>Ga0208376_1000042_pt1 | contig 35547 bp, 34 predicted proteins | sample CryBogmetaGMA25M_FD_184548 | JGI IMG/M metagenome (GOLD analysis project Ga0208376, IMG submission 184548) | Freshwater microbial communities from Crystal Bog, Wisconsin, USA - MA2.5M (SPAdes) | ecosystem: Environmental > Aquatic > Freshwater > Lake | place: Crystal Bog, Wisconsin, USA...
GGCAGTCACCCAGCCGCACCTGCACGTCCAGCGTCGCTTCGTAGTCCGCCGTTTTGAAGCTGCGTTTCATACCGACCAGTGTAGCACCAGCCTTCCGGTTTCAGGCTTCTCTCCGACAAACTGCTAGGGCGGCTCTCTCTTCCGTGCGTAAGAACAGTGTGTAGGGTTTGGCGTTGCTCATCATTTCATCCTCCTTCGCTTCGATAGAAATAGCATAGCAGGCATGTTTCTCTTTTTTGTCTTGACACTCGCGCCATTTTGTCTTGACACTACCGCACCGTGTACCCCATCGCCTTTAAGCGCATCCGCCGTGCGCTGACAGCCTGACGGCTGAGGTTAAGCTTTTGTGCTATTTCGGTATCTGTCAGATCAGGATCGTCCTTCACCATCGCAAGGATGCGCTGATCGGTAGGATCGTCAACCGGCATCGGGCCGGGCACCTCGGCTGTGAGCGTCGGTGTGCCCCACTCGGCATCTGCGGCATCACGCAGGCGATCAAGATACGGCTCTAGCCACGAACGGTAAGTCGGCACAAACTGACGAACATTCAGGCGATCACAGATATCAATAACCATCTTTGATCGTCCTCCGCTGTAGGGCAGACACTCTACCATAAAGAGTGGGATCGGCAACGGTTCCCACGGGGCAGGCGTATCAATGATTTCGTTCGGATACCTCACCATCATTTGCGCCTCACACGTCACCGAGACAGGCTGCAAAGATATATCAATTGATGTATCCCACTTCATACGCGGGTTACGAATATCGTAATAAGGGATACCATCTGTCTGTATTCTCGAATGTTCGTGCAGATAGCGTACTACCCACGTCGCCAGCGTGATTTGTGAGGTGTGAAAAATGGGCGATCCTTTGGATGGTGCTATACTCACCGCGGCACCTCGTATTCATCGCTGGTTCCCGCACGCACCGTGATGGGCGGTGCCGGTGGTGCAGTGACAGCCGACGCCGCATCCGCAATGATCGCCCTGGCGGCTTGGTGCCGACGCCCACGCGGCCCGAACAAAAGGCCCATCACCGTACTCTCGTGCGCAGCAGGTAACAGCCCCAGCCCGATCACCACACCCACTGCCTCAGCCGCCCCCCGATCCCGTGCCAGCCGATCCCGCTTGTCTAACTGCTCTTCGGTGTAAAGGGTTCCCGCCACTGGCCGTGGTAGTGGTTCTGGTTCCCGCATCGGTTCCGGTTCCCGTTCCCGTTCCGGTTCCTGGTGGGAACGCACGGAACGGGCATCACCCGCCGCGCTATCCTTGACATAACCAGCGGTGGTGTGTGAGGGTGTGGCCTGAGAATGCTTGACAGCATCCCGCTTGTCTGCCCACGCCGACCAGCGTTCAAACGCCACACTCACCACATAGGTAGCCGCAAACAGTCCGATCAGCCCCATCAGCCAGAACGCGATCAGGGTGTCTTGTGACATTGACTTACTCCGAGGTTAAGACCGTCTCAGGGAACACATCACAGAAGAGGCAGACGATAATGATCAGCACACCGGCGAGGTATGGCCCTCCTACGTGCCACAGTGCCCCATCGTGAGTCTGTATCCACATACTCAGCGGCGGGTGAACCAGTGGCCAATATCCGGCGATACTGGTACCTGTCGAAGCTGCCAGACTCAACAGGTAGTACGGGCCGTGATGCCGAGCGAACACCCATTGTAAAGCACTGGCGGCAAGCTGCCCCCCGAGGGCCACCCCAACCCACGGCCAGGACGGTGCAAGAGCCGCCCACATTCCCCAACCCCCACCTGCCCATAGCAGGGAGCCGGTGAGGGACACACCCCACACCGCAACCGCCAGAGCGCGTTGAATAACGGGCTGGTGGGTGCTGAGGGTCTTCCGACTGACGAGCGCGGCCCGTCGCGTTTCCGCGTCTTGTGTCGCGGCCATATCTGCTATACTCCTTGTGAAGCCTTGGGACGTGTTAGCGCACGCCTAAGACTTTGCTTGCTCTCACCTCCGTGCGGTGCTTCTTAAGCTGCAGCCGCACGGAGGGACTTCCGATCCTCGTCAGCCAGCAGATCCCGAACACTCACCCCCAACACATCAGCAAGCGCCTTTAACACCGGAAGGTTCAACTCTTCAAGCGGCATACCTTCGGTTTTGCCGTCTTTCGTGTTGTACCAGTAACGGCGGGCAGTCCCCATGCTGATATCCGCTCGCCGCTGAAGATGCGAGATGCTAAAACCCTTATTCTCAGCGAGTTCACGAACACGTAACCGTGACATACCTGTTCTCCTTTTGCTATGCCGTGTCAGATGTACTGCGAGAAATATAGCACGATGCGTTAGTGCTGTCAAGTGTTAACCTATGAGAACACAACCTAAAGATATGCTTGACAAGATATATCTAAGGGTGTACAATACAGGAGTGAGGTAAACAAAACAGCCCGCCCGGTGTTACTTCACCGAACGGGCCCAGCAACAAGGGATAACCCAAATGCAAACCAATTCTACCACTTCCGCCCGGCTCGCCGACACGGACTGGACTCGCTTCGTGCGGGAAGCCGAAGCCCTCGCCCGCCAGATCGAAGCCGCAACCCCTGGCATCACCGCACGCGAAGCGGGTGATTGTGCAGCCGCCCAGGTTGAAGCGAACTACGCCGCTGAGTGTGCGGCCCAGGCTGAGACCCCGACCGTGTACCCGGTCGCCAACATTCTCGACGCCCTGGTCATCGCCGTTGACGCCGCTCGGCAGGCAACGCACAACCGCCGCTGGCTGACGGCCATTGATGCGGGCTTCAACTTCTTACTCCAGCAGGAGATTGTGGAGATTGACGCTCACAACGCCCTCACGTATCGCTCTGAGAGCGGCACCACCTATCACGCAAACGGCACCTGCCAGTGTGTCGCGTTCGCCCAAGGCCAGCCCTGCAAGCATCGGGCCGCATCCAAGCTGGTTCACAACGCCCTGCACGCCTAGTCAGTCACCGTAGCCAGGGCGGGCCGCACAGCCCGCCCTCGAAGCATAGGAGAGTACCGAGATGAACGATACCGACGCCAACTGGATTGACACCCTCACGGACGATATGCACAAGGATGCCGTAGGGCATGTACGCACCCTGATCGAGAATGAGATCTGCTATCCGGTGAACGTGTGGGCGGTGCTTCGGAGCTTGCCGCCCCACGAACTACGCACCGTGATCACTGTCTTTGAGCGGATGCGCAACGAACGGATCGCCCTGGCCTAGAGTCGCCCATCAGCCTGAGGGCGGTACGTTGCCGCCCTCGTAGCCTCTGGAGTAACCCTTATGAGCAGCGACACCGCCCCCGCCCCCGTGTCCCTGACGGTACACGCAACGCTAGACGGCTGGCCGGTCGATCTGGCTTTCACCCTACCGCCTGCCCGCCTGAGCGCGGCTCTGGCGAAGCTCTCAGACTTAGGTTACACCCCACGTCAGAACGCGCCCACAGCCCACGCAGCGACACCCACGGGTACGCCCTGCTGCCCCTACCACGGCACGGCGAAGGTTAAGGAAAGTGATCGCCGCCCTGGTACCTTTTATTGCAGCGCAAGGATGGGAGATGGTTCATACTGCAAAGAGAAGCCGGTATAGCCACGAAATAGCGATACCGTGACACCCTACAACGCCCCCGGCAAATTGTCGGGGGCGTTCTGCGTACGCTGTGTACGGTGGCATCATCACCGACGCCGCACGGCTTCGGTTATCCATTCGAGAGTAGCCGCGTGCATATCGCGGGCTGGCAGCCGTAGCCACTGCGCAAGCGGCATACTCTCGAAGGGTAGCGGATCATCGTCCTGGTGCGTGTCCCCTTTTATAGACTCCGCAATAGCTGCAGTATCGCCCCCGTCTGCCCATAACTCAGGCGTCAACGAACCACCGGCCCGCCAGAAGTCGCTAATGTGTGCCATTTTTGCCCTTGCTGATACCACGTCTCAGTATTGAGAACAGTCTACACGATAGCGGCGGTTCTTTGTGAAAACTGCGCGGCGTTCTCAGGCACGAAAACAGGCAAAGCCTAGGTAGAGTAAAGGTATCGCGGTGTGGTACACGTCGGCTGAGGGCAGTAGCGACAGACAGCACACGAACCTCGTACCGAACGGGGGTACGAGGTTCTTTTTATACGATCCGCAATATCCGCAATTCAGCCGTACCAGCGGTACACATGGGCGTGATAAACCCGCGCTGCAACAGCCTGTTTGCGGCGTCCTGGCGCAGCACATAAGCGCAACAGCGAACGCCCCAGCCGACACACCACGAGCCGCCGGTTGTACCCTGACGGCCCGTGATCTCGTATGCAGTGCGGTATGCAACCGTGGTGCGTTATCCTTCGGGTATGTGCGTGGTACTTCCGTTCGGTTGCGCATTAGGACGCGGTAAACGCCTGCTAATGCGCGGGTTACGAACACTGGCGTATAATAGCAGAGAATGGTATAGTCGCCACGTTTTCAAGCCGCCAAGGTCTACAGGATACCTGATATGTTGCCCCGCAATGCGAGAAAAGTACCGTCATGGAGTCCCGATTTGTGGCGGCGGGTAAAGGCACTGGCAATCTCGTTAGGTGTTCTCTATGCGATCACACTCATAGGGCTCTGGATTGTCTATCGGGTGGAAAATACGGTTACGCTCGATATGGGCAGTTCGTATGCGCGGCCCTTCCTGCACGGCTTTCTGAGAGATACGCAGAACGACCAAACCGCCTTTGCCTATACTACACGGGGATCGACTATCTTGCTGCCCGGTTCCGGGTCGGGTCCCTACCGGGTGCGGCTAAAAATCAGCGGCTGGCGTCCAGCACCGTATAAGACTCCCGCCCTGACGCTGCGCTCTGGCACGTTCTCGACCACATTCCCTCTGCGAGATGTCAACCAGACTATTTTCTACGATCTCGTCCTGCCCCCAACGGCGGGCGATCTGCTGCTGGAATTCGAGAGCGACCTCTATCGTCCCTCAGTTGATGATCAGCGGTCGCTGGGTGTGGCCCTGTTCACGGTTGAGGTGCGCGGGCTGAACTCATTCCCGCCGCTGACCACGACAGCGGTGATGTTGGTGATCGCCACCCTGCTCTGGTGGTTTGGGCTGCGAGTTGGTCTCTCCGGCAGCGCAGCGGCCCTGCTGTCTGGCGTGGTGCTGATCTGCCTTCTGGTAGGGCTGGCCCAGGCCCGGCTGCTGATTACAATTGGCATCAACCGTTGGGTGATCACCCTGCTATTGCTGCACCTGCTGCTCTGGCCGCTGCAACGTCTGATGCAGACGGTTATGCGGCGCTACGATCTGGAGATCACGCCCGCAAACGGGAACTGGCTGTGGGCGATTTTTGGCCTGGCCCTGATTTTCAAGCTCGGCGGCATGCTCTACCCGATTGCGATTTTTTATGATCAGGCGGCGCATACGGTGCGCGTACAGATGCTGCTCGATGGTCGTTTTTTAGAACTCTACCGTCCCGGCTTCACGTCGTATATGGGTGGGACGGTGGGCCTTGAGAGCGGCTACATGCCCTACTCTCCGCTCTGGTATATTATCATCGCCCCGCTGCGGCTCATGGGCATCGCTATTGGCAATGCGATGAACGGGCTGAGCGGGATTCTCGATACCAGCAAAGGGCTGATGATCTTCCTGATCACGCTGGCGACTCTCCGCCGCGAGCGGGCGGCGCTACTAGCATCAGGACTCTACCACCTACTCCCCATGCCCTACTTTCTGCTGTCGTGGGGCAACTACCCGACCCAGTTTGGGCTATGGGCGGCGTTGCTGGCGATCACCTTCCTGACGCTAAACTACGAGCATATGCCAGAGGTGCGACAGTGGCGATCCTTCGGCATGTGGGCAGCGCTGCTGGCGCTCGCGATTCTCTCCTATACGATGATCGGGCTTCTAGCCTTCACCATGTTCGGCGTGCTGATCGTGATCAAAGCGTTACAGGGCATCAGGCCGAACTGGGGGATCATTCAGGCACTCGTCGTCGGCATGCTGGTGGCCGAAATCTTTTCCTTCGCGATCTACCACTACCAGTTTGCGGCAGTTTTTGTCAGCTCAACTCTTCCTTCCGTCATCAACAGCGTTTTGGCAAAGGCCAACGCCGAGCTGCGGACAGATGTAGAGCCACGTGAAAGTCCGCTGAGCAATATCCTGGCGAATAACGCCTTCATGCGCAACCACATCACCGATCTCCTGCTTGTGGTCGCCCTGATCGGCTTTATATGGCTGTATATTGACGACAAAGCTGGGCGCTACCGGGCATTGTGGAGCGCATGGATCGCCATTCTGCTGGTCTACACGGCGTTTAGCGCCTATGTCGCCGACATGGTACTCAAACATGTCTTCTTCATGATGCCCCTGATCTGCATTGCCGCCGCGCTGGTGCTGGATCGGATCTGGGGCCGCTGGAGCTATGGCCGCTGGATCGTGATCGCTGGCCTCATCCTGCTCTTCGCGATTACGGCTGATCGCTGGTGGTTCTACATGCTGGTCAAGCGCCAGTATTGAAGGCCGCTACGTGCGACTTAGCTCCCGCAGCACCTCGCGGTAGACCGCGATCCGCTGGCGGCGCAGGGCGGGGCGATGGCCGAGCGTGAGCTTGATTCCTTCAGCGATAATCTCATAGGCGTAGCCGAGGCGCAGAGCGAACCGCAGCAGTCCGGCGAATCCCCAGCCGTACCACATTCGCGCCAGCAGCAGCTTGCTGCGCTGAAAATTGACGTGCCGCCGGGTGATCGCCTGCTCGCTGCTCTTGCCCTCGTAATGGATAATCTCCGCTTCAGGAACGTACTTAATTGTGGATTGCGGATTGCGGATTGTGGATTGGGGCAAGACAATCGGCAATCCGCAATCCGCAATCTGCAATCGGTACTGCCACTCCAGTTCCTCACTATACATAAAAAAGCGTTCGTCGAGCAGCCCGGCCCGCGTGATCGCTGTCGTTCGCACCAGCAGGGCCGCGCCCACGAGCCAGCCCACCGGCTGGGCCAGATCATCAGGCTGATCGGCGCAGCGGTAGCGGCGCACCCAGGGATTGTGCAGCCAGAGCCGCTCCAGCAGCGTACTCTCCCAGAGCATCTCCGCCCGCGTTGGAAACTGCCGCCGCGAGGACTGCACGCTACCGTCGCCGTAACGCAGACGCGGACCGACGACCACCACCTCCGGATGAGACTCCAACTCGGCCACTAGCCGCAGAATCGCGTCAGCGACCACCTCGGTATCTGGGTTGAGCAGCAGCACGTAGTCGGGAACAACAGACTGCTCTGAGCCAATCGGCAACACAAAGCGCAGCGCCAGATTATTCCCCGCTGCAAAGCCCAGGTTCGCCCCAGACTCGATCAGCCGCACCTTGGGAAACTCGGCCCGCAGCATCTGTGGTGTGCCATCGCCGCTGGCGTTGTCCACTACAATGATCTCGTAGGCGAGGGTGCTGCCCGTCAGAGAATCCGCCACCGAGTGCAGGCATCGCCGCAGTAGTTCACGCACATTCCAGGAGACAATGATGATCGCCAGCGTTGGTGTGGCTGAGGGAGAGGGCTGAGCAGACACACCGCACCTCGTCTCAGATCTTCAGTGCCTCGCTGCTCACATGTTTCTTTACGCCGTTCTGGGCTGGGGGCGGCGCGGCGGGCGGGAGCGTACTCGGTGTTGTGTCGGTTGGCGGGATAGCGACTGCTCCCGCGATTGTTGAGGAAAAAGCGTTGTACGCCAAGGTCAGGCCGACGGCGAAGAGTGCGCTGCCAACGCCGATCATGGCGTTGAACGGTGCTGGCGCAATGACCGCCACCCGGATCAGAACTGTAGCGACAGCGAACCCGGTATTACGAAAGACGACATGGTAGGTCGAGCTATGGTGCATGGAGACAAACACCAGCAGCACATCGAGGAAAATCAGGATGGTGTAGCAATCACTGAAAAAGGAGACCGCTCGCCCGACTGCCAGATACTGCTGCACTGTATAGAGGCCGATCGCAAAAAAGGCCAACAACAGCCCCAGCGCGATCAACTTCTTCATGGCCACAAACCCAGCCAGATTATAAAAATCGTCCTTAACTCCCTGATGTTGCTGCACCCGATAGTAGAATCGCAGGATTACAAACATCACCAGCGCCCCGCCTGCCAGCGCGATGATGGGCAAGATAGTAGGCTGCGCTTTGCTCCACGTGATGGGTTCATCAAAGGCGGTGAGTTCGCGGAAGGCCCCGCGTAGCAGGATGAGCGAGAGGATTTCCAGTTGCTTCCCAACTGTATTGGCAACTGATCGGGCCAGGCCGAAAACGATTCCGGCGAGGCCGACGATCTGAACGAGCTGGAGGGTAAAATCGACCGCGTAGAAGTGGTTTGTCGGTACGATAGCCAGCAGCGACGGGGGTAGAAACGCCCATCGGCGGGCCTCAATCACAAGGAGTACGCCAACAAAGCTAAAGATTAGCATATCGGCGATCAGGTGACGCATACGTGGGCTATCCCACTCAGACTCTAGCCGGTCAAACATACGCGAGGAAACGGGAAGCAGCCGATTCATGACACGCCCTATTTCTGGTCTCTATACATACACACGTGAACAATCGTACTACAAAGAATGGCTTTGTGCAACCTAGTACGTAAAGATGTCAATGTCTGTCTTGGGCAGAGAATAGAGAATGAGGAGTCAAGGCTTTATCAGCGATCAGGCCGATCTGGGCGAGGTGATCGTTACGCCGCCGCTGTCTTCGACAGAAAGTTCAGCACCAGCACCCCAGCGATAATCAGCGCGATGCCGATAATCCGCGCCAGATCAAGCGACTCCTTCCAGAGCAACACACCTACGGCCACCGTGGCGGCAGTCCCCAGTCCCGACCAGATTGCGTAGGCGGTGCCGAGGGGGATCTGCTTGAGGCTGAGCGACATCAGGTAGAAAGAGAGTCCGTAGCCCAGCACAACCATCAGGCTTGGCATGGGCCGACTGAAGCTCTCCGAGAGCTTGAGCGAGGTGGTGCCAATAACCTCGCTGACGATGGCTGCGAGTAGGATCAGGAGGGCGTTGATATTCACAGAAAAATCCTCCCCTGGCAATCTTAACCAGACATGTCATCATTATCGGCGAGTGAGATCAAGCGGGCGCAGACCTGGGCGCGCAGGCCCGCGTCTGGTGGGGCAAAGCCCATCAGGTCGGCAAACCAGAGTCCGTCGGCGGTGAGACGTACCATCGTAGCCAACGCCGGATCAAGCCCGTCATCCACGGCGCGGCGCTGCCAACGGTCGAAGGCGGCGCGCAGCGGCTCCAGCAGATTGATGTTCGTGCCGATGGCAGCCACCAAGGCAGAATAGAGCACGTCCAAGGGCTGTGCCTCAATGTTACAGGAGAGCCGGACGTAGGCCCGCACCCAGCGTCCTGGGCCGGGTGCCGGGTCGTCGGCCAACTCCTGCTCAATGGCCGCATCAAAATCGGCACAGATCTGGCTCATCATCCCTGCGATCAGGGCCTCTTTGTTCGGAAAGTGGTAGAGCAGGCCACCCTTGCTCACCCCCGCCTCGCGGGCGGCTGCCTCCAGAGTCAATCCCGCTCCACCCTCGGCCCGCACTACTCGACAGGCACCCGCGAGAATTGCCTCACGCTTTGTGCGTATCATAAGATCATCCCCGCGCCTTTCCGTGATCCACGTGGGTACAAAACAACTATACCGTCCAGACGGTATAGTTGTCAAGCGCACCCTTCAACTAAGCGATCTATGGCATAGCTGTGCTATAATACCGGCTTACAGTTTACGGATATCGTGTAAAATAAAGAATGCGTGTGCTGAAATTCCGCACCCAAGGGTCATCTATCTATGAGTGACGCAAAGCCCGATAAGACCTTCGCCGAGCGCTACGACCCCGTCGCTATTGAGAAGAAGTGGCAGGATCGCTGGGCCGCCGATGAATTGTATAAGACCGCCCCCACCGACGAGCGCCCTAAGTACTACATCCTAGATTTCTTTCCCTACCCCAGTGGCGAAGGTCTGAGCGTGGGCCACTGTCGTAATTACGTCCCCACCGATCTGGTCGCCCGCTACTATCGCATGAAGGGCTACAACGTCATGCACCCGATGGGCTGGGACGCCTTCGGCCTGCCCGCCGAGAATGCGGCGATCAAGCTGAAGACGAACCCGTCTGTCCTTATCCAGCGCTTCGCCGAGAACTACAAGCGCCAGATGAACCTGATCGGGGCCAGCTACGACTGGAGCCGTGAGATTAATTCCTCGACGCCGGAGTACTACCACTGGACGCAGTGGATCTTCCTGCGCCTCTATGGCTCCTGGTATGACTCCCGCGCTGATAAGGCTCGTCCGATCACGGAACTGGAGACTGAACTGGCTGCGCACGGCACCAGCAACCTGGGTCTGGCGCTCTCTGACCAGCAGGTGAGCGCCGCTGAGTGGAATGCCTTTTCGCCACGGGAACGCCAGGACGTTCTCAAACGCTTCCGCCTGGCCTATCGGGGCGAGGCCACCGTGAACTGGGATCCGGTTGACAAGACGGTGCTGGCCAATGAGGAGGTGCTGCCCGACGGCACCGCCTGGCGCTCGGGTGCCTTGGTCGAGCGTAAGACACTGAAGCAGTGGTTCTTCCGCATCTCGGCCTACTCCGACCGCCTGGATCGCGACTTAGACACGGTAGACTGGCCGGGCCGAATCGTGACCATGCAGCGCAACTGGATCGGTCGCTCGCAGGGCGCGGAGGTGATCTTTCAGATTGCCGATTTTGGATTGCCGATTGCAGCCGGGGATTCTCAGCAGAATCAATCGTCAATCAACAATCTGCACTCTGAAATCATTGTCTACACCACCCGCCCCGATACGCTGTGGGGCGCGACCTTTATGGTGCTGTCACCTGAACACCCTCTGGTACCGAGCATCACCAGCGAGGATCAGCGCGCCGCCGTGGAGGCATACGCGGCTCAGGCCAAGGCTAAGGGCGTGGCTGTGGTGGCGGTGGAGGATAAAGAGAAGACCGGCGTTTTCACCGGCGGCTACGCGCTGAACCCGGTGAACGGTGCGCGCATCCCGATCTGGGTGGCTGACTATGTACTGATGGGCTATGGCACCGGCGCGATTATGGCCGTACCTGCCCACGACGAGCGCGACTTCGCCTTCGCCCTCAAGTTTGGTCTGCCGATTATCCCGGTGATCGCCCGCAGCGATGATGTAGCCCGCTCGCTGCTGCACCCGCACACGTATGACGACGCCCTGCCCGCAGCCCTGCACGCGGCTGGCTACACCTTCAGCGACGATGGCAATGGCACCCTGACTATCACCCTGACCGGAACCCAGGCTCACGCCTACGCCGAACTGGTGCGCCCGCACCTCGTCGAGGGCTGGACAGAGGTGGTTGGCTCAGGCTGGCTGGTGATCTTCCCCGATGCGGTTATTCCCTTCGACTCGGTGGCCGCCGACGAGCAGATTAGCGACCGCATCCGCACCACCCTACAGATTGACGCCCTGCCCAGCTTTATGGCCTACCTGGCCACAGTGCCTGCCTACCAGGATCTGATCTACCACAGCGAGTACAGTTCACCAATCAACTCTGGGCCGATTAACGGTCTGCCCGGCGATCAGGCGATCAGCAAAACGATTGCCTACCTGGAGCAGCAGGGCCAGGGTCAGGGTCGTCTCAACTATAAGATGCGTGATTGGCTGATCAGCCGCCAGCGCTACTGGGGCACGCCTATTCCAATCATCCACACCGAGGATGGTCTGGAGATTCCCGTGCCCGACGACCAACTGCCCCTAACCCTGCCGGGTGTGGAGAGCTACGAACCCACGGCCACCGGCGAGTCGCCCCTGGCCCTGATCGAAGATTGGGTGCAGGTGACGCTGCCCGACGGTCGTATTGGTCGCCGCGAGACCGATACCATGGGCACCTTCGCATGCTCGTCCTGGTACTACATGCGCTACACCGACCCACACAACCCCGGCCAGATCGCCACGCCCCAGGAACTGAGCTACTGGCTGCCAGTGGATATGTACGTCGGTGGGGCCGAGCATGCGGTGATGCACCTGCTCTACTCGCGCTTCTGGACGAAGGCGCTCTACGACCTGGGGATTGTCCCGTTCTTCGAGCCATTCAAACGCCTGCGCAACCAGGGCTTGATCCTGGCCCCCGCCCGCGAGGTAGATGGCCAGTTGGTGATCGAGAAAATGTCGAAGTCGAAGGGCAACGTGATCACGCCTGATGATGTGGTTGCGAAGCACGGCGCGGACGCCCTGCGCGGCTACGAGTGCTTTATCTCCGACTTTGAGGCGGCGGTGCCCTGGAATACCGATGGTGTGCCCGGCGTGCGCCGCTGGCTGGATCGGGTCTGGCGGATTGTCCTCAGCCCCGGCGACGATTCCGACCCGTCCGGCGACTTCAGCGAGCGCCAGTTGCGCCGCGTCACCCACCAGACAATGATCCGGGTTGAGCGCGATATTGCCGAGTTTAAGTTCAACACCATCATCTCGACCCTGATGGAATGTACCAACGCCATGTACAAGGCCCGCGACGCGGGACTCGTCGGCACACCGGCATGGGCCGAGGCAACCAAAACCCTGATGTTGCTGATTGCCCCAGTGGCTCCGCATATCGCCGAGGAGTTGTGGGCACGCACCGGCCACGGTTACAGTATCCACCAGCAAGCATGGCCGGTGGCCGACCCCTCTCTGGCTGCCGAGGATGAGATCGAGGTGGTGCTACAGGTAAACGGCAAGGTGCGCGACAAGCTGACGGTGCCGGTGGATGCCAGCGAAGATCATCTGCGCGCCCTGGCGATGGAGAGCGACCGGGTGCGCAGCCATATCGGCGACAAGGCTATCCGCAAGGTGATCGTGGTGCCCGGCAAGCTGGTAAATGTCGTCGTTGGGTAAGCCATACGTAGAGACGCCCCGCCGGGGCGTCTCAGCGGGGCGTCTACTGAGACGCCCCGCCGGGGCGTCTCTATTGAGATGAAATGCCAATCTTTGAGAATCGAATCCTGCGCACCTACCTGGTGATTGCCCTGGGTGCCATCCTGTTCATGCTCCGCCGCTACGCCTTGCCCACGTTCTTCGACACCGAGGGGCTACCCTTTGATATTGCCGGCCCATCGGCGCTCAATTCCTGCTACGACGCCATCGCCCTCAATACCTGCGCCGACGGCGGCATCGTCCTCTTCACCATCATCGGCGTCATTCTGTCCGTGGGCTGGGGGAGCTTGGGCATGGCAATCTTCGCCGTCATCCTCGCGATCCCGCCCCTAGTTCTCTACTTCGCCCTCAGCCCGATCTGGGCACCGCTGCTGAGCGTGCTGCTCATCCCCGTAGCCCTTGAGGTGGGCCTGCGATTTCTCTTCCCTATGCCAAAAGACGCCCCACCGCAGAAGTAACGCTGTTAGACAAGGTTTCAGGTGCGAGGTTTCAGGTTTCAGGTTGAGCGCATCAGGATGCCAAATTTCGGCCTGAACTGTAAAGTATCTGCGAACCTTGTCTTAGGCGGAATGAAGCGAGATTCTTTGCGCCTTTGCGCCTTTGCGTCAGACGATGCGCTTGTCTGACGCAAAGGCGCAAAGGCGCAAAGAGTGAGAAGGGTTGCGGACGGGATGCCCCGCCCTACTCTGTTCTGTATTAGGACGATCTCGCCGTGCGCTGATCCTGACTGAGCGGCAGCGCGAGCGCAAAAATACTTCCCTTGCCCTCTTCGCTTTGCAGCCAGATTTTACCGCCATGCGACTCGATGGCGAGTTTACAGAAGGTTAATCCTAACCCTGTGCCGCGTATCTTCCGACCGCGCACCTGGCCGAACTTCTCAAAAATACGCTCGTGATACTGGGGCGGAATCCCTGGGCCGTGATCGCGCACCCAGAATACCAGCCAGTCTCCGGCATGAAGCTCGGGGATGTGTAGTGGCAGACCATCAATAACATCGGTATGAACCCCCTCCGCAATGTGCAGGGCAACCGCCCCCAACGTCACGGTGGCTTCCATCGGCGAAAACTTAATCGCATTATCGAGGAGGTTCTGGAGGACGCGCACCAGCTTTTCCCGATCTGCCTCCACAAGCGGTAGGCCAACCGGGAGTTGCTGCATCAGCGGTATTCTCTGATCACGGGCCGAGACCATCAGGCGGTCAAGGGTCTGATCAATCAGTGCATAGGGCGAGAGCGGCTCCACCTCCAGGCTCATGCGCCCCTGCTCCATCTTTGAAATATCTAGGAGCGTATTCACCATCTCCAGCATTGTCCGGCTGCCCTGATGCGCAATGCCCAGCAATTCTTGCTGCTGGTCGGAGATCGGCCCGCCCAGGCCACGCTTGACCATCATGATCCCATTCATGATCGCCGTCAGCGGTGCGCGCAGATCGTGAATGAGCATCCCGGTATAGTCTTCGCGCAGTTGGGCCAGCTCGCGCTCCTTCGAGATGTCCTGAAACAGGGCCAGACGACCAATCTCCGCGCCGTTCACTTCCCGCACGGGCAATGTGTAGTGACGGATAAAGCGTGCTTGCGGGCTGCTTAGTTCCAGCTCTACCACCTGATCAACGGCGTCATCCTCGTTCAGCCACGACGGTGTACTCACCGCAAGGGCGCGTGCGCTCAACTCGGACAGCAGTTCATTGATCTGACGACCGATCAGAAGCTCCTTGCGACACGAGAAGAGTTGGGCCGCCATCGGGTTGGCCGTCACCACCGCGCCGTGCATATCGGCCATCAGGATGCCGTCATTTGTCGAGTTCAGGATCGCCTCAAAGCGGTCGCGCACCGTCGTGACCTCTTGGAAGAGGTGCGCGTTTTCAATCGCCACACCAATTGTGGCCGCCATCCGCATCAGGCGATTGGCCTCCTCCTCCGTGAAGGTGCCATCACGCTTATTGAGCAGCTCGATCACCCCGATTGTGCGATTTTTGACTACAATCGGCACGCACAGGATCGTCTGTACCTCATAGTTTACCGACTCGCTCACCTTCGCGTAGAAGCGCGGGTCGTGCTGAGCATCGTGGATAATCTCATACTGCTGAGACTGAGCCACCAGACCAACAAAGCCCTGGCCCTGAGGCACGCGCACGCCAAAGAGTTTCTCCTCGCCCGCCTCCAGGGTCATCACAAAGACTAGTTCGTCCGTCTCTACATCAAGCATCAGAAGCGAGCCGGCGTCCACCTGAAAGTACTCGTTGAGCTGCTCCATCACCAAGTGGTACACATCGCGGGTGTTCAGCGATGACGTGACGGCAGCGGCGATTTTGTTGAGGGTGGCCAATTCGGCGGTGCGCCGCTGTGCGCGTTCGATGATGCGGAACGAGGTGGTGGCCGTTGCGATCTGACTGGCCATCAGGCGGGCCAGAGCAACCTCACTCTCGGTGAAATGGCGTGGCTCCTCCATTGTGGCGAAGAGCAGGATGCCGATCACCCGATCCTGGGCCACTAAGGGCAGCATCAGCACCGAGCAGATATGCTCGCGGTCAAAGAGTTGGACGAACACCTGCGTCATCGCACTAGCATCAGAGCCAAGCAGTTCGTTATGGTGGATATTATCAATCTGGACGACCTGGCGTTCGGCGAAGACGTGGTGCAGGAAAGGCGTATCGGCAAGCAGAAAGGGCGTGGGCAGGCTCACTCGAGGCGGGTGCGCGTTAGCCACGTGAGCAGTGATGCCATCATCGCTCACAAAGAGGACACAACTGGAAGGCAGATGGAGGATCTGCGAGAACTCGCTGATGCCGAGCATCAGCAACTCATCGAGAGTTGCCGCCGTCTCGATCACTGAGGCGATCCGCAGCAGCGCTGCGGTGCGTGTATCAACAGGATCGTGATCGTTGTCGGAACCTGCTACCGTCGGGGTGTCCTTATTCTTCATTCTCCCACCTCACACCTCGCCCACGCAGCAGAGAGTCCGTTAGTGGGATGAACGTCTCGCCACCATGAGTTAGCAATCGCCCCGTGCCATGCACAGACAGGGCACAGTATAGCTTGTGCCCTAGCGGACGGCAAATGTGGTGTAGAACTGAGCATGGCGACGAGCGATCTCGGGCCATGCGAAGGGGGCGGCAGCGCGGCGACCAGCGGCGGCGAGATCGGCGCGCAGGGTTGACGAGGCAGCAAGGCGAGCCAGGGCCACAGTCAAGGCGGTGGTATCACCAGGGGGGGTGAGTACGGTGACGCGCCCGTCGGCCAGAGCCACTGCCGTTACCGGGTCGTCGGGGGTGGTGGTGATGAGCGGGCAGCCGTGAACCAGGGCGGCGAGCAGGCTGCCTCGGCGGAACGACGCGCCATCGAGAAAGGGCAGGGCGGCGCAGTCGGCAGCCAGAAGGTTGGCTGAGACATCTGCGGCATTCACATGTCCGGTGCGGATGACCCTCGGCGCGATGCCGAGATGATTGATCCGGGCCTGAAGCGCTGCGGCGAAGGCAACATCCTGGGGAGCGGTGGCCGCCCCGCCGATTAGCAGCAGCCGCCAGGGGATGCCCTCGCCGAGTTCGAGCAGCGACTCCACCAGCAGATCTGCACCTTTGCTCGGTGAGAGCAGGCCAAAGTAAGCCACCAGAAACTCGTCTGGCCTAACGCCGAGGTTAGCCCGCCACGCCGCACGGCTGTAGCCCACGGGCGGGGCCACGTCAATATTCGAGCCAATCGGAATCATCGCCAGGGACGAACTGCGCACTCCAAGCGCCGCCAGCCGATCTGCGTCGGTGGCATTTGTCGCCACCACGGCGTCGGCATCGACGGCGAGACGGCGGTTGACCCATGCGCGCAGCGGGCCAGCCTTCGGGAAGAGGTACGGCTCCCGCAAGTCGTGGAAGGTCACGGCGATCTGGGGGCGATCCGGGAAGAGGCGCAGGTAACGCGGGAGCAGATTCACCCCGGCCCGCATGGCGTAGGCTCCGGTCTGGTACTGAATATGCAGCCAGTCGGGGTGCCACGCCTGGATCGCGGCGCGTACGGCGGGACAGGATCGCGACGACCACGTGAGCGAGCGGGCAGGGTTGGAGACCACGACCTCAGCCTCGCCGACTGATAGGTCGTGGCGGATGAGTCTGCCATCCCTGATGGTGATCGCCGCCACCTGATGACCTTCAGCGCCAAGGGCGTGGCCGAGCTGACAGGTATAGTCGCCGACACCACCGGGCTGGGGCGGATACTCGCCGGTGAGCAGGGCGATGCGTAAGGGCGCAGCAGCACCGTGCTGTTGCGCCCTTACGTCAGGAGTCAGGGGAGCCACTATGCCTGCCGACCGAGCAGACTCTCAGCGATGGCCCGGATCTGGGCGCGGGCGGCGGCGGCTTCAGCCGAGCCATGCGTATCGAGGTCGTCCAGGGCCGCGAGGGCGGCGTGATGATGCTCGGTGGCGATAGCCGCGCAGTAGGTACGTGATCCAGCGGCATCGAGGATTGCCAGGGCGCGATCCACCGCCGCGTCATCCGGCGCAGGGCTCCTGTAGATCGCAGCCAGTTCATCGGCATCGGCCGCACTGCTCAGGGCGTGGACAATGGGGAGACTCACCTTGCGCCGGTAGAGATCCGCCGCACGCGGCTTCCCGGTAAGCTCAGGGTCGCCCCAGATTCCCAGAATATCATCCTCAATTTGGAAGGCGAGGCCGAGGCTGCGGCCAAAGGTGCCCAGATCGGTGACAGTGGCGTCATCGGCACCAGCGACCATTGCGCCGAGGGCTGCCGAGCCATCAATCAGGGCGGCGGTTTTACGACCGATCATCGCCAGGTAGTCATCGGGCGTGATTGACAGGTTCCCCTCGAAGCTGATGTCGAGAAACTGGCCCTCGCAGACGCTGAGGATCACCTCGTCGAAACGGCGCAGGACACGCAGGATACGCTCGGCAGGCACACCCGATTCAGAGAGACGATGAATCGCCAGATGCGCGATCACAAACATCCCGTCGCCTGCGTTGATCCCTTGTGCAAGCCCCCAGAGGTGCCAGAGAGTCGATCGTCCGCGACGGGTATCGCTATCGTCTTCAATATCGTCGTGGATGAGCGTGAAATCGTGAAGGAGCTGAACTCCCGCCGCCAGTGCCAGCGCCTGCGCCGGGTCACCACCGGCAGCGCGGCAGGCAAGCAGCACCAACTGCGGACGGATGAGCTTGCCAGGATCGGACTCACTTGGCGCAAGCTGGGAATTGCGCCAGCCAAGGTGGTACTCCTGCATCGCGTAGAAGCGAGAGACCCGCTCCTCGGCCTGTGGGAAGGCCGCACGCATGGCGGCCTGGACACGCTGGAGCGTATCAGGTTTGGTCTCAGGTTGTTTCATTCTGGTGTCATCTAAATAGTTTACACATAACCGTTGTCTATAGTACGACTACAAGTAGTACATTCCGCATTCTAATGAGCTACGCGACTAAAAAACATAAGCCCTTCTGTAACCAGGCCGTAATCAAAATCCATTGTCTGATCAAGGTGTGACTAGTACACTGCGCCATATGTAAGGCTGTAGGAGCAAGGGCAGCAATCAGCGAAACCGGCTGACGATCAACACAAAAAGCCTACACGTCGTGGCCCACACCCGTAAAGGAGTGCAGTAATGTCGCTCAACATGCGTTTCCGTTTCAGCCCGGCGAAGGATGGCCTTGTCAAGGTGCTTGGCCCCCTAGAGACTGAAATTATGCAGATCCTCTGGCAAGAGGAACGCAGCACCGTCAAGAAGGTTCATCGCAAACTCTCGTCGCAGCGCGAGATTGCCTATACCACCGTGATGACCACGATGAGTCGCCTGGCGGAAAAGGGTGTCCTCAACCGCCATCGCGAGGGTCTCGCTTACGTCTACACCCCGGCTATCTCGGAAGAGGACTTCGTGACGATGGTGGTACACCAGGTTCTCGACGGACTGCTGGACGACTACAGCGACACGGCCATCGAGTACATGATTGATTACCTGTCTCGCAACAACCCCGCCGAACTTAAGCGTCTCCAGTCAGCCATCCAGAGCCGCACGGGTGCTTAAACCCCGAGAGGGATGGGGAGAGAGCAACTCTCCCCAATCCCCCCTCAGACCGTCTCCCCCCACAAATCGTAGTGTGTCGCCTGCGTGACCCGCACTGTCACAATGTCTCCAACCGGCGACTTTCCCCACACAAAAACCTGACCATCAACCTCTGGCGCGTCGCGGAATGATCGGCCCACGGCCATCGGTCGGCCATCGTCGGCGCTGCCGTGACCCTCAATAAGCACATCAATGCTGCGGCCAAGCCAGCGATGGCTACGCTCACGCGAGATGCCTTGCTGGAGTTGCATCAGTTCGTGCCAGCGCTTCTCAATCACCTGCGGGCGCACCTGCTCCGGCAGGGTTGCGGCGTGGGTGCCCGATTCCTGTGAGTAGCGGAAGGCTCCGACCCGATCGAGGCGCATCTCGTCGAGGAACGCCAGCAACTCCTTGAACTCGGCGCTCGTCTCGCCAGGGAAGCCAACGATAAAAGTGGAGCGCAAGGCAATATCCGGCATTGCGGCGCGCAGATCGCGAATAACCCCACGGGTGTGGTCAGTATCGGGCGGGCGATGCATACGGCGCAGGGTATCGGGGTGGGCGTGCTGGAGCGGCATATCCAGGTACTTGACAATCTGCGGTCGCGTGGCCATGACCTCAATCAATCGCTCCGAGATGCCGTGAGGATAGGCATACATCAGGCGCAGCCAGACATTCGCCGGGAGTACCTGGCAGATCTCATCGAGCAGGGTTGCCAGACCATCCGTAAGATTTAGGTCACGGCCATAGTCGGTGAGGTGCTGAGCAACCAGAACAATCTCGCGCACACCCTGAGAAACCAGTTCCTGAACCTCGGCGAGGATAGCGCCAACCGACTTCGAGCCCATATCGCCTTTGAAGCGAGGGATCGTACAGAAGGCACAGCGCAGGTTACAGCCATCGGAGATCTTCAGGTAGGCCGAGGGCGTGCTATGGATGCGTCGGATCTGGGCGGTACGCCAGTCAGCGTAGGAGGGCTGAGGACTGAGAGTTGAAGGCTGAAGGGGAGGGGCAACCACATCCCCGATACGCATCCACTGCTGCGTGCTGAGGATCTCATCAACACCCGCCACACTAGAGACGAGATCGGCGTGGCTCTGGGCCATGCAACCGGCGGCAATCAGGCGCTGTCCATCGCGCTTTCCCGCACCAAGATCGCACAGCACATCAACCGTTTCATCGCGGGCTGCGGCGATAAAGCTACAGGTATTGACGATGATGACATCGGCGTCAATGGTACTAGCGACCCGCGTATGGCCCGCGTCGGCAAGGATCCCGTCCATGCCCTCACTATCAACCGCGTTCTTTGGGCAACCAAGGGTGACAATATGATATTTCATAATGAAGAATTGAGTATTGAGAAACGCTTAATACTCAATTACCGAGAGATCTCTAACGAAAGTTCGTAAACTGGAGCGGAACCTCCATCTCACCCTCGTGCTCACGCATAAAAGCGATGACCGCCTGAAGATCATCACGGCTCTTGCTGACAACCCGCAGGGTTTCACCCTGGATGCGCGGCTGGATCTTGGGGAACTGGTCGCGGATCTGCTTGGCGATTTTCTTAGCGAGATCGCTGTTAATCCCCTTCTGGAGCGTGATCACCTGGCGCACCCGGCTGCCAGTCACATCCTGGGCGGTACCGTAACTGAAGATCTTGAGCGAGAGCTTGCGGCGCAGCGCTTTTGTTTCCAGAATGTCGCGCACGCTGACGAGGGTCATTTCCGTATCAGTCTCGATCACCAGTTCGGTCTTGCTCAAGGTCAGGCTCGTCTTCGTATCCTTCAGGTCGAAGCGAGTCTGGATGTCACGCTGGGCCTGATCAACGGCATTCACCAGTTCCTGGTGATCAAATTCGGACACAATATCGAAGCTATTTTCGCTTGCCATATATTCTCATATCGAACGGAAGACTAATTCGGAGGCCACGGCCAGTTGACCGGCTGGCCAGACACCTGGCCGAGCGGACCCTGCTCAAGGCCGTTGACGGTAAGGAGGACAGCGGGCGGATTACCGGCGCGGATGAGGATGCGGCGCTGGGCCTCAAAGACCTGGCGTTGACCGGCGCTCATAACCCCCTCGTAAATCGTATTGCCGTCGGACTGAACGCGCACCCACGAACTCTCATTGCCGTACAGAGAGGCAATCCGCACCTCGACGACAATGGGAGCTGCCGCTGTCGCCGTTTGCGTCACAGTGAGCAATGCACCACCAGTAGGCTGCGTGGTCGCCGCACCGCCAGTGGGCTGCGTGGCCGCCGCGCCGCTAGTAGGCTGCGTGATTGCCGCACCGCCAGCAGGCTGCGATCCCGACCCGATGGTTGGAACCACCAAGGGGAGTGCAGTCGGCACGAGGGCAATCTGGGGAGCGGCACCGGGAGTTGACGTAGGGAGGGGCGAGGGTGGTGGTACGGTGGCGGCAGACAGAGACGTGACCACATCGGAAGATCCTCCGCTTCCGATCCGCCCAATGGCGTTCAGCGACACATAGGCCAGTCCCACCAGGGCCACAGTAACGAAGAAGACACCAAAGAAACTGGGGAGGACGTAGAATCGACTATGGGACGGGGTTGTGACAGGGACGACACGGATCTTATCGGTAACCCCGTGTTCATGACGGTAAAGCTCGATCATCTCATCAGCGGGCAGGCCGAGGTACTGAGCGTAGTTGCGGATGAACCCCCGAGCAACGACATCGCCGTGCAATCGCTGATAGGCTCCTTCTTCAAGTGCGACCAGCGACTGCTGCAGTATGCGGGTGTCAACCGCCGCCTGGGCCAGCGAGAGCCCCTGGCCCTCACGCGCCTGACGCAGCCGTGCACCTAATTCACTCATAGAATGCTTGCCTTTAGGCGCAGAAACCCACGCGCCTTAGCCGTGGATTGAATGTATCGTCGTATTGTTGACTCAGAACACCTTATCATATTATACCATACTGGTGAGGAACATTCTTTGTGAAGGGGCGGCTCTAAGATCGTCATCTGCGACAAATCCCTAAGCTGCATCGTCGTATGAGGTAATCTAGACCACGCCCCAACCCGCCGGAGGTGACAAGGAGAATTCTATGTTCTTACTCTTGCTGATGATTCTGGGCGGTATCCTGCTCCTGATCAGTATCGGGTTTGGCACCTTCTGGGTACTGGTGCAGCTCGGGGTGATCGTACAGAAGGCGGTCGAGCCGCCGACAACCGATACAAACAATTACTCGCTACACCAAGGCCGCGATGTGGGAGACGACAGGTAGCGACGAGGGGAGGGGGTGTGGATCGATACTCCACCGATGCGGTGCTGATGGGTATATCCATTGGACTAGGGACAATGCTACTTGACAGGTGGGTGAGCAACTCGGGGTGGCTCATACAGCTCGCCGCCCTGCTGCTGATCGGCACGATTCTCTGCGCCGCCCAGTACGGACTGATGTGGCTGCGCCGCCGAAAGTAGCAACTGAGCCGAGGTACCCTGCTGGTACACCGCGAGGGCAAGGGAACAGGCAATTGCCTGTTCCCTTGCCCAATTTCCTACAGCGCCGTCTGGCTTTCGCGGGTACTGGCCAGAGCACCCAAGTGACACGCATCGCTGAGTGAGGCAAGGTAGGGCAAATCGCTGCCATACTCGATCACGCTGATGCTGGCATTGGTAATCCAGATCCGGTTGATCCGATCCATGTCCATGCCCAGCGCATCGGCAACAAGGATTTTTACAATCACATCGTGGGTGCTTACCAGGATCGTCTGATCTTTATGTGCGGTGTAGGCCCGCTCCCGAAAGTCGAGTGTGCGCTTGAGAATGTTCGAGAAACTCTCGCCGCCTGGCATCTGGGAGCGGGTTGGGTGTTCGCGCCACTCGCGCAGACCCTCGCTGTACTGCGCTGTAATCTCATTAGCATACTTGCCCTGCCACTCGCCGTGGTGGATCTCAAGCAGTTCCTCGGAGTAGTCGAAGGGAATTCCCGTGTGATGGGTAGCGATGGCCTGGGCAGTGCGGGCGGCACGCTGGAGGCGGCTGCTGTAGATATATGTAATCGGCTCGTTCTTCAGGCGCTCGGCCAGGGCTTCGGCCTGGCGCAGCCCAAGGTCAGAGAGCGGTGCGTCCAGTTGGCCCTGGTAGCGATGGATGCGGTTCCACTCACTCTCACCGTGGCGGACAATGATCATACGCATGCTGCGATCCTCTTGTGCTAACCTATCATTAGGCGACCCTTGCGGGCAGGCGCCATTATAGCCGATACGGGTTACATCCCAGATGGCATCAACGTGGTGTATAATTCGGCATGTATCATTGACCTAGAGATGCAGGAGCCCATGAGCTGCCGGCACACGCTTGATCCAACCTCGCACCGCCGGATTGATCGGAGCATACGATCATTGATCGCATCCTTCGGCTATGCCTTCGCCGGGGTCTGGTATATGGTTCGCACGCAGCGCAACGCCCAGATCCATATTCTGGTTGGCGCGTGCGCCGTCGCTCTTGGGTTCGTCCTGGGCCTGGAACGCTGGGAGTGGCTGGCGATTGTCCTGATCATCACCCTGGTACTGGCTGCCGAAGGTGTGAACACCGCTGTTGAGTCCGCTGTTGATCTGGCCACCAGTTCTCGCCATCCGCTCGCAAAGGTGGCCAAGGATGTCGCCGCCGGCACCGTGCTGATCTGCGCCGTCGCCGCTGTGATCGTCGGGTGTCTGGTCTTTCTCCCGCACATCCTCTCGCTGTAGGGAAGGGAGGGTCAGGGAGGGCGAAGCCCTCCCTAACCCTCCTTTTTAGCGCATATGTGGCCACTCGTCCGACAGGCCCGCTATCTAGGTCGCTACCGCGAGATCGCACAGGTGCTGGTGGGGCACGGCTTCGGCTACCTTGTTGAGCAGTTGGGCCTGCTCTCGCTGCTCTCGCTGCCGCGACGGCTGGTGCTGCGCGTCCCGCCCTCGCCGCCACTGAGCAGCGCAGAACGCCTCCGCGAAGCGCTGATCGCCCTTGGGCCAACGTTCGTAAAGCTCGGCCAGACCCTCAGCACCCGGCCCGATCTTGTGTCGGCTGATTTTGTCCACGAGCTGAGCAAGCTTCAGGATACGGTGCCGTCGTTCCCCGCGCATATTGCCATCGCCACGATTGAGGAGTCCCTCGGTCGCCCGATCAGCGAACTCTTCACCAGTTTCGACCAGAAACCTCTGGCCGCTGCGTCGCTTGGGCAGGTTCATGCAGCCACTTTGCCGAGCGGTGAATTGGTGGTGGTGAAGGTGCAGCGCCCCGATATTGCGGGGCGAATCAACACCGATCTGGCGATCCTCGCCGACCTCGCTGCCTTGGCGGAGGAGCGATTTACCCTTGGTGCGCAGTATCACTTCTCTGATCTGGCCCACGAGTTTGCTCAGACTCTGCACGCCGAGCTCGATTACCGGCGCGAAGGGCGCAACGCGGATCGCTTTCGCCAGATGTTTGCTGACATGCCTCAGGTGAAGATTCCTACCATTTACTGGGATTATACCGATGCTCGGGTACTCACAAGTGAGCGGCTCTTCGGGGTAAAGATCAACGATCTGCCCGCCCTGGCTGTCGCCGGGATCGATCCGGTGATCCTGGCCCGTGGCAGTATGCAGGTTATCCTCAAAGAAATCTTCAGCTTCGGTTTCTTCCATAGTGACCCGCACCCCGGTAATTTTTTCGCCCTCGATAGCAACTGTCTTGGTGTGGTGGATTTTGGGCAGGTAGGCACCCTTGATCGTCCGACGACGCAGAGTCTGTTGCTGCTACTGGCCGCCCTGGTTGATCACGACACGCAGGCAGCACTACGCGCCCTGGAGCAATTGGGGGTGCTGTCGCGCCGGGCGGTCACGCCGGGGCTGCGCCGCGATATGGAACACTTCACCGATGGGTTTGTTGATCGGTCGCTGAACGATCTCTCGGCCCGTGAGACGATCGGCGATCTGCTGGTGCTGTTGCGCCGCCACCAGATCAGCCTGCCTGGCCCGCTGGCAATGTTGCTCAAGGCCCTGGTGATGATGGAAGGTCTGGGGCGGCTACTTGACCCAAGCCTGAACGTTTTTAATATCGCACGGCCCTATGTCCAGAGCGCACTGGCGGAGCAGTTTTCGCCGGCTGCTTTGGGGGCACAAGCGGCAAGCCAGGCTCGCTCGTTTGGCGAGATGTCTCTGGAGTTGCCACGCCAACTGAGCGATCTGTTCCAGCAGATCAACGATGGCGAGCTGAGGGTACAGATTCGCGAGCTAGAACTGCATCGTCTGAGCGGCGCGCTGATTGGTGCCGCAAATCGGCTGGCGCTGGCCCTCGTTCTCTCCGCCCTCATCCTTGGCGTAGGGATGATCGCGATTGCGATAGGGGTGGGCGACTGGCAAGGGAATGCGCCGGTTCTGTTGCTCAGCGTCGGCTCGATTGGCGTGGTGATTGGCGCATTGGTTCTCAGTTTGGCACTGCTGCGCGGGCGGGAATAAGTGTGCATGGGACTGTCACGCAGAGCGAGACGCAGCGTGACAGTACGCCAGATTTCTTAGTCTTGGTCTAGCATGGGCAGGGTGAAGATAGCGACGGCAGAGAGTAGGTAGGCGAGGGTGGCAAAGACGATCACGGGGGAGAAACCCCAGCGCTCTTGGATAACACCGCTGGCCCAGGCTGCGCCCGCCCAGCCGCCCGCCCAGAGGACGCTCGTCATGCTCACGGCCCTGCCGCGCTGTCGCAGGGGAGTGGCCTGCATTACCAAGGCATCGTTAAGCGGGAAACTGGCCGCCACGAACAGCCCGCGCAGGAAGAATCCGACAGAAGCGGTAATCAGCGACGGCACGAGCATCAGCAGCATTGCCGGGGCCACGCCAAGGCGCAGCAGGGCACCGGCGCGGCGCAGGCCCAGGCGACGGGCCACTGGTGCGCCGAGTAGCCCACCCACACCCATGCTCAGTGAGGCCCACGCCAGCACGACTCCTACCGCCGCGTCGCCCATGCCGAACACGCTACGGAAGTAGAGGTTCTGGAAGGGCAGGAATGCCCCGCCACCCAGACCAAGCAAGAGACCGGCTAGTCCCAGACGAACGAGGGTACGCATGGGGAGCAGGGCGGTGGATACCGGCGATGCGTCAATATGCCGATCTCCTGACAGCATTGGCATGCGCTTAATCACCGGCAACATCGCGATCACACTCAGCACAATCACCACGGTCAGGGCCAGCCGGTAAGCCGCCGTGTCCTGCGGGCCAACATTGATCGCTCCGGCGGCGAGAGATGGTAGGATGCCACCAAGGGCGCTGCCCGCCAAACCAACCACCAGGGTTGCCGAGGCGTTCCAGCCAAAGATCATTGCCCGCTGATCATCGTGCGTTACCCCGGCCAGCAGCGGTGTCACGGCGGTGGAAGTCAGGATGTAGGCTCCGCCAATCAGGAACTGAAGCGGCACCATCACCCAGAGCGAGGTGAACTGGAGGATGATCGCCCACCCGACCCCGTAAACCGCCAAGCCGATCAGGATTGACCTCTGCGGGCCGATCCGGTCAATCATCATGCCAAGGGGTATCCCTAGCAGCATCCCCGCCGCACGCGACAGGGTCGAGAAGAGTCCAACCGTGGCTGACGTGTAGCCCAGCGACACGAGGTAAAAACTAAAAAGCAGATCGGCAACGCTCAGGGCGAGGCCAAAGACTGAGCTGTGCAGCAGGATCCGCCACACCGGCGGACTGACCTGTCCACGGGTGGTGCTCGCGTGCGCGGCGACCATGTCGGGCTCCTTGATTTAACTCCAATACTTTTCGAATAAGGAGATCTCATGCCGACCTTTCCCCTCACCCCCCAGCCCCCTCTCCCAGAACGGGAGAGGGGGCTGGGGGGTGAGGGCTGCGCGGCGACAGAATCGTTATTCGAAAAGTATTGTGATTTAACTCCTCTTAATTTTTCTACAATACCACGTACTAGCGATCTGCGAGATCAGTAGAAAGGCGGATCTGGAGGCAGGAGGCAGGAGGCAGGAGGGATCCCAAAAACAACGTCTCTCGGTTAAAATAGCCTCACCACCCACGTCTGTATCTGAGGAGGTTCCGCATGGCTCACCGCCGCACGCTCCACTGGATCGCCCCGCTCTTCGTCCTGATCATGATCGCCTCCCTCGCCCCCGCTCCCGCCCCCGCTCGCGCTGTCTCCGAGCGACCGATCATGGCCTTCTACTACCCCTGGTGGGAGACGAGCGACTGGACGTACGCCAAGATGAGCGACCTGCCCGCACCGCAGTACTCGGGCGGCGATGATGAGGTTCTCAAGCGACATATTCAGCAGGCCAGCGCCGCCGGAATAGACGCCCTGATCTGCACGTGGTTTGGCCCCGATGAGGATCGCCTCAATAAGCGCTGCCGCCGGATCATGGATCTGGCCCAGCAGATGGGCAGCACCCTGCAATTTGCGATCATCCCCGACCAGTCGGCCTGGGACTCGCTCAAGAGCGTGGAGAGCCTGACCCGTGCGCTGGCTGTCCTCAAGAGCGATTTCATGAGCAAGTCGAACTACCTGACCTTCCAGGGCAAACCGGTGGTCTTCTGGTTCTACCCGCCCTCGCTCGGCGGCCTGGATACCTGGAAGCAACTGCGCAGTCAGGCCGACCCGAACCACGAGCAGTATTGGTTTGGCGGCACCGACAACTTTAGCTTCCTGGATGTCTACGATGCTCTGTACTACTTTGACATCACATGGGAGGCGAAACCCGGTGCCGCCATGTCCTCGTACGCCGGTCGGCTGGCGAAGTACAACCAGGCTAACAGTCAGAGCCGACCTTTTGTGGCCACGGTGATGCCGGGCTATGACGACATCAAGTTCCGTGGCGGACACGCTCGCGACCGGCAGAACGGCGACTATTACCGAGGGACGTGGCAGACGGCAATTGATCGTAACGCGCAGGCTGTGGTACTCACCAGCTTTAACGAGTTCTTTGAGGGTAGCCACATTGAGCCGAGCGAGCAGTACGGCGATCTCTACCTGCGCCTGACCAAAGAGCTGAGTGATAATTTCCGCGCCCAGGTTGGGCAACAGCCCGCGCCTGCACCTACGGCTGCGCCCGTACCCCCAACCAATACCTGTCAGAACTTCCCCGAGACCGGGTTTCAGGTCTGCGGGCGCATCCTAGAGTACTGGCGGCAGAACGGCGGATTGCCGGTGTTCGGCTACCCCATCGGGCCGCAGCAGAGCGTGCTGATCGAGGGTAAGCCTTTCCAGGCCCAAGAGTTTGAGCGCAACCGGCTGGAATTGCACCCGGAGAACGCCCGCCCCTACGATGTGCTGCTGGGCCGACTGGGTGCCGATGTGCTGGCAAAGCAGGGCCGCGACTGGCAGCAGTTCCCGAAGCTCGTGGGGATGCCGGAGGGCTGCCGCTTCTTCCCCGAGACTGGCCACACTCTCTGTGAGCCCTTCCTGAACTACTGGCAGAGCCACGGCCTAGAGTTCGATGGCAGACCAGGCTACAGCTCTGGCGAAAGCCTGGCCCTCTTCGGGCTACCCCTCAGTGACCCACAGCCCGAAGTGCTGAGCGATGGGAGAACCTACACCGTCCAGTGGTTTGAGCGCGCCCGCTTCGAGTCGCACCCGGAGAACGCGCCGCCCTACGACGTACTGCTTGGCCTGCTCGGGGTGGAGACGAAGAAGTAGATCCTTTGCCAATGTCGTGTTAGGAGTCGCGATGATCACTGTCTATCTTCTCCTCTTCGTTGCCGCGCTGCTAATGATCTTGCTAACGGCGCTAATCTGGCGTTTCTGGCAGGGCTTTGTTCAGGTCTCGCCAGAAGAGGAGGAGCTTGAGCGCAGCATCGCCTCGCTGAATGACGAGCAGGCCAACCGGACGAGCGACCAGCATATCTCCCGTAAAATGGACACCGAGACCGGCTGGCAGATCATGGTACGGCGCGGTCAGCGCACCCCCCGCAGCGGGCGCGGACGACGCCGGTGATCAGGAGGCAGGAGGCAGGTGGCAGGTGGCAGGAGACCACCTGCCACCTGCCTCCTGCCTCCTACCCGTGCGCCGGTGCCTCGTTCCCGGCCTCCTGCGCTGCGCGGCGAATATCAACAAAGCTGAGGATGGCCAGCCCCAGAATGAAAAAGATCATCAGCGAGACAATCGCGATGCGGTAGTTGCCGGTGAACTGGAGGCCCAGGCCAAAGAGCAACGGGGCCAGCCAACTCGTGCCGCGCTCGCTCACTTCGTAGAGGCTGAAATACTCGGACTCCTGCCCCGCCGGGATCATCAGCGAGAAGACTGAGCGGCTGAGGGCTTGGCTGCCGCCCAGGACTACGGCAATGATGCCGCCCAGGACGAAGAAGAGCGGTACGTTGTTCGCCGGTATGACGTAGGCGAAGATCACCGCGCCCACCCAGATCCCCAGACTGATCATAATTGAGCGTTTGCTGCCCACCCGCTTCGCCATCCAGCCGAAGGCTAGGGCACCCGCAAAGGCCACAAACTGCACCATCAGGATGGTCAGAATCAGGTAGGATTGCTCGATCTTCAGCTCCTCAGCACCGAACACCGAGGCCAGGGCAATCACCGCCTGGATACCGTCGTTGTAGAGCAAATAAGCTACCAAAAACGTAATCGTCTGCGGATAGTGGCGCATCTGGCGGAAGGTGTGGCCGAGCTGGCGGAATCCCACCGTCAGAAAGCGCTCGCCCTCGGGTAACGCCTTGATCGGTGCGCGCACCCGCAGGGCCAGCATCGGGATGATCGTGAAGATCGCCCACCAGACACCGGCTGAGGCCAGACAGATCCGCACGGCGACATCGGTGGGAATGCCCAGGGACTGGCGGCTATTAAACAGCGCCAGGTTCAACACCAGGAGCAGCCCGCCGCCCAGGTAGCCCAGCGCCCAGCCCTGCGACGAGACCGCGTCGCGCCGATCCGGGCTGGCAATGTCGGGCAGGTAGGCGTTGTAGAAGACCATCGAGGCCCCGAAGGCCAAGTTTGCCACCAGGAACAGCCCGCCGCCCAACAGATAATTGCTACCCTCCAGAAAATAGAGCCCGATGGTGGCGAAGGCACCAATATAGGCAAAAACACCCATGAGCTGTTTCTTGATCTGCGAGTAGTCGGCAATGGCCCCCAGAATAGGCAGGAAGAGTACCTGGAGCAGCACCGAGAGCGATACGGCGTAGGGGAAGAATGAGCCAGAGGCCACCGGGATACCTAGGGGATAGACCAGCCCGTTTGCGTCAGCGGCTTTTGCCGCCACCGATGCCAGATACGGCCCCAGGAAAACGGTCACCACGGTGCTTGAGAACGCGGAGTTGGCCCAGTCGTAGAAGTACCAACCGATCTGCTCGCGGCGATTGTCAATCATGAGGTCTTTCTCTTTGGTGGTAGGGGCGCAGGAGCGCCTTCACTCCTGTCGCATAGCAATCCTAAACCTGTTATGAAAAGGAGTCGAGCCTTTAGGCGGTCTGATCCGGCTAAAGCCTCGACTCCACGCAACAACCCCCATGAGGATTGCGACAGCGCGACAGGAGTCAGTGCGCTCCTGTGCCCCTACAAGACGCGGATGGGAGTCAACAACCCAGGACGATCCTTGTTCGCTGCATCAACCGCCTCGGCTGACCCGACTACGGCGATGATTCCCTGCTCACGCACGGCGTCCACAGCTTCGGCGAACGATTTCAGGTCGGCTTCGCTCGTGTCGAGGATCTGCTCACGGAGCTGCTGGCGGTAGTCATCGCTGGCCCCCAGCAGGTGCCGCCACATGGCCGTGCCACCCTTGGCGTCGGGGAGTTGGTAGCTATCAACATCGCTGATGGTGCCGATAATCGCCCGCTCCAGGGCCACTTTATCCAGGGCCAGACCCCGCAAGAAATCGCCGGTGCGGTCGTAGATGTCCAGGGTCGCCAGGAGGTTTGGGTCACGGTAGGAGGTGTAGGTAAACACGCCGGTATTGCGGTTAAATCCGCAGAATCCGCCGTAGGCTCCGCCCTGCACACGCACCTTCTCCCAGAGCCAGGCCGTGTTGAGCAGCTTCACAGCGACCGATGCCGAGCCGCCCGGCCTGATTCCGAAATCGTAGAGGTTGGCACCTTTGGCAACATAATTCACTTTCGCCGGGATGGTCAGCCCCTCAAAGGGGCTATCTGGGGCCACCCCCCAGGTTGCCGGGGTATAGTCGGCGGCGGGCAGTTCGGCCAGAAAGTCGCCAAGCTGCGGGGCGATGGTCGCGTAGCTGGCTGCGTCCAGAGTGATATTCACCAGCATCCCGTTACGGTTAATCAGGTGCTGGCGAACCCGCTCCAGGTCGGCCAGAACACCGGGCCAGTCGCTGTCAATGCGCCGCTCCAGCTCGCGGATGAAGAAGAGACCGTTAATCCCGCTCATCTGCTCGTCCACCCAGTCGGCGGGGCTGAGGTGCGCGGCCAGACGCTGGCGGGCGTACCCGTGGCCGCTCGGCACCAAGCTGGACTCGCGGCCCGCCTTCGAGCGCAGCACCATCTGCTTAAAACGCTCGCTGTTGTCGAGCTTCACCGTCAGCAGGATGTCGCGCAGGATGGCGAGCAAGGCACCAGTCTGGCTGAGGGTAGACTTGCCCGAGATCATGAGGTAGCCGATGGCCTCCCGGCTGTTGACCTTGGTCGCAGTACTCGGCCCCGCGCCGATACCGCCAGTGTCGCGACCGATACGCTGGAGCAGGGTGACAAAATCCTCGTGTTCGGTGCCCATCTCGGTGAGGGCGCGGCCAAAGAGCGGCACGTAGGGCAGCAACTCTACCGGGAGCGCCTTCAGGTCGAAGGCCAGGGCAAGGTAGACGATCTCGTTGGTAAAGAGGTCGTGGTGGAGGATGGTGGCAGCGTGGAGGGTATGCACTGCGGTGGGAATATTCTTGCCTTGGCGCTCAATATCGGCCAGGGTGAGGGTAGGAATTTTGGCCAGTTCCTCAGGCGGATCGGCCCGCTCCTGCATCTGCTTGAGCGCGTGGGTCTCGGCGATCACTGCCTCAACCTCAGCCTCACTCATCGCGGCGCGGATAGCGTCGAGGCGAGCTTGTTCCTCCGCAGCCTCACATGTGGCTTGGGCCAGGGATGCCCGCAGCAACACGCGAGTGCGGTGCGGGTTATCGAGCAAGGTGCTACGGATGAGGTTCTCAAAAAGCCGCTCGCCGCTGCCAAGCACAGCACGGATGGCGCTCATCGGTGCCTCAAAGCGCAATGGCGCAAGCGGATCGCCGTCGTACAGCCAGGTACCCAAGGAGCGCAGCATCAGGCTCAGGCCACGCGGGAAGGAGCCGGTATTGTTCTCGCGCAGGCTGAACTCAAACGTGTTCAGGGCGGCGGTAATCGTGTCGGTGTCAATGCCCTGCTCAGCGAGATCGGCCAGGGTGCGCAGGATCAACTCCTCCACCTTGATGGCGTCGTCAGGGTCAATACCCTTGAGTCCGACCGAGAAGGTGTGCTGGAGTAAACCATCGTTATAGCCGCCGCCGGTCAAATCTTCGCCCAGTCCCGAGTCGATCAGCGCCTTACGTAGCGGGGCACCCGCGTTGCCAAGCAGAATATGGCTGAGCAGGTCAAGGGTGATGACGCGCTGAACATCCGGCTCAACGCCGATCAGCCAGTTCAGCGTGACCATGCCCTTTTTGCCGTTGTCATCATCGGAGCTGTAGGTATGCTCAAAGCTGCGCGGGGCATCGAAGGCAGCCTGGATACCGATCTGCGAGGGCGGCGTAATGAGCTCGAACTGGCTCAGATAAACATCCAGCAGGCGCAGCCGCTCGTCCTCGGGGTCATCGCCATAGAAGAAGATCCGCCCGTTCGAGGGGTGATAGAGCGTCGTGTGGAACGTCTTAAACTGCTCATACGTTAGGTCAGGGATCGCCTTCGGATCTCCGCCCGACGAGTGACCGTAGGTGGTATCGGGGAAAAGCGACTGCTGGGCGAAACGCCCGAGCATGCTATCGGGTGACGAGTAGGCACCCTTCATCTCGTTAAAGACCACACCCTTAAAGATGAGCGGATCGCTCTTCTGCTCTAACTCGTAGTGCCAGCCCTCCTGCTTCAGAATGTCCGGGGTGATCAGCGGGAAAAAGACCGAGTCAAGGTAGACATCCACCAGATTGTAGAAATCTTGCAGGTTGGTGGACGCCACCGGGTAGCAGGTCTTATCCGGGTAGGTAAAGGCATTGAGGAAGGTTTTCAGCGAGCTTTTCATCAGCTCGACGAAAGGCTCTTTGACCGGGTATTTGCGTGAGCCGCAGAGAACCGAGTGTTCAAGAATATGAGCGACTCCGGTGGAGTCGGTAGGCGGGGTACGGAAAGTGATACCGAAGCACTTATTCTCATCACTATTGGAGAGAGAAAGCAACTCCGCGCCGGTCTTCGCGTGGCGATAGATCTGGGCACGGGTATTCAGTTCAGCGACATGCTCGTCGCGGACGAGCGTAAAGCCGTGGGTGAGCGTCATCAGATCCTCTTTCTGTGTACCATGATGTACAGTTATTGTACCAAAGATTGTGTGCGAGGGAGGGAAATGACAGGTTGACACCCACGTCGTCCATTGCGACAATTGCCCCTAGAGAACCAGCGGGTACCTCCACATCTGACATACGTTGAGGACAATGATGTATCAACAAGACACTCCTCTAAACTGCCCTGCCTGCGGGGCGCTCCAGACGTCCGACGCCCGAATTTGCCATGTATGCAACCAACCGCTCATCAGGCCACGCCACACCCGTCCTCGGCTCTATCGCGGAACATTGTGGGTGATGTGGACACTGTTCGCCCTGCTCACCGGCGTATTGATGACGTCCTATCTGATGGCGGCAAACGGAGCGTGGCCATCAGAAACGTCCTACGGACTCACCTTCATCTGGCTAACCTTTAGCCTCACGCACCTGATGTTTTGGCTCCAGGTTCGCAACAGCCTGCGGCGTGCGGCAGATTTTCTCGCCAGTGATCGCCCGCTGGTGCGCTGGACCTACACCGATGCGGAGTGGCAGGTCATGCGCGATACGGCGTGGGAGGCAGCCCGCACCGACTGGAAGTTGCCATTGGGCTGCTTGCCGGTTCTCTTCGGCGTGACCGGGCTGCTGATCGGGTTGCTGGTTGGGCTAGAAGATGGCGGGGAGGAGGCGATCATCGGGGCACTGGTCGGTGGCCTTGCCGGAGCAGCGGTCGGTGGAGTCCTTGGTGTACTGGCCGTTGGGATAAACTACGTATCGGCGCGGCGCGCCTATAACCAAACCATCCCCGCCGAGGTTGCCCTGGGGAAGGAAGAGATCTACTACGGTGGCCACTACCTCAAAGATGGCCTCTGGGCGCGGATCGAGCGGGTTGCCTTTACGGCGGGGCCGCCGCCCCGGCTGATTATAGAGAGTTGGGCATCTCGATACCGGATCGAGCGTGGCTTTATCGGTGAGATTGACGTCCCACCACGCATGATCCCCGCGCTGACAGACGTGGTGCCACGGATGCAGGGTGCAAGCCCGTGGACGGAGGAAGATGAGCAGAGTGACTAGTACCGCCGGGATTGCACAGGCTTCTATGCTATAATCGCGCCGATGCAACCTGCGTGTCTACAAGTCCCCCGGTCTTCCTCTTCGCCCTGCTGCCGCAGGCGATTGGTCTACGCGGATTCCTCACGATCTCCTCTGTCGCCGCCATCGGCGCGGGCCGTCCCGTGGAGAAGATCATGACATCCCGCCCGGCCGGCAGCGCCCCCCCAGATCGCCGCTCCACGACCAAAATACTCCTGCTCGCACTGCGCTTTCTGGGCAGCGGCGGGCTGCTCACCTACCTCGTCTGGAAGGTCAATCCGCTCACGATCTGGGAGACGTGGCAACAGGCCGATCTGCGGCTGCTGGCCCTGGCCATCGCCCTTCAACTGCTCTGCGTGGCGATCAGTGCGCTGAAGTGGGGCGTGCTGCTGCGCTCTCACGGCCAGCAGCAGCCCTACCTCTGGCTGCTGGCGATCTATTTTGTTGGCCAGTTCACCAATAATTTTTTGCCCACCTCGGTTGGTGGTGACGCCATCCGTATTGTGCAGCTTGGCCGAAGGATCGGCAGCTACGCCCAATCGAGCGCCTCGGTGTTTATGGAGCGGCTCACCGGCTTCCTGGCCCTCAGCCTGATCGCCAACATCACCCTGATCATCACCTCGACCGACCTGATCGGCGCCCGTCTGGTGAATGAGCCAACCCTCACCCTGCTGGCCTTTGGCTTCACCCTCGTTGCCATCGCCGCTGTGATCGCCTCCTTCTCCGCACCCTGGCTGTTGCGCCGATTCCACACCCATCTGCCCAAATCTGCCCGCAAACCGCTCCAGAGCATCGCCAACTCGCTCGGCATCTACGCATCCGACCGAGGAGCGATGATCAAGGCGATGAGTCTCTCGCTGCTCTTTCATATGCTCTGGATCAGCCTGCACTATGTCTGTGGGCTGGCCCTGCATATCCAGGCTCCCCTGCTCATCTACGCCCTGATGGTGCCCCTGACCGATATTGTGGGTCTGGCACCGATCTTCTTCAATAACTTGGGTGCCCGCGACCTCGTCTTCACGCTCTACCTGAGCCAGATAGGGATCGCGAACGCCACCGCTATCGCCCTGGCCTTCACCGCCTTCACCGTGCGCCTCGTGGTCAGTTCGCTCGGTGGCCTGGTGCTGCTCTTTGGCGGCACAGGCATGCGCGACGATCCATCCCAGGGCTGATGCAAAGT
>Ga0208376_1000043_pt1 | contig 35053 bp, 23 predicted proteins | sample CryBogmetaGMA25M_FD_184548 | JGI IMG/M metagenome (GOLD analysis project Ga0208376, IMG submission 184548) | Freshwater microbial communities from Crystal Bog, Wisconsin, USA - MA2.5M (SPAdes) | ecosystem: Environmental > Aquatic > Freshwater > Lake | place: Crystal Bog, Wisconsin, USA...
GCCCCCTCTCCCCTCGTGGGAGAGGGGGCTGGGGGAGAGGGGGCGCACTGACGTTGCATCAACCCCGACTTCTGAGTCGTAACGATTGACGCGTAACTACCCATCTGCTACAATCCTGCGGCATTGAGCCGCCCACATTCACGTTGGAGTCTTCTTTACCATGGATCAAGAGATCGATCTACGACCATACTTTCTTGCACTCGTCCTCCGCTGGCGGTTGATCATCATCTGCGCAATCAGCCTCGCGATCATCGGGGGGGCAGCATCCTTCGCAAGCACAACAAGGAGTGCCACCTCCGATATTATCATCGTCCCAAGCTCCTCTCAGGTCACCCTCGATGCACGTTTTCAGACGACGGGCAGCCTGGCGACCAACCCCACAGCCCAGCGCCAGGGGCTGATCAACCTTGCCAGCAGCCGTACCCTTGCCGAACAAGTGGTCAAGGATCTGGGCGATACAACATTATCTGCGGATGCGTTGTACGCACAGGTAAAAGTGGTCTCAACCAGTGACCTGCTCCAGATTACGGTGAGTAACTCCGACCCGGACTTAGCCCTACGGATCGCCCAGGCATGGGGCAAGGCATATGAGACTCTGGTGATCAATGTCTACGGCGGAAGCCAGTTCCGCACCGATCTGCTCACAACGGAGATTAATTTAGCGCAGCAACGCTATGATCAGGCCCAGACAGCACTCGAAAAATTTCTGGTCAGTAGCCAGAGCATCAAGATCCAGCAGCAGATTGCTAACCTAAATGATCTGTTGAGCGGGTCACGCACGTCACAGCAGCAACTCTACGCAGACTACCTCTCGCGATCTCACTCTGTCGAACTGATCCTCCAAGACGCGCAGACCCTGCGTGATCAGGTTGACACCCAGGGCACAAGTAAGTTTGCCAATAGCTTTGCCTCGCTTATGCTGCGTGTACGGATGGTTGATAGCTCAGCGCCCGTGTTTCGGCTCACCGCTGCGGATCTAGCTTCAATCGAGACGGATCCCAGCAACCTGAGCGCAAACCTGGATCAACTCATCAAGGCCCTCGCCCACCGGCGGGACCAACTGCTCGCCCAGTCAAATGAGGTTGCCAACGCCATCACCAGTGGCGGAATGATCGCTACCGGACTCGATGCCGCAACCCGCCAACGCTATATTGACCAAGTGGCAGAACTGAATAGCACCTACGAGCAACTCCAGTCCCAGCAAACTACACTCACCCAGCAGCGCGATCTTGCCCGCGATGCGCTGACACTACTCCAGCGCAAGCGTGCCGAGATGGAAGTTGCTCAAGGTTCGCCCCAGGTCGAGGTGCGTTTTATCGGCGCGAGCATTGCCCCGTTTTCACGCATGAGTCGGGCGATACTTTATGCTGGTGTGGCCGGTATTCTCGGGTTGCTGGTTGGTACTGTACTGGCGCTGTTCCTTGGTGTGGTCATCCCTGCCGTTCGCCAGATGAGTATGCCCAAGCCGTCACAGTCTGCCAACCGCCCTGATGCATAGTTGAGGTAGTGCTTTCTTTCCCTTTGCGCCCTTGCGCCTTTGACATGGTTCGTATCGACTTTACAGTTCTACCCCCCCTAGCCCCCCCGCAAGCGGGGGGGAACAACGCACTGGGTCCCCCCCGCTTGCGGGGGGGCTAGGGGGGGTAAGTATACCAAGAATGTAAAGTAAACTCGGTCTCTCTGAAACCATGTCTTTGTGTTAAACCATATGCACGTTTAACGCAAAGGTGCTTAGGCGCGAAGGCGCTCAGGTTGTAATATGGCAGCTATAGCGACGAACCGCCCGATTATTTCAGTGATTATGCCTTGTTACAACGAGGCATCTACGCTACCCCACATTCTGGCGAAAGTCTGGGAGATTGCCATTGATAAGGAGATCATCGCGGTTGATGATCACTCCTCCGATGCAACGCTTGATGTGCTACGGGCTGAGGCAGCGCGGAACCCGCTTCTGACGGTGATTAGTCATCCTGAGAACCGTGGCAAGGGAGCAGCCGTGCGGAGCGGTCTGGCGCACGCCCGTGGCATGATTACGATCATCCAGGATGCAGATCTGGAGTACGACCCCCATGACTACTATGATCTGGTAAAGCCGATCACCGATGGCCTAGTGGATGTGGTCTTTGGTAGCCGCTTCGCGGGTCGCCATACGGGCATGTATTTCTGGAATGCCATGGGGAATAAGGCGCTCACTTTTCTGACCAATTTCCTCTTCAACTGCTGGATCTCGGATATGGAGACCTGCTATAAGGTCATGCGTACCGATATTATCCGCAGTCTCAACCTCGAAAGTAACGACTTCCGCCTAGAGCCGGAGATCACGGCCAAGGTGCTACGTCACGGTCACCGTATCTACGAGGTGCCGGTGAGCTACCTCGGTCGCACGTACGAGGAGGGCAAGAAAATGAAACCGAGCCAGGGTTTCTATGCCATTCTCGCCCTCTTCAAGTACCGCCTCTGGCTGTAGACGTTCCCTACAAGTTGTGGTACAACAACAATGGCGATATGAGTGTATCGCCGTTGTTGTTGTGTACCCCAATGATGGGGCTATAGCAATCCTCTTGGAGCCGTGAAGAGGAGTCAAGGCTTCAGCCGGCTAAAGCCTTGACTCCTCCTTCACAACCGGAATAGGACTGCTGTATGCGGTGCATAGAAATGTCTCACCGAGGCATTCCTGCGCACCGCATCGGCATGTGTGATAGAGGAATTATTGTGCGTATCGCGATGCTGAGTGTCCACAGTAGCCCCCTCGCCCGACTCGGCGGAAAAGAAGCGGGGGGCATGAATGTCTATGTGCGTGAGTTAGCGCGCGAACTGGGCCGTCACGGCGTGCCGGTGGATATTTTTACCCGCAGCCAGGATCGCCGCGTACCCACGATTGAGCCACTGTCGTGCGGGGCGCGGGTGATCAACCTCCACACCGGTCCCGCCGCTCCCTACGCCAAAGACTGGGTTCTCACCTACTTGCCTGAATTTGTGAGCCGGGTGCGCTGCTTCGCCGAGGGCGAGGATCTCACCTACGACCTTATCCACAGCCACTACTGGCTTTCGGGTGAGGCCGCCCTACGCCTGCGCCGTAGTTGGGGCGTGCCGGTGATGCACATGTTCCACACCCTCGGCGCGATGAAGAACAGCATCGCTCGTAGCACGGAGGAGACCGAGACGGGACAGCGCATCGCTATTGAGCGACGGCTGATGCAGGAGGTGGATACCGTCGTGGCGGCAACAACCCTTGACCGGGCGCAGATGGTCTGGAACTATGGAGCCAACGCCGAGCGCATCCGGGTAGTTCCCTGTGGGGTAGATTTGAGCCGCTTCCAGCCCACGGATCGCACGACAGCTCGTGCGCGCCTCGGTCTGCCCGCTGATGAGGAGTTGCTGCTCTGCGTAGGCCGTATGGAGCCGCTCAAGGGTATGGACGCGCTCATTCGCGCCTTGGCTCTGCTGGATGCCCAAGAACCTGCCCAGCGTAGCCGCAGGCGTGTCCTGCTGATTGGTGGAGATGACGAGACCCAGCCAGACGATTGGAACAGCGAGCAGCGCCGTCTCAACGCTCTGCGCCACGAACTCGGCGTAGCGGACCGAGTGAGCTTTCTGGGTACCCGGCCTCACGAGCAACTCTCCGACTACTTCTCTGCCGCCACTGTGGTAGCCGTCCCGTCACACTATGAGTCATTCGGGATGGCCGCCCTAGAGGCGCTGGCCTGCGGTGCGGCAGTGGTCGCCTCAAACGTCGGGGGTCTGGCCCTGACGATTGAAGATGGCCGCAGTGGATTGCTGTTCCCTCCCAATGACCATGTAGCCCTCGCCGCGCAGATCCGCGTGATCCTCAGGGATCGCACCTACGCCCAGAAGCTAGAGTCTGGTGCCCGTCGCCGGGCCAGTGAGTACGGGTGGGCCACTGTCGCACGCCGAATGACAACGATCTACGAGGATCTCGTGTTGGCGGACGAAACCGCACGTGCGGCAAGATACCCCCGTAGCCACGTCTCATAGCACGGTGCCTATGATGACCACTTGCCTATATGCAAGAACATCCTTCGCCCAGCCTGAGCGACTGCAACGCCGTTGATGCAGATTTTGCGCATTACAGCGCATCATTTGCACAGACTGCCTACGCTTGACAAGGCAATATCCACGTATTATACTTTGGCCTAACACTCAGATTTTTATTTATGTTGAAAGCGTGCGCTCTGGCGAAGCGGTGCAGGATGGCCCTGTAGTACCCGCTTGAGGGGCACGTGTTCTGTCTTAACACCGTGAGCGTCTGGAAAGGCAACACATGCTATGAGTGGAAAAGCACCGAAGGATCCGCGCTTTCCCGATCTCTCCTACACCGTCTTAGACGGTGCACGATCGACACGGGTAGCCGGGGGCCGCACGATCGAGGAGCTTGAGCCGGAGTACAAGATTAAAGGACGGACGACGTTCAGTTCGCTCTTTAAGTATGACCCGTTCGATTTCTGGGTCGGGCCGTTCTATGTAGGATTCTGGGGATTCATCTCCGTACTGGGGATCATCTTTGGTGTCTACTTCTACGTGAACGCGGTGATCATCAACGGGCCATATTCCATCCCGCAGAACTTCTTTGCGGGCCGGATTGACCCACCGCCGGCAAGCGTGGGCCTCGCGCTGGCGACTCCGGGCCAACCGGGGTTCGCCTGGCAGATGACGGTCTTGTTCGCTACCACGGCGTTTGTCGGCTGGATGATGCGCCAGGTTGACATCAGCATGAAGCTGGACATGGGCTACCACGTGGCAATCGCCTATGGCGTAGCCGTCTCGGCGTGGATAACGCTCCAGATCCTCCGCCCGATTGCGATGGGCCAGTGGCACGAGGGTTTCGTGCTGGGCGTGCTGCCGCACCTAGACTGGATCTCCAACTTCGGCTACCGCTACAAAAACTTCTTCTATAACCCGTTCCACGCCATCGGCATCACGGGCCTGTTCACCTCAACCTTCCTGCTATCTGCACACGGCTCGATCATCCTGAGCGCGGCGCAGTATCGTGGCGCTGACAGTGGTGATATTGAGGACACATTCTTCCGCGATGTGCAGTACTACTCGGTCGGCGAGACGGGCATTCACCGGCTGGGATTCATCGTGGCCTGCGGCGGCGTCCTCTCGGCCAACATGTGCATCCTGCTCTCGGGCTGGGTCGTGCAGGACTGGGTGAGCTTCTGGAACTTCTGGAATAGCCTGCCATTCTGGAGCGGCGTGTAGCGAAAGAGGTTAGTGATTATGGCAACGATGACACCGCCCTCCGGCGATATAAAGCTGGGGCCAGATCGCAATGGCAGGATCGGTAAACCCCTCCATCTGCCGATTCTCGAAAATCTTGGCTTCGACAGTCAGTTCGGCCCCTACTACCTGGGGATCTGGAATGTCGCCGCCTTCTTCTTCGGGATCATGTTTACCTTCATCTGGCTGACGGTGATGTTCTCTCAGGTAGGCTGGAACCCGGTCGCCTTTGTGAAGTACTTTGTGGTCCTTCAGATTGACCCGCCATCGGCACTGTATGGATTGAGTTTCCCGCCACTGGAAGAGGGCGGCTGGTGGCTAATGAGCACCTTCTTCCTGACACTGGCGATCCTCTGTTGGTTCATGCACATCTACACACGGGCGCGGGCGCTGGGGCTGCGACCCTACCTGGCCTACGGCTTCAGCGGCGCGGTGCTGCTGTACTTGGTGATCTACATCATCCGCCCGATGTGGATGGCCGACTGGTCGGAGGCTCCCTCCCACGGGATCAAGGCGCTGCTAGACTGGACGAACAACGTGAGCATCCGCTACGGGAACTTCTACTACAACCCGTTCCATATGCTTTCGATCTTCTTCCTGCTTGGCTCGACCGTGCTGCTGGCGATGCACGCCGGCACCATCTGGGCGCTTGAGAAGTACGCCGCCCACGAAGAGTGGGCCGAGATGCAGGCTCCCGGCACGGGCACCGAGCGTGCCCAGTTGCTCTGGCGCTGGTGCATCGGCTTCAACGCGAACGCCTACTCGATCCACCTGTGGGCCTTCTGGTTCGCGTGGCTTTGCGGCGTCACTGGTGCAGTCGGGATCTTCCTCAGCCAGCCAACCTTTGTGGCCAACTGGTTCCAGTGGGGCATTGAGGCGGGGATCAACTTCCCGCAACTCCCGCCCGGCCCCTGATCCATCACGGCTCTTGGCCCATGACAGTATGAAGAGCGGCGGCGATCTCTTGGAGGTCGTCGCCGTTTTCTGCGCTGTCCAGTATCCACACGTTGGAACCAACCAGTAACTCCAGGACGATGATTGGGCGCATCTGGCGGAGTATGACGCCCACGAGGAGCGGTCGGCGGCGCAAGCGAATCGCGTCGATCTGTGCGAAGGCGAGGCTCTGGCGGCGCGCCTTGCCCACCCGACTCATCTGGATAAAGGTCAGATCTCCCTCGGTAGCATCGGCAATGATCTGGTTGTGGGTGGTGAGTACGGCATAGCCGCCGATGACTCGCTGCATACCCAGGCTCCCCAGAAGGCCAGCAAGGACTGCGGAGATAGCTGCTACGCCAAAGCCGATACCCTGAACACTCGCGATCACTCCGCTGCCGATGATCGCCACCGCAATCAGGATGAGAGTGGAACCCAAAAAGATCAGTTGGTAGCCTGCAGTCCGGTTCGCCTCTGGCAATGAATCTAGGCGCAGACGAACCTCATTCTGTTCGACGATCTGGTAATAGGGGGTTAGCCCTAGTCGTCGGCCCACCCGCTGGCGCGGCCAGCGTACCCCTGCGCTATCGCTCATAGATGCCTTTTGGTAATGCTGTGCGTATCTCGCAGGCACATCATCACCGGATTTGCATTATTCCACAAGCTATGGTACACTCTCTGGCGTTGAGCGGGAGTGGCTCAGTTGGTAGAGCGGCACCTTGCCAAGGTGCAGGTCGCGGGTTCGAATCCCGTCTCCCGCTCCAATCGAAAGGGCTCTGTGGTTTTCCACAGAGCCCTTTTAGCGATTCATGAGCCTCCCCCATACCAACAGCCCCCCCCTTCTCCGTCTTCTCGCCGATCCCTTCTGCGCCAAAAGACTGATGGCTGGCTGCGAGTATCTCGCTACTATAAGATATAACTAGCTGTTGGGTACAGCCGCGTCGCGGTGCTGTGGCTGTGCCTCTGATTTCGATCTGAAGTCTGCGATCAAAAAGGAAGCAGCAATGTCTACGGCCCGTGAGCAGATCCCCTTGGGCTGCCCAGCACCCAATGGTCTGACGATCCGCCCCTTCACGGCGAGTGATGCCGATTACTCCGATGCTGTGCGGGTGGTGAATGCCGTCTTCCCGGAGTATAGGGACACGGTGGGTGATTGGCGTTTTGAGGATGCCAATCGTGCCGCTTATATCCAGCGGCGGCGCTGGCTCGCCGACCTCGACGGGGTGACGGTGGCCTATGGCAACTATAGTCAGTTTGAGGGCATGTACCACCCGCGCAAGTTTGGTGTTTTTGTGGCCGTATTGCCTGCGCATCAGGGCCAGGGCATTGCTGCCGCCCTCTACGATGAGATCGTGTCAGCCGTGAGGCGGTTCAACCCGATCTCACTGCGCGCCCGCGCCCGCGATGATATGTCGCGCAGCATGCGATTTCTCCAGAATCGTGGCTACCAGGAAGACATGCGCGAGTGGGAATCACGCCTTGATGTGGATGCGTTCGACCCCGCACCCTACGCGGGTTACGAGGCAGCCCTGCGCGCCGATGGCATCCGTATCGCTACGGTGACTGAGTTGTTAGACAAGGATCCCGACTGCCGTGAGAAGCTCTGGGCCCTCGATGTGGAGCTAACGAACGACGTACCCTCGCCCGAACCACATACGCCGATTACCCGCGAGGCATACGATTCCTGGGTCTTCGCCAACCCCAATTTCCTGCCCGATGGCTACTTTGTGGCCCTCGACGGGAGTGACTACGTGGGGTGCAGCTTCCTCTGGAATAGTCAGGCCGACCCGACCGAGCTGTACATTGGGTTGACTGGGGTACGCCGGGCCTACCGTCGGCGCGGGATCGCCCTGGCCCTTAAGCTGCACGATATTGCATTTGCAAGGCAGCGCGGTGTGAAGCTGATCAAAACCTGGAATGAACAGAACAACCGGGGCATGCTCAGTATCAATGAGGCTCTTGGTTTTATGAAGCAGCCCCCATGGGTGAACTTCGTGAAAAAATGTGATTGATTGCCTGCGATAAGACAAGGCTTCAGGATTACCGTTCGTTGTGGGATTTTCAGCATCTGTGTGGAGGATGGCAATACCATAGAGAGGAGTGATACCATGACCCTCCCGCTCATTCGGCTATCTGGCAGCCCGTACGCACAGGGCCTCCAGCACGGCGAGGCCCTGCGCGAGGCCATCGCCGAGAATATGGCGACGTACTTCGCTCGCTTTGAGCGTGAGTTGCATCTCTCACGGTTTGAGACATTGCGCCGCGCTGTAGCCTACGCTGAGGCGATTGCGAAGCAGTGTCCTGGCTACGCGGCAGGCATGCGCGGGGTGGCCGAGGGTTCAGGTTTTAGCTATGCCGAGATCGCTGCCCTGAATGTGCGCTACGAGCTGTTCTACTATCAGTATGGGCTGAACGCGGTGGCTGATGGGTGTACCGCTTTCGCCGTGATGCCCGAAGCGAGTGCCAACGGCCACCTGCTGATCGGCGAAAATTGGGATTGGGTGGTCGGTGCGCGTGGCGCGGTGCTACATAGCCGTGAACCCGATGGCCTGGAGGTTCTCAGTTTCAGCGAGGCTGGCATTGTTGGCGGTAAGATCGGCTTCAACTCGGCAGGTGTGGGCCTGCTGATTAATGGCCTTACCTCCACCGATGATGACTGGTCACGCCTATCCACACCCTTCCATACGCGCTGCTACGAGATCCTGCGCTCGCGCAGCCTCGCCGCTGCCGCCCGTGTGATTACTGAAGGTGAACGCTCGTGTTCGGGGAACTTCATCATCGCCCAAGCCCCCAGCCAGGTGCTGAATATTGAGACGTCCCCCCGCGTCACTCGCATCACCGACTGTGTCAGCGGCTATCTGACCCACGCAAACCACTTTGCGAACCCCGCCGCCCTGGGTGTGTTCGAGCCGCCTGTCGAGAAGACCCCGCACTCCTATGATCGCCTGCACCGCATGGATGAGTTGCTGGGACAACAGCATCTCCTGGCTCTGGGCGATCTCCAGAACATCCTGCGCGATCACCAGGGCTACCCATACTCGATCTGCTTTCACATTAATCCCGAGGAGCCACCTGAGGAACATTATGAAAGCGTAGTCTCCGCGATCATAGACCTGCACGCTGGCACCCTCTACCTCAGCGATGGCCCGCCCTGCGCGAACCCCTACAAGCGGTACGCGATTGCTAATTATGGATCGTAATGTGGCTCATTGTTGGCCTGGGCAACCCAGGCGAAAAGTATGATCGAACACGCCATAACATCGGGTTTGCGTGTGTGGACGCACTGGCTCATCGGCACGGCCTAGAGTTCCGCGTGAAGCGGGCCAATAGCGTGGTCGCCGAAGGTACTATCGGCACGCAGCGTGTGGCTATCGCCAAGCCACAGACCTACATGAACGAGAGCGGGCGAGCGGTGTCGGCTCTACGCACGTGGTACAAGCTGGAGCCCGCTCGCGAGCTGCTGGTGATCTACGACGACATGGATTTACCCTTTGCCAAGCTGCGCCTGCGTGAGCGAGGGAGTCCGGGTACCCACAACGGCATGCGTTCCATCGTCGGACAACTTGGCGGCAGCGAGTTCCCTCGCCTGCGGGTGGGTATCAGCCAAGCCCCCGGCAAGATGGACGCTGCCGCCTACGTTCTTAGTCGCTTCTCGAAGGATGAAGAATCCGGGGTTGCCAGCCTCTGCGATACCGTCGCCGATGCGGTGGAGTTGATTGTGCGCGAGGGGTTCACGGTGGCGATGAATCGCTACAACTCAGCCTAGTATGACAACCAAATTTTGCCACAGAAGCACATCAAGGAAATTTCGTGGCCATACTAGAAACTGATGAACCCCCAGTAGATGGTGTAGACGAGCAGGAGTACCGCCAGGATCATCCCCACCGGATCATGCCTCAACCGGCTCCAGATGCTCGGCGCATGGCCCTGGTGGCTGCGTAGGTAGGCGATCATCAGGCCCAGATGCGCTCCAACCAAAGCACCAAGGTAAGTATCGTTCTGTATGCGTACTATCGCCAGCCCGTAGCGGCTAAACCACGCATAGAGAATCAGGAGTGCCGCCGTCATGCTGGCACCAACAAAGGCTCCGCTGAAGGCCCAGATCAGAATTGGATGGAACACACGTATCAGGATTCTAGGAACTCCCATGCGCTGTGGTAGTTGCATAGTTTTGTGCTGTGGTTGACGCGAGTAACGCTGGTGGGGTGGTCGCTCTTCTCCCCCCGTTTGTGCCTTCTTGCTGACGTGCGATGGCACATATCAGCCATAGCCCCGAAGAAACGATTGTACGTGGCGGATGGTTACGTATGTAATCCCAAGATAAGCTAACGGATATCCTTATGTTGTCACTACTGCAAAACTCGCCATGTCACGCTTCGCTTCGCTCAGCGTCCCGATGGGCATGATCTCGCCGGGACGCTTCGCTCAGCGTGACATGTGTGACAGGGTGACTTTTGCTCTATGACAAGGTTCTCGGATGCTTTACAGTCTCAGCATACACAAAGCAACCTGATGTGCTACGCCTGAAACCTAAAACCTGGCACCTGAAACCTTCTGTCGTTACACAATGAGAGCGTTCGTCACTCCAGATAGCCGTGGAGCCGCCTGCCGACGCTTGGGTGGCGCAGACGGCGCAGGGCATCGGACTCGATCTGACGGGTGCGCTCACGGGTGATCCCGAAGGTCACGCCGACTTCTTCCAACGTGCGGTGCTGACCGTCCAGCAGGCCGTAGCGTAGCTGAAGAATCGTACGCTCACGCTCGGGCAGATCGTTGAGCGCCGCGCTGAGATCCTGGAGGAGCATGTTCTGTGCCGCAATCTCCATGGGAGTCTCCAGGCTCTCATCAGCAAACACCTCACTGATACTGCCCTCACCCGTATTGTTGATCGGCTGCTCCAACGAGATTGACTGGATTGATGCCTGGAGCAGACGCTTCACCTTACGTAGGCTTAGTCCCAAGGCGTGGGCGATCTCCTCCGGAGTTGGCTCGCGCTCAAACTGCTGTTCCAGCTTATAGATCGCCCGGCGCAGGTGAACTAACGATTCGCTCAGGTGAACGGGCAGGCGGATGAGCCGACTCTGCTCCGAGATTGAGCGGGTGACGGCCTGCCGGATCCACCATGTGGCGTAGGTACTGAAACGGTTGCCCCTAGTGTAATCAAACTTCTCAACGGCGCGCATCAGGCCGATATTGCCCTCTTGAACGATGTCCATAAAGGCCATCGGGCTACCGATATACTTTTTCGCCACACTCACCACGAGACGCAGGTTGGCCTGAATGAGTCTGCGGCGCGCATCCGTTCCGTGGGCCACCATCATCTCTAGCTTGGCCCGCTCACGCCCATCTCGGTAATTCTCATCCTCAAGCCGTCGTCGTGCCATCTTCCCGTCGGCAATCTGTATCGCCAGATCCCGCTCCTGCGTTGCCGTCAGCAGGGCCACTTGGCCGATCTCGCGGAGGTAGAGTTGCACCGAGTCCTCAATTGGCTCGCCATTGTCTCCATCCTCAGCCAGATCCTCGGGTTCCCAGGAGGTACCATCTTCGTCAGATACTGGATCGGCCTGCGTATCCTGCTCTTGCATCTTGTCGTTATCGTTTGCATTGCGGAAGATGTACACGGCTCTTCTCCTCTATCTCCCCTGTGCGGGGTACTGACGGTGTCGGTATATGGAAACCCTGACCTTCACGGTTCGGGTGTCATGTTCGCCGGTTATGTCTCTTCCGAGATATACACAGCCTCACTGTTGGTAGATATGCACATTTTCACCTTTTGCACAGCTTTTGTCAAGGGTTGTGTTCACCAATTTTGTGACGATTTTTTTATGCAACTGTAGAAGTAACGCTGTCATACTGTCACGTAGAGCGCAACGAAGCGCCCCGGTGTGCTTCATCATCACCGGGGCGCTTCACTGTACTCTACGTGACAGCGTTACTTGTACTCCACTGCCTTTTTTCTATGTCTTTCTGTGGCTGTACATTAAGGGAGTCTCGCTGAAGAAGCGTAGTACACCAATATACGGGAAGCGGAATTTTTTAAGTAACCCGGCGTCATGTTGCTGGACGTCACGACTCGCGGTTGACAACAAACTGTGCGAGGTCAATCAGGGTGCGCTGGGCAGGCGAAGCGGGGAACCCGCTGAGATAGCCGATGGCCTGGGTGATGTAGCGACGGGCCTCGTCCATGGCTGCGTCGGTACCGCCGGCAGCCAGAACCTCGGCGATGGCCGCTTCAACTTCGGTATCATCGGGGTCGCTCTGCTCAATGATTGCCCGCAGCCGTGGGCTGCCGGTAGCCTTCAGCGCGTAGATCAACGGCAGGGTGATCGTACCTTGGCGCAGGTCGTTGCCGGATGGCTTGCCGAGGGTGCCCTCGTCACCGGTGAAGTCAAGCACATCGTCAACAATCTGGAAGGCTACACCTACATCAAAGCCGTAGCTCCCGAGTGCGACAATCTGCGCGTCGCTGCCGCCGCCCGCCGCCATCCCCGCTTTGCATGCCGCCTCAAAGAGTACCGCTGTTTTCGCCCCTGTCTTGTAGAAGTACTGGCGGAGGGCCGTCTCTACAGGTTCCACCGCTGTGACCGGGCTGAGTTCGCCTTCGACAATCGTCTGTACCGCCTGCGCGTAGAACGTGATGATCCGTGGATCGGGGCTGAGCGACATCTCGGCGGCGGCCAGGGCGAAGAGATAGTCGCCTACCATCAGGGCAACATCGTTATCCCAGCAGGTGTGGACAGTCACCCGCCCGCGCCGTCGCGCCGCCTGGTCAACTAGGTCATCGTGGACAAGGGAAGCTGCGTGGATCAACTCAGCTGAGGCGGCGGCGTGGATAACATGGGCCAGTTGGTAGTTGCCAAGCTGTGCTGATAAGAGAGCCATTGCCGCACGCAGACGCTTACCGCCCGAGCGCACCGTGTGGATGCTGGCAGCGGTGATCAACGCCGAGCGCGACTGGGAGCGTTCGATGAGCAGTTGCTCGACGGCGGAGAGATCTGTAGTCAGATTTGCCCGCTCGAAAAGATCGACGATACTCGATCCTTGTCCGAGGCGCTGCTGTGTATAACGCGAGTTGGCACCACTGGCCATCATACTCACAGGTACCTCAATCTCCACTGATCTGTGCCCACACGACTACTGATTGTGATAGCACACACAATCTTACGATGACACAAAACACGTTGGCATCAATCCATTCCATCTATTGTACGGCATATCGCCAGATCGCGCTGTTAGCGCCTCTCGCGCAGTAGCTCCCAGGCCAAGCGTGGGTCGGCTAAGAGTGCGCAGGCATCGGCGATACGCCGAGTACGCAGGATGACCCGCTGCCAGAGCGAGATAAGCCGACGGTCGGCGAGGTGGTCGAGATGGAGTTGGAAGATTCCGCGCAGCAGTAGGTGGCCGGCACGGGCGTGTGGTGGTACGTTAGCTCTGGCCCAGGTGATCAGTGCATCCAAAGAAACCTGAGCCGCAATGGAGGCATCGCGCAGGGCAGGATGAGTCGCATCGCGGTCAGCCAATACATAGAACTGCTGGCGCAGAGTCAGAAAATGTAGCAGTGCAGCGGACAGTTCCCACTCGGCACGCTCGGCTGTCAAGGATGGTCTATCGGCAAAGGCCGTGTTCATCACCACATCCCAGGCGATACGCCCATAGGCGATCTCGTCCTCGGAGGCACGCATCTGTTCAAGGCGACGCTCGCTGTGCGGGCGTGGCGCGGCCATATAATCAAGCACATCCAGCGGCGGTGTAGCCACCACATCGCCCCTGCCGGACAGATCGCGGCGCTGCGCAGCTTCGACGGGGGTACGGTCGAGGGCCGAGCGCCACGCGGCCTCCAGTGCCCGATAGGCACGGATTAGTGCCTCAGGATCACGTGGGGCGCGGGCAGCGGCGTAACTGTTCAGCAGATCCTCCGTACGTTGCACAGGAGACCATGCCAGCCGGGAAAAGAAGTAGGCGTTCAGCGGTGCAAAGAGCCACGGGCGGTCGCCCGTCAGCAAGGCGTGAATGCTGCGCACCCCCGCGTCACGATACTGAGCCATGTCGGCGGCAATCACTTCGGGCAGTGGCGGGACAGATGACTTGAACAGGATGCCGTCAAGGTAGTACTCAAGGGCTGAGGGAGAGCCGGGGTCAGGCGACTGAAGGCTGGAGTCACGCGACAGGGAGATCTCCACCGTATTGGTTATACTTTGATCACGTGCTACCCCCTCACTTTTCGGCTTCCGATCTCCAAATACCTGACCCCGGCTCTCGCCGAACAGAGCGATATTTTCTGCTAAACGCATAGCATACATCGCGTTGATTGGGCTGGCTGGTTCACCAATACCATGGGCGTAGGATCGCGGGCGCGGGGCAAAGATCAGCTCAACCTGCGGGTGCGGCGCAAGAACATGCGGGGCGGACTCGGTGTCGTGGTAGGCCAAATAGCTCACGCGGGCGTCGGGACGCAGTTCCGCCAGAGCCTCGGCTAAAATGTTTGCGGCAAGCAAGGTCTGATCTGCCGCCGAGAGACCAACGCACAGCGGGCAAGCACACCACCCTCCACCTAGTAGATCGTCGGGCCAAAGATGGTAGATATGAGCCTCAGGATATGCGGTAAAGAAGGCCACGCCATTGGCTCGCAGGATTGCCTGGGTCTTGGGGTGGCTGGGGCAAAAATTGCGGTCGGGCATGTGGAGGGCACCGTCGAAGCGAAATAGTTCTGGGCTATCGCGGAAGAGTTGGCGCGGCACGAGATCGCTTAGGTGATGCCCACCCAGTTCCAAATCCATGCCGCGCTCAACAATTTGTGGCAGGAGGGCGCGGCGGCGGGAGCGCCAACTGCTCAGACGACAGGCTCCTATCGCTGGCCCATGTCCAATTGTATGGATAAAGATCGTGTTCAGGCGGCTACGGGCGGCCCATGCGATCCAAGACTCAGCTTCGGCCAAAAAGTGGTCATGTCCAATGATCAGGCCGCGCCCAGCTAGGGCCGGACGGTCAGCCAGACCGACGGCAGGGAGCATTACCCGCTCGTGGCGCGGCAGTCGCTCGCCGTCGGGGCCGGGGGCCACCCAGCGACAACCCAGTGTCTCCAGCAGATCATAGACCGCGTAGAGCAGACCACGTGGGCCGTCGCCACGCAACAGTAGCCCTTCCTGGTCGGGAACGCGCAAGAAACCATCGCCGCCGCAGCCATGACGCAGGGCGATGCGCGAGCCAGTGGCGCGAGTCACCACCGGCAAAGCAGGTGCGCCGATACGCTGGAGCGTGCGGCGCAGTTCCTCGGCGGCAAAGCGGGCTACTGGGCTATCGCCCTCAAGCTCGATCATCCACGTTGTGGTGAGAGTCAGATCCAAGATTATGATCTCCAGGTAGAGGCGACCGGGAGATTATACGCCATCATCATCAGTACACCACCCGGTTGCGCCCGCGCTGCATGGCTTAAATCACAGGAAAGGATACTGATGCTGATGACATAGACATCTCAGACCGAAAGATTACCGAAATAGCTCCGTATACTTTACATATACGGCATCGCGGTCGCCATGTGCGGTGCCATTCACTAGCTAGAGAGGAACACTCTTTATGAACCGCACATATCTACAGACCACACTCTCACTGCTCGCGGCTCTGGTGCTTCTCACCGGTGCTGCGCCCGCGAAGCCAAGCGTAACTGCATACGTTGATCCCGCTCTTGTTGGGCAAACTGCCGATCAAGTCAGCGTGATTGTAAGCGGTAGCGGTGCTGCTCGGGCGGTGGAAGCCGTCGGTGGGGTGGTAACAGACGATCTGTGGCTGATTGATGCTGTGGCTGCCAAGGTACCCGCTTCTGCGATGAGTGCCCTTGCTGCTGCTTCAGGGGTCAGTTCGGTTGTGTTGAACTACGGCGTCAAGTCTTCTGACTGGGACGGTTGGGTGACTAATCTTCCGCTCCCCAGCACGTGGGACGGTCGCCCCGATGTGCAGCCGACTGGCAACCCGAGCGTTTGGAACGTTGTGAACCCGGTCTCAATTGACATTGGTGCGGACAAGCTTCACAGCACCTTGCTGCCGTCTGGCAAGCCCATTCGCGGCAACGATGTGACGATTGCGGTGGTCGACTCGGGTGTCTACTTTGACAAGCAAGTGCGCAAGGCTCTTGGCCGTGCGGTCACGGATCAGTTTGTTGGTCAGGCTGACTTTGTGAACAGCACCTGCGCTACCACACAGAAGACGGACGATCATCAGGCGGACGATCATCGCCGTATTGTAGGTACGCAGGGGAGTGGGTACTGCTGGCTAAGCGAGTCAGACACCGCCGACGGCTACGGGCACGGCACGGCTGTTGCCAGCATCATCTGGAATAACTTTACCGATAGCAACACGGGCGTTACGCTCGGTGTTGCCCCCGGGGCCGACATCCTCAGCGTGCGTGTTCTTGGTGATGATGGTACGGGTACCTACGCAACGGTTATCCAGGGCATCCAGTACGTGGTGAAGAACCGCAATCGCTATGATACGCGGGTGATGAACCTCTCGATCAGTGCTATCGCTTCAGTGCCGTACTTCGTTGATCCGCTAAACCGGGCCGTTGAGCAGGCTTGGTCGCGTGGGATCACGGTGGTCACGGCTGCTGGCAACAACGGCTCAGCTCCAGGGAGCGTCTCCGTACCTGGGAACGACCCCTACGTGATTACGGTCGGTGCTGTTGATGAGCATCGCACCCCTGGTTACTGGGCCGATGATACCCTGCCCAATTGGTCGGCAGCTGGTCCTACCGGTGACGGCTTTGTTAAGCCTGACTTCGTAGCACCAGGCGTGAATATCGTCACCTATATGCATAAGGACTCGCAGGATCCATCGCGCTCGCAGAAGATCGTGCAGATCCACCCAGACAGCGCCACTGCCACGAGCCTGTTCCGAATGAGTGGCACGAGTATGTCGGCTGCGGTAGCCTCGGGCGTTGCCGCCCTGACCCTGCAGGCTAACCCAGACCTTACGCCTGATCAAGTCAAGTATCGGCTCATGGCTTCGGCTCGCCCCGCAGTGGCTGGTGTTCCTGTCCAGCTTGTTTACCCGGTCTTTCGGCAGGGCACAGGGCGGATCTGGGCACCCGATGCAGTACTTGGCACCTTCAAGCGTAAGGCGGCTGCTAATATCGGTATGAATATTCAGTCCGACCTCAGGCACGGCTTCCTAGAGACGAGCGACTTGGCCTATCACTACCAGGGTCTCGTGAAGATGGCCCCGAGTACGGACAATACGGCCCAGATGTTCTACATCGGTTTTGCTGATGGTCGCTTCCTGAGCCTGGGCGCGTGGTCTGGTCAGGATGGTTGGCTCACGCAGGACGTGCTGGCAAGCCGACGCATGGCTTGGGTAAATGGGATAGTTCCGATGCCTGATGCGCAGATCATTTGGGCGGGTGGCACGACACCACTGCTTGGTCAGTCTGTCGAGCCGAGCCGACGTATGGCCTGGGTGAATAACTTGACGATGTGGGATGGCACGGCATCGTGGTCTAATGGTCTGCTTGATGGACAGGTTGCCACAGTGGTCGAGCCAAGCCGACGTATGGCTTGGGTGAGTGGGCTGGTTAGCTGGAACGGTGGACTTACCTGGACGTCTGCGGTGGTCGAGACGAGTCGGCGTATGGCTTGGGTATCAACGATGGATCCGGCGACAGCTGGGATTGCAGCGACAACCTGGATTAATGTGCCGTAGGGGTGTGGTTGGGTGCGATACAGCCAGAAGAGCGAGGGGGATGACTGATCTTATCAGTCATCCCTTCGTTAATTATGGGAATGAGAGGGATGGCTGATCTCATCAGTCATCCCTTCGTTATTATGAAGTTGTATGTGCTGCGATGCTAGCGAGAGCTACGCGTGCGCGGGCCAGGTCAAATTTGGCTCCAAGGCGTTCTAGATGATTCACGGCCTCACTGAGTGCTACACGAGCATCCTCAACGATGCCATGATCCACGTAAAGCTGCCCGAGGACAAGGAGCCCAAGCCCAAGCAGATAGCTATCGCCGCGATCCCGGCTGCCTGCAATGGCTGTTCTCAGACGCTGCTCGGCCGCGATAACTTTCCCCTGGAGTGTTTCGATCTCGCTGATCGCCAGTAGGCACTCGGTCTCCTGCTCCAATAGGCCAGCCGCATGAGCTAGGCTAAGCGCATGATCGGCCCGCGCATGACCGCCAACCAAGTCGCCGCCACGGGCCTGCACAAGTGCCTGGAGCCAATAGACCTGGATTGCCTCGTCTTCGCCCACGGCGCTGAGGCGAACATGTGCCTCACTGAGATGGGACTCAGCCGCTGTGAGGTTCCCCCGAATCAACTCAATGTGAGCCAGCCCAATTGCAGCGCGGACGACTGCAGACTCCTCTCCGGTCTGTGCGCTCATCTGCCAACTGCGCTCAAGATCATCTGCTGCCTGATCATGATCGCCTACTGCTAGGCGCAACTGGCCGAGGTTTGCCAGGGTCAGAGCCTGGCTTGGCATATACCCGATCTCTTCGCTTAAATGCAGAGCCTCCTCGAAACTAGTGAGGGCGGCAGACCACTGTCCCTGGGTATAGTAGAGACTGCCCAGATTAGCGAGGGCAGCGGCAATCCCCGGCGTGTAGCCAATACTACGGTAGATCGCTAGGCTGCGCTCGACGTAACTAGCCGCCTCGGCAAGATGATCCTGTTGATAGTAGACACCGGCCAGCACGCGGAATAAACTGGCCGTGGTGATTGGATCGGCCGCTGGCCCGATTGCCTCAGTCGCGCTGGCCGCAATCTCGCGGGCCTGGTCAATCTGGCCTTCGCGCAGCCTGATCCACGCTAGGTGTTCCATCAGCATCTGCCAGGCTGTGGGTGCATCGTGGGATCCCTGCGAGCCAAGGAGTACGAGCCCCGCCTGAACTGTGTCGCCTGCGATGTCAAGCTGGCCCTCGCGGGTGCGTACATCGGCCAATTCGCCAAGAACTGCGACGCTGCTTGTTCGCCATGTGTCACGGGGCAGGCCACCCACAAGTAATCGCTCGCGGGCCTCTTCGAGGGCGTCGCCAGCCTCGGTGAAACTGCCAAGATACTTTAGGGTACGGCCTAGCCCGATTCGCGCACGGACAGCGTGTTCAGCATGGCCCGCCGGGAATTGTTCGATTAGAATGATCGCCTGCCGGTAGATCTGTGCGGCGGTGACGCCAGCGAAGCTACGCTCAGCGCGCTCGGCGGCCTCGATCTGGTAGGGGATGGCTAGCTGTGGTGTGGCGCTTTCGGCGTACTGATGCGCCAGTACATCGGTACGCTCGTCGGGTTCCCAGCAGACCTCAGCCATAATCGCCTCGGCGATCAGCGTGTGCATCTGGCGGCGATCTCGGCGCAGCATGGTCTCGTAGATCGCATCCTGAGCTAAGGAGTGCTGGAGGGCGTAATTGGGTTCTGCGCCCATGATGTGGGTTACGAAGCTGCGATCTTCAAGATCGCGCAGACGTGCGGCGCTGAGGCTGTCTGCGCCCCCATCGAGCCGAACCAGCAACCGTAGCGGTGCCGCTCGCCCGATTGCCGCCATACGCTGGAGCGTAATACGCATATCGGTCGGCAGTCGGTCGAAGCGAGCCAAAACCAGATCGCGGAGGCTAGACGGCACGCTACCCAGAAGTTCGCTCGCGTGGGGTGCAACCTCCCAACCCCGCTCTCCAAGCGCCAGCCCGCCTTGCTCAATCAGCATACGGATGAGTTCTTCGATATAGAAAGGATTGCCAGTGGAGCGGTTGACAATCTGTTCAGCCAAGTTGTTATCGGTGCCGGTTGAACGATGGAGGAGTTCGTCAATGAGAGCGTATCCCTCGTTCTGGCTCAGGGCATTCAGGCGCACCTCGATAAGTTGAGGATTCGCATCAGTGGTCAGGCTGTGGACAAGATCCGTCTCGGGATCGCGAGAGATTAATACGAGGGCTAGGTGTGCCTCGTGCGTCGTCTCAAGTACGTAGCGCAGCAGCTCGCGGGAAGGCTCATCGGCCCAATGGAGGTCGTCGCAGATCAGGGCCAGGGGCGTGGTGCGAGCCTCGGCGAGCAGAGCCTGGCGAAAGGCGGTCTGAGTCTGGAGTTGGAGCATGCTTGGGTCGAGGGCGGCCAGGTGCGTCGTTTCGGGATGAAGCTCAGCCTCGCCCATCGCATGGCGCAAGTAGGGCAAGATCTCGGCCTGAGAGAGTCCGCGATGCTGAAGGAAGGAAATCTGGCGCTCGTCCCGCACATCAGGCGGGTCGGCAGGCCCAATTCCGATCAGGTCGCGGAGCAGTTCACCCGTCATCCAGAGTGGGGTGTGGCGAGTATGCGAGCGACATGCGGCCTGAACGCAGCGGATGTTCATGTCAACAAGTGTGCGGCGTAGTTCGGCCACAAGGCGGCTCTTGCCGACACCGGCCTCGCCAGAGATCAGGGCAACCCGCCGTTGGCTGTCGGTGCTTATGGAGCCAATGCCAGAGCGCAAGCGCTCAAGATCGGCAGCGCGGCCTATCATGGGAGCGTGGAGGCCAGCAATCCCACGAAGCGATCCGGGCTGTGCAGCGGGGCCAAGGGGCCGGTAGGTCTGGAGTGGTTCGCTTACGCCCTTCACCTGTAGGGGCGGCATTGACTGGAAACTAAACAGGGGCGCGGTCTGAGCGTAGGTGCTGGCGCTCACCAGAACCGTACCCGGCTCGGCGGCCTTCTCAAGGCGGGCCGCCACATTCACGGCATCGCCGAGGACGGTATACTCGCCGTGGCGCTCGCCACCGATCATTCCAGCGATCAGTGGCCCACTGTTTAGCCCAATCCGCACCTGGAAGGTGGCACCGCGTTCCTTGGCCAGTCGGGCGCGTAGGGGTGCCAGAACCTGCTGCATCTCTAGGGCTGCACGTACGGCCCGCTCGGGGTCGTCCTCATGAGCTACGGGAACTCCAAACAACGCCATGAGCCCATCGCCGGTGAACTTATCAATAGTGCCTTCGTAGCGGTCAACCACCGCCGCGAGCAGGCGCATGGTCTCGTCCATCCATGTGAACACCTGCTCGCTATTCATGGTGTGTGATGCTGCAGTGAAATTGGTGACATCAACGAACATCACCGTCGCCTCACGCTGCTCACTGGCCGGATCGGTACCCAGGGGCGCATCAATGCGTACACCGCAGTATCCGCAATAGCGATGGTCGTCCGGTATTTGCTCACCGCAGGATGAACATTGACGCATAGTTATACTCTTTGGCTTCGTTTGGCGTCGCAGGCGTAATTTTGGTATGCACTATAGCACTTGTCTGCATGCGGGGAAACAGGGCTGCCCGACAATTACATAAACGAGTGAATTGATGAGGCTTCCGTCCCCACGAAATTGTGATCTCGTCCTTCTATGTGTAGTGGTACAATGGCGCGGTTGCGCCGATGCAGAATCTTGGTGAGTCGACGTGATGCAATGACTCTACGGCTGATAAAGTCATCCAGGATTGGTGCCCGATTGCTTGCCCACATGAGATACACTATGGGGAGGAAGAGGAGCGACTGATCATCAACAAGACTATGCAGAGCTTTAGCACACGACTTGAAGAGTTGCGCCAGAGTTACGCCGCCCAGCTTGTCGAGAAGGCTGCTCAGATAGTTGCGAGCTGGCAGTTGATCGAGGCTGGAACCGCAACCCCGGCGATCATCGAGGACATCCAGCGAGTCATTCATAACCTGGCGGGAACTGGCAGCACCTTTGGGTTTCCCGAGGTGAGCAGTACCGCACAGGCTCTTGAGACGGCTCTGCACCGCTATATGCAGCCCAATGGTGGTGGCCCCGAGATTATCATAGAGATGGGTTCTCTTGTACGCGGGCTCCAGCAGATTGCATCTGGTGGAAATACTCCGATACATAAAGGTTCCCCTGCGTATCATGCCACTGCGATTGCTCGGGTCTATTTCCTTTGCAGTGATCTTGAGAGGGGTGAGGCACTTACCTCGCAGGTGGCAAACTTTGGCTATGAGACGCATCTATGTGCGCATGCCGATGATCTGCTACAGATCGCCCACACGGACATGCCCGACGCCCTCGTGATTGACATGCACTTCTTAGAGCAGGTTGAGGATCGCACAAAGGTGGATTGGCTTCGCCACGCGGGTAGTACCCTCTTACCGATGGTTGTGGTTTCGCCGCGTGGCGACTTTGACGCCCGCCTACAAGCAGTGCGAGCGGGGGGTAGCGCTTACTTTACCCTGCCGGTTGATACCGGCACGTTGATTGATCAACTCGATCAGCTCACCGAACGCCAGCGCCCTGAACCCTACCGTGTGCTAATTGTGGACGACTCGCAGGTAATCGCTGAGACCTATGCCGCTATCCTGACTACCGCCGGGATGAATGCTAGCATGATCACCGATCCCACGGTCGTGAGCGGGGTTCTCCAGGATATTCAGCCCGACCTGATCTTGATGGACATGTATATGCCGGGGTGCGAGGGCCGAGAGTTGGCCTCTGTATTGCGGCAGCAGCCCAAGCTGCATAGCATTCCGATCGTCTTTCTTTCAGCGGAGACCGACCGTTGGGCGCAGCTCGCCGCACTTCGCCAGGGTGGCGACGATTTCCTGACCAAACCGATTGACCCCGATCACTTGGTTGCGTCGGTGACGAGCCGCATCCGCCGCGCACGGGTGATGCGTAGCCAGATGATCCGTGATAGTCTGACGGGCCTCTATAACCACAGTGTTATTGAGGATCTGCTGTCCCGCGAGATCTCGCGTGCTCGCCGCAATAAGAGCCTCTTGACGATGGTGCTAATTGACATCGATCACTTCAAGATGGTGAATGATCGCTATGGTCACCCCGCTGGCGACCGCGTGTTGAAAAGTCTGGCGCGCATGCTTCAGCAGCGGTTGCGCAGCTCCGACCTGATTGGTCGCTATGGAGGCGAGGAGTTTGTGGTGCTGATGCCCGATACGGACGGGCAGGCGGCGATAGGTGTGATTGACATTATACGTGAACGGTTCGCTCAGGTGAGCCACCGTGTCGAATCAGAAGAATTCCACGTCACGTTCTCCGGGGGTGTGGCCGTCCTCCAACCCCTTGGCGATGCATCCACTCTGGTGGAGAGCGCCGATATAGCGCTCTACCAAGCTAAGCACCACGGGCGTAACCAGCTTGTACTGACCACACGTGCGCTCTTCCGCGAGGATGCACCGACTCAGAGTGCGCCACTGCGGGAATCTGAATCGTCCATGATCCTCGGGTCGCGGGCGCTGGTGCTGGTGGTTGATGACGACCCCTATGTGCGCGAACTGCTCGATCATTGGCTGCGTGCGGTGAACTACGACGTGCAACTGGCATCCCTTGGCCGCGAGGCGATTGAGATGGCGGGGAAGATGAATCCCGACCTTGTGCTGCTCGATGTGCTGATGCCGGATGTGGATGGCCTGGAGGTACTCGATAATTTGCGCGCCAACGGCTGTGATGCGGCGGTCGTACTGACTACCGCCTACGGTTCTGAGCGGATCGCGGTGAATGCGATGCGCCGAGGAGCGGATGATTATCTGCGCAAGCCGATTCTTGCCGAAGAGCTTCAGACGGTGCTTGAGCGCAACCTGGAGCGTCTGCGCCTGCGACGCCAGAACAGCGCCCTTCAGCGCCAGCTTGAGGAACAGCGCCAGCAGCTTGAGGTTGAACTCGCCCGTGCCGCCCGTGTCCAGAGCGATCTGCTGCCGCGCCAAATGCCACGCCTGCCGGGATTTACTCTGGCCGCCCGCTGTATTCCTGCTCGCCAGGTGGGTGGAGACTTCTACGATTGGCATAGCCCTGGCCCGGGCCTGCTGAACCTGACCTTTGGCGATGTGATGGGCAAGGGGATGCCCGCTGCTCTGCTGATGACGACGGTGCGTGCCGTGATGCGTTCGGTTGGTCGGCAGACGTCGCCTCTCGTGAACCTGCGTTACGCCCTGACCGCGCTTGACTCGGATCTGAATCACGCACGGGCCTTTGTAACGATGTTTCATGCCCAGCTCGATCTGGTTTCACGGCGACTGACGTTTATTGACGCGGGCCACGGCCTGGTCTTTGTGCGGCGGGCAGGCGGTGAAGTTGAGACACTCAGCCCACGTGGGGTTCCCCTCGGCGTACCTTCGCGTGAGCCATACGCGCAGGGCGAGGTGCAGTTGCATCCCGGCGATGCGCTGATCCTCTTTAGCGATGGTCTGCTTGACACATGGCCAGCCCTGGCCGATAACCACCTGATTTTGGCCGAACTGCTTAGCGATGATGTCCAGGCTCCGGCGATGGTTGAACGGATCCTGGCTCTGCCTGCACTGGTTGGCTCAGTAATTGATGACCTGACGGTGGTGGCGCTGTCGTGTACGGCGGAGTAGAAATCGTCCCAAACCTTCCAGACGTTCGATTAAAATTCCCAGCAGTGCTGGGAATTTTAGTCGGATATCTGATCTTCACTCGGTGGGGATGGTCGTCATCAACACATAGCCCATCCCACGGCGGGTCTGGAGCAGGCCCGCTGCGTCGTCTTCGATCCGACGTAGGGCGCTGCGCAGACCGCTGACCGCCTTGTCGAGAGCCTCCGCATCCATGCCAGGATCGTAGTCGCGGCCCCAGACCGCCTCAGCGCATGCCTCGCGGGTGCAGAGGTCGCCCAGATGGCGGTAGAGGTGACTGAGCAGGCGGAACTGGTTGGGCGGTAGGCTCAGAGATTGGCTGCCAAGGAAGAAAATCTGGGTACGTTCATCGAGGCGCAGGCGGCTTGAGGTAACGACCGTAGGGTCAGGATCAAGGAAACGCAGGAGATCGCTAGGCGCACCGAGGCCGATTCCATCGAGGTTATTGAGCAGGTGTGGCCCGCTGATCGGTTGGCCGTTGATGAAAGTCCCGTTGGCGCTCCCACTGTCGTGGAGCAGGTAACGCGGCCCTTCGCGGACGATCCGAGCGTGGATACGCGAAATATTACTACGAGAAATAACGATGTCGCAGAGGGGCGATCTGCCGATGGTGTGTTCGCGCCCACTGAGCAGAAACTCGCCGGGGGTGGCATCGTCGCTGAGAGCGATGAGCCGGGCGAAGGGAATCTCGGCGTCTGACATAGGCTGCGCTCCGATGAGTATGTCTTCGCGTCTTTGCGTCACACCATAATCATGCATTCGACGCAAAGACGCAAAGACTCTCTGGTCGTTCAGCGTGAAGGCACAAATCTAGGCGCTATCATAACAGACAACCAACCATGCGATTTGCGCACAACACCCGATGAAAAGAGCCGCTGATGCGCGGCTATCGGCTATCGGCTATCGGCTATTTCACGCTCGCCCTGCCGCGTTTTTTCTGCTTCTACCCTCTGTGCTACAATGTGTCGTAGAGCGGTAAGGAACAACGGCGAGGATGCATTCTATGATCGAGCCCGGCTCGCTCGTAATCCAGCGCTACCAGATCGTCCGTCTGATTGGGCGCGGCGGTATGGGCGCGGTGTACGAGGCAATTGACCTGCGTCTGCGAAATACCGTTGCTCTCAAGCAGATGATCGGAACCACCGCCGAGAATGCGGAGGCGTTTGAGCGTGAAGCTCAGCTCCTAGCGAGCCTGCGCCACCCGGCACTGCCGAAGGTGATTGACTATTTCCGCGATGGTACGGATCGATTTTTGGTGATGGAGTTCTTCGGCGGTGCCGATCTGTCGGCACTTCATGCCCGCCGTAGTGATCCGTTTCCGCTCTCGGATATTCTCGACTGGGCCGATCAGCTTCTGGCCGCTCTGGAATATCTGCACTCCCGCACCCCGCCGGTTGTCCACCGCGATATTAAGCCGCAGAACCTCAAGCTTACGCCCGATGGTCAGATTGTGCTGCTAGACTTTGGCCTGGCTCGTGGTGCCGATCAAGAGACGAGTTTTTTTGGCTATACGTTGCAGTACGCACCTCTGGAGCAGATTGACGCCAGCGGCACCGATCCACGTTCTGATCTCTATTCGCTGGCGGCTACCCTCTACCATTTGCTCACCGACCGACCACCGGCCAACGCGCCCGTGCGCGCTGAGGCTCTGCTGGCGGGGCGATCCGATCCGCTACGCCCGATTCGCGAGCTGAACTCTGAGGTTTTGCCCGACATGGGCGATCTGTTTGGCCGTGCCCTGGCGATTAATCGCGATGCCCGCCCGCCATCGGCAACGGCGATGCGCCACGCTCTGCGGGAATCTGGCATCCCGGTTGCGCATACCTCTATCGGCGCGCCCGTATCCCGCCGCGCTGCGCCCATTCCAACTCCCTCGGCACCTGCCGCCGTTAGGCCGATCAGTATTGGCTGGGAGCAGGTACGCGAAGCTGCCAACCAGCAATGCGACTATGTGCTGCGCGAGCTTCAGGGCAGCGCACGGCGTCTTGGTACGTACATCCCTGAGGTGTATGTGGAGCGCAGCGCAGCCAAGGACGAACTAGCGGCGTTCCTTGCTGGCCCGAGCGGAGCGATGCTGCTGCTCGGCGACTCGGGCGTGGGAAAAACCTGTCTGCTGGCGGGTTGGGCCACTGGCCTACGCGATTCTGGCGATGCGGTGCTGCTCTACCGCTGTGGTGGTTCGCTTGGCCCCGACATTGATAAGGAGATCGCACGCGATCTGGGCCGCGACATGCCCGAGTTGCTGCTGGGCGACCTTGGCCAGATTGCGCAACTGGCCACCACTGTCCGCAAACGTCTGGTGATTATTTTTGATGCGCTCAACGAGTACCGTAGCGGTAGTCAGTCTGGCCCTGAGGCGCTGCTCAAACAGATTGATAGTCTGGTGGGCCGGGTGTCCAGCCCGCACCTGCGAATTGTGATCAGTTGTAACAGCGCCACCTGGAGTCAGCTCGACCGTGCGGGGGCCACCCGGCTCTTCTGGGGAGCCTATCATTATGCCGCCGATGGCGAGTCGTTCCTGCGCCTAGAGCCATTTCTTCCTGCCGAGCTGACGAGCGCGTACGAACGTTATCGCCGTTTCTTTCAGATCCAGACGCCGCTGGAAGGATTGCCCCTGCATCTGCGCGAGCGGCTGCGCAAGCCGCTACTTCTGCGGATGCTCAGCGAGTCGTACCGCGACGGCCCAGTGGTGGTGGCGTCGCGGGGGCTGAGTCTGGGCATCTTCCGGCGCTTCTTTGACGAACGGGTGCGTCAACGCCGCGAGCAGCTTTTTATTGAGGAACTGGCCGCTGAGATTCTGCGCCGTGGACAGGCCGCCGTGCCCGTCCGCGATCTGGCCCGCAACGACCAGATGCGCGTCGACCTGCTCAGTGACGATCCGGACTCGGCGTATACGCGCCTGCTGGATGGCGGCGTGCTGAGCGAGCTAAACGGGAACCTGCTGACGGGTGAGATGGTCGGGTTTACCTACGCCGAGGTGGGAGCCTACGTGCTGGCCCGGCATATTCTGCGCGAGGGTGTGGCTCGCGACGGGATCGGCCCGGTGGTGGGCGGGTTGCTGGCGCGGGTGCGCAGCTTTCCCTTGGCCTGGGATGTAGCCCGTACCGCCCTGCTGATCTACCGCCAGCCGGACGGCTTTGCCGAGTTGGCGCAGTCGCCTGATGTTGAACTGCGCGAACTGGTGGTAGAGAGTCTGGTGGAACTGCACGCCGATGAACCGGCTGCCGCCAGCGAACTGATCAAGCAACTCTGCCAGCGGGACTCGGACGAGGCCCGACGCACCGGGCTGAAGGCGGCCTACTACATCGGCCCGCGTGCCCGCGAGATCTTCCTCTGGGCGGCAGCCAAGGGTAGTCCGGCCCTGCGCCGTGTGGCCCGCGACGCGCTCTATTTGATCTGGCGCAGCGATCCTGATTTTACCTACGACCTGTTGAAGGATCTGGTTTCGCGGGTTGGCCCTGGTGCCCTGCGCGATCTGCGCAACATTGTGGAGTTCTTCTTTGAGCTCTCGGTGGTGATTTACATTAACCATTGTGAGCGCCAGGACGTGATTGACCGCACGGTGGAGCTGTACTACGAGTTGGCCAAGCAGCGTCTGCACCTGGATATTCTTAACACCGGAATCTTCGGAAAAACAATTGAGGATCTGATCTTTCAGGCCGTAGCCAGCGCCTTTTCGCAGCCAATCATTGACACGATTATGCTGGCCGAAATAATGCCGATTGAGCAGTTTTTTGCCCTGCCGATTGAGGAGCGGGCGCTGCTGGTGCGGGCTGCACCGCTGTTTGATCCGGCTGTGCCGCTGGCCGCGCATGGGGAGACGCTGGAGGCACTACTGCGGGGTGGGAATATTTTCTTTAACCTCGTGGGCGTAGCTCAGATCGCCATTCATGCTGTTGAGGATTTTGCCGCCGCTGAGCCGGTGATCCGGGCGCTCTTCGAGCGCCTGCCCGGCCCTGGCAGACTCTGGGTGCTGCTCAGCTTTGTGGCGCTGATCCCGCATACTCCGCCCGCCTGGGCCGCGCTGATCGAGGAACTGACCGAGCGCCTGTTTGTTGACCATGCCGAACTGATCTATGGCGAGACACCCAGTATCCTCAGCCAATTCGATATTCTGCTGCTGCCGCTTGGCCTGGCCTATGGCAAGGTCGGCCAGACCATGCCCGTCATCGAGCTGCTACTTCAGGATGGACAGTTGCGGGGCGACGACCGCCAGATCGCACGTTGCATGGCTGGCCTGGCCGCTGTGGGATTCTACTACCCCGAGCCGACATTTCGCCTGCTTGGCGATCTGCTGTCGGGGATGGAACCCTCGGCCTACCCGCAGACTCTGATACCAACCCTAGCCACCATTCGCACCCTCCATCTAGATGCGGTTGACGTATTTATGAACCGGGCTGGCCTGAGCGACAATCTCCAGCGCCAAGTCGTTGCTGCCGCCGACACCGAGTTGGTGCGCCGCTACATCTACTGGCTGGGCATGTACAATCATGTGGTCTACTCGTGCGTCCACTACCCGAAGATCCGCCGCCAGATGGCGATGTCGGCGATGGATATGCTGGCCACCGCCCGCCAGCCCAGCGAAGTGATCGCGGCCTACACCGCGAATGTCTTCCGTATGCTACGCGAGGCAGGCTTCCGCCTGAGTGAGTGGACGACTTAATAGGCACGTTGTATTAATTAATGGTTGACGCCTACAGATTTTTTAGGTTCTCGGCCTTTGGAGCAACAGCGGCATTGCCGCTGCTGGGGGCGGGCAGTACGGAGCCGCAGCTTGGTGTGCGGCGCACGCTGGGGCTGCTGGGGGTTGCGGCGGCCTTTCACGCCTTTGCCTACGTGCATAACGATGTATGCGACCTTGAGATTGATCGCACGCAGCCTCTACGTGCCGACTACCCCTTGGTGCGCGGGGATATGTCGTCGCAGGCGGCCCTGGTGATCGCGCTGGGTTGTGTGCCGGTGGCGTTTGCGCTAGATCGGTGGGTTGTTCACAATAAAGGTAGAGACGCCCCGGTGGGGCGTCTAGACGCCCCACGAGACGCCCCACCGGGGCGTCTAGACGCCCCGGTGGGGCGTCTCTACCTTGCATCTGCTTTTGTCCTGATGGCGGCCTACAACCGTTGGGGGAAAATGTGCGCCTTCCCGCCACTGACCGATCTGGTGCAGGGGGCAGGATGGGCGCTGCTGATTGGCTATGGCGCGACGGTATCGGGCCAGCCGCTGAATCGGCTGACCCGGACGCTGATTGCCTACGAACTGCTACTCATCCTGATGGTGAACGGGGTTCACGGGTCGCTGCGTGATCTGGGGAATGATCGGGCGCGTGGTGCGCGTACCACGGCGATCATGCTGGGGGCGGAGGAGACACCTGACGGGCTGCGGGTTGGGCCAGAGCTGATCGCGTATGCCGCCGCGCTCCAGTGCGCCTTGTTAGCATTGCCGCTATGGGCAGCGCGAGGGCGAATACCCACCGTTGGGGTGGGAGCCATCGCCAGCCTGACAGCGGCCCTGCTGGCGGTGGCGGCGCGTGGGCGGGCCAAGCCCGCCGATGTAGGTATGCTGCACCTCATCCTGTTGCTGAGCGCACCCGTGGCCCTGGTGGTTCCGGAGATGGGTCGTCCCCTGCGCATTGTCACCTTGCTGGCCCACACCTTGCCGCTGCTGGCCAACGGCATGACCTACGATGCGCTGCGCTGGGTTCTGAGGGACGCAGCGCGGCGCTGCTGCGTCCCTACGTTGTCGGAACCGGATCCTTCTTTGTTTTGAGAGATTGCTGGATCTCGGACGATAGATTGGTGAAGAAGTGGTAGCCGGTGACGGCCTCAATATCGGCGACGGTGACTTGGTAAGTCTTCCAGTCACCGAGTTTCTCGTTAAGATTGTTGGGGATACGCACCGCAATCACTGGCGTTTCGGCGGTGATCTTCGTAATATCGCTCTCCCCCTTCGGCATGACGACAATAACCTTCCAGGTATGGCCCGGCACCTGGATCTTGCCATCGGCAATCGTTCCACTTTCGCCATCCCCCCCGGCGATGACGTAGAGGATGTGACCTTTACGCACCCACGAGCGTGAGTCTGACTCAAGCTGCTCCCACGTACCCCGGTTGTTATTCGGAGCCTGCGGGAGGATATTTGTGAGGATGAAGGTCGCATCGTTATCATCTTGCACCGCACTGCGATCCGCCGACGGGCACATGTGACCGCGATCATAGCCTGATCCGGTGTAGTCATCCGTCTTCACGTGATACCACTCTTTGTCCTTGGGCAATGTGGCGTCGGATTTAAAGACGTTACTGCGCTGCACGTCGCCCAGATCATTCTCGGTGATCTGCCAACTCACCCAGTTGGGGGTGCCGTGATCGCGGTTATAGGAGAGGACGTACTGCGGGCGCTCGATCAAATAATTGTCGGGCTGGGCGGGATCGTGGACGGCGGTGCTAGGATTGCCCAAGCGTAGGTTGCGATTGATCTTCGCGGTGGCGGGTTCCGCCGTTGCGGACGGGAGGCCGTTGGCGGTGGCGATTGCCGACGGCCGGCTCTGGGTTGACTGTGCCGGTGCCGAAGTTGGCTGTGCCGGTGCCGAGGTGGGTTTCTGGCTATTTGTGGTGTAGATTATCAGTGCGATAAGACCAACGAGGAGCGGGAGGATCCAACTGATCATCTGGTTCTTTGATGGGAGGCGCATAGGATGCTCACTTGTAGATTAGGTCTCAATAACCGTGGTACGCAGCCCGGCGACGCGGCCATCGGCGAGTTGCCCAACAATAAAAGCGGGCATCTCGACACGGCCAAGCTTGTAGACGGACAGATCGCGGAACTGACGGCGCAGCAGCTTGATAAGGCTGCGGAAGCGGGCCACCCGCGCCCGCACCTCTGGGCCTGAGTCTGGTTCAAGGAAGAGCATGGGCGCGAAGAAGCGATCCAGGTCGTCCGTGGAAACCTCGACAGAGTCCGGCAGCGTCGTCAGTTGATAGAGCAGGGATGGCGAGAAGGGGGTCGCTCCTTCCCAGACGAACGGTTCCAGCGGGTAGTCGGACTCGCTAGAGAAGAGCAGGCCATCAGCCGCTTTGGCGAGACGGGCGAGTGCATCCATAGGATTTCAGGTTTCAGGTGTCAGGTGTCAGGTGTCAGGTTTCGGGTGTCAGGTGTCAGGTTTTAGGTTTCGGGTGTCAGGTGTCAGGTGTCAGGTGTCAGGTTTTAGGTTTCGGGTGTCAGGTTTCGGGTTTCGGGTGTCAGGTGTCGGGTGTCAGGTTTCAGGTTTCGGGTGTCAGGTGTCGGGTGTCAGGTTTCAGGTGTCAGGCGCATCAGAGCGCCTTGATCTGAAACCTGAAACCTCGCACCTGACACCTTGTCTCAGGCCAGAATTTGGCACTCTAATGAGCTTGATCTGAAACCTGAAACCTCACACCTGAAACCTTGTCTAACCTGCAATTATAAAGCATCACCCCACTCCGCGCTTCTGGCCATCCGCCAGTGTTCGCGGTCGGTGCGGGTGACGATCTCGCGGCGGAGGCCCGCAGGCGTGCAGAGGGCCAGTTCGATCCGTCCGGGGCGAGCCAGGGGCCGACGCAGCACCCGTGCGCTGATGGGCGTACCGGGTGTGCGGGCCACGGCCACATAGGCGAACTTCTCGTCTTCGTAGCCACGATCCGCACCTTTGCTAGCGCGCTGGGCCTTGCTGCGGGCCAAACGTTGACTAAAGTGGCACCAGTCATCAGTGGATAGGGGACAGGCTCCCTGGTGTGGACACGGTGCGACGATGGAGGCTCCGGCGGCGCGCAGTTGCTCGCGGGCGGCGCGGATGATCGCCCATCCCTGGGGCGTACCCGGCTCGACAAGGAGCAATAACTGGTTGCTGTGCGCCCAGAGCTGGTTGACTAAAGGACCACGTGCGATCTCGGGCAGTTCACCCAGCACATAGGTAGCGGAGACAAGATCATGCTGCGTGGTCTGCCATGATTTCGTCAGGTCGGCCTGCCGCCACACGGCAGTGGCCAGGGCCGAATGGCGACTGCGGGCGGTCAACTGGCGTCCCAGGGTGAGCATGGCTGGTTCGGACTCGATCAACTCGGCGTCACCAAGATTCTCCCATATTTCCGTTGCCGCCCAGAGAGCCGCGCTCAGGCCGGCTCCGGCATCAAGCAGGCTGCGAGGAGTCCAGCCGGGCAGCCGAGCAGCGATTGCGCCCATAGCGGCGGATACAGCGGCGTAGGTGGCAGGCATACGATACGCCGCATAAGCCGCTGCGTCGGCGGGGTTGCGCACATAGCCAACGCCCTCCGGCGGGCCATCGGCGGCACCGTGGCCGGCCCGGTAACGCTGCGAGAGGGCCGCAGATGTCGTGCGCAGCTCGGCATGATCGGCCCCGCGCAGGGCCGCATCAAGGGCGAGGCGCAACTCGTTTGGGGGATCCATATAACACCTTCTTGATTGTAGATTGGCAATACGCAATACTACGGAGGTTTTCAAGGGCAATCGCACGCTTTGTGCGTCGTCAATGCAACTGATGTGCTATTTCCGTGGGGTGCGCTCGATCCGCTGGTTGGGGATGAGCCAGATTATTGCGACCATCACGTAGAGTCCGCAGGCGAACCATGCGTTCACAAAGGCCAGGCAGAGTGCCACCAAGTACATCACCAGCGATAGTCCCCATGTGCGGTCGCGGCCTATCGCGGTGGCGAGTACAGAATTTTTGGCGTGGAGCGCGATCAGGGCGCGGGTGAGCATAAAGTAGGCGATTGCCGCCAGCAGCAGGATGATGCCGTACAACGCGACCGGCCCGGCGCTAAAGGCGTTCTCGCCCATCCAGGCGGTGGTAAAGGGGACGAACGAGAGCCAGAAGAGCAGGTGCAGGTTGGCCCACAGTACCCGTCCGTCAATACGCTTGACTGCCTGGAACATGTGGTGGTAGTTGGTCCAGTAGATGCCGCAGTAGAGGAAGCTCAGCGCGTGGCTGAGGAAGACGAAGTTGATCGGCTGTGGCACCGCCAGATCAGCAGTTTGGGGAACCTTTATCAGCTTAATCATCATCACTGCGTTGATGATTGCGATCACTCCCTTGCTGAAGGCTTCCAGCCGCCCCTTATTCATCGTGTGCCCTCCACAATCTCCTCTGCCCCCACCGCTCTGCCGTGCGCACCCGCAGTTCGCCCGAGAGTACCTCAATCGGCGACCCGTATACTTGGAGGCCACGGCAGCGCACCCGTGGCGTAGGGGGTATTTTCCCTATCCTACCATACCAGCTTGACCCAGGACTTCGTACGCACAAATCTTTCACCAACTCTGGACAGAACGCACGGATACGCTGTGTAGGGTAGAATACACATGCTCGTGCCGATACCGTTCCGGCGCGGGCGTGCCAACCGGCCACACACAGCGACCTGATGGCGCAATGAACTACGATCTGGTGAGCCCATTTCTGCGCCCATTCCTCCCTCACTGGCTTATCGAGCGTATCGGTACGCCAACACTCCAACCGGGCCTTGTCCACCGCTGTAATGCGACGATCCTCTACGCCGACCTGAGCAGGTTCACCCGGCTTACAGCAGCATTTGCTAGCCTGCCCGATGGGGCCGAGCAACTGCATGATTCGTTAACCCGTTTCTTCGATGTGCTGATTGACACGATCATCGCCCACGGTGGCGATGTGGCGGCAATCGCCGGCGATGCGCTGACAGCCTGGTGGCCCGACCGAATTGATATTGAGGTGGCCCGACATTGCGGCGAGGCGATGGTGCTGGCGCTCAATACGCTCTCGGAAATTAACACACCGCAAGGGCCGTTCCGTCTGGATCTACGCATCGGGGTGAGTGCCGGACTGACCCACGTGGTGCTGGTTGGTCTGCCAAGCCACGGCCTGCACCTGGTGATCTGCGGGCCAGCAATGGACGCAGCAACAGGTGCGGAGCAGATGGCCGCCCCCGGCACGATCCACGTGGATGAAGCCGCGCATCTGGGCAATGATGTCGAGACCCAGACGGTCGCCAGCCTTGAGCCGGTAAGTACGCTCAGTTGGGATCACTTTCTGCCCCCAACCTTCGCTGAACGATTGCGCTACCACGACCTGGTGGCCGAGTACCGGCGCTGCGTACCGGCCTTCGCTGCCTTCGCGATGCCTGGTCGTCCTGAGGATCTGAACCGGCTGGTGACTCAGGCTCAGGCGGTGGTACTGCGCTGGGGCGGCTGGCTGAACGAGGTCGAGGTCGGCGATAAAGGCGCGATCTTTGTCATGCTCTTCGGGGCACCGGTGGCTCGTGGCGACGACCCGAGCCGGGCGGTGGGCTGCTGTCTTGAACTGCGCGAGCGCGATCTGATTGACCGAGCAGCGGTGACGGTGGGTATTCTCTTTGTCGGCGCGGTGGGTAGCCAGCAGCGGCGGGTCTATACGGCGCAGGGCGACGATATGAATCTGGCGGCGCATCTGATGCAAGGGGCTGCACCCGGTGAGGTGCTAGTCTCGGGGCGGGTATGCTCGGACATCCTGGGTCGCTACCAGACGACCGAGCCGAAATTGGTGATCACGAAGGGCCACAGGG
>Ga0208376_1000044_pt1 | contig 34529 bp, 36 predicted proteins | sample CryBogmetaGMA25M_FD_184548 | JGI IMG/M metagenome (GOLD analysis project Ga0208376, IMG submission 184548) | Freshwater microbial communities from Crystal Bog, Wisconsin, USA - MA2.5M (SPAdes) | ecosystem: Environmental > Aquatic > Freshwater > Lake | place: Crystal Bog, Wisconsin, USA...
TCCTGGATATATGCCTACTTCTAAGCCTATTCCACCCTCAATATATGAGAATTATCAATGATGCTTAGTAGGATTCGATTGAAACGAATTGTGACTGCCTTCCTCCTTATGGGGACATTTGTGATGATGGGAACTATCTACGCCCAAGATTCAACCCGTGTAAGTAGTGCGGCAGATAGTAAGATCCGAAATATTGATGGTGTTGCAGCTGTGGTCAATACCGGTTTCGTCACGCGTAAAGAAATTGACGATCGCATTGCTGCCCTTAAAAAGCAAGGGGCAAAAATATCAGAAGGACCAGAATTACGTAAAGCGATTTTAGAGAGACTTATTGTTGAAAAGATTCAGATACAGAATGCTGGTCAAGAGGGTATTGTTATTACTAACAAAGAATTAGAAAAAATTATTGGCGATATCGCAGCTAAGAATAAATTAACTTATGCAGAATTTAAGACAAAAGTAATTGACTCCGGATCTTCTTTTGAACGCTACAAAGAAATGTTGCGTGATGATATTATAATTTCACGTTATAGAGAGCGCGAAGTTGAAGCTAAACTCAAAATTTCTGATGCGGAAATAGATAACTATATTACTGATCGAACTCGTGCTATATCTAGTGCAACAGCACAAAGTTCAACCCAGGCTGCTAATGGTGGCCCAGAAGAAATTGATGTTGCACAGATTTTTATACCATTGGATGCAGGCGCAGGCGCTCAAGCAGAAGCAAAAAAGAAAGCGGATGTCTTATTGCGTGAAGCAAGGGGTGATGTAGACTTCATGCAATTGGGAGCAATGGCAGCAAAAGATAATCCAAAAATTAAATTTCAGGAATTAGGCTATCGTACTCCGGATAGATTGCCACAATTGTTTTATGAGGCTATTAGAAATACTGGAAGCGGTCAAGTTGCAAATAGCGTTGTGAAAAGTCCTGCGGGCTACCATGTCCTGAAGGTGCTGGACCGTCGCGCTATTGCTGCTGGTGCACCAACTCAGGCCGCTCCACAAGAGTCCGCGCCAAGCAATCCTCAAAATATCCCAATAACCCAAACTATGGCTCGCCATATTTTGTTACGCAGTCGTGCTGGCTTAAGTGATCAAGATGCTGAGCGACGTCTACAAGGGTATAGGGATCAGGTTCGCGCAAAGACCTCTGATTTTGGAGAGCTTGCGAAGAAATATTCTGAGGACGGCTCCGCTCCCAATGGCGGTAGCTTAGGTTGGATGGGTCCTGGGGATTTAGTGCCTGAATTTGAATTGGCAATGAACCGACTGCAGATTGGTGAGATTAGTAATCCAGTGAAGACTGAGTTTGGTTGGCATTTAATTCAGGTATTGGAGCGTCGTGAGGGGCAATTTACTGTTGAAAAACAACGCCAGCTTGCGCGTGCGGCGATTCGTGAAAGAAAGTTTGAGCAAGCCTATCAGGACTGGATTCGTGAATTACGCGATACCGCAACAGTAAAAATTCTGAATGTGGATGATGCAGCAACCAGCGCCCCTCGTTAAATTAGGAATTACAACTGGAGAACCAGCTGGTGTAGGGCCTGAAGTTTCCTTAGCTGCTGCTTTGCATTTTGTTGGCGAACAATCTGATGTTGAGATTACTTTACTGGGTGATATCAGTCTATTCACATTCCCTGAAGACAAAGTTGCAAATGGGCATGAGCGTATTAAAATTGAATCAAGCCCATTGGCTGCCACTGTCGTGCCAGGCATTCTAAATCCTGCCAATGCTCAGTATGTTTTACATCTTTTAAATCAAGCAAGTGATGACTGTTTGCGGGGTCGATTTGATGCCATGATTACGGCACCAGTCCAAAAGAGTGTGATTAATGCTACTGGCATTCCTTTTACAGGACATACAGAGTATCTAGCGCATCGCTGCAATGCAGAGCATGTTGTCATGATGTTATGTGCCCCGTTGCCTCTGGGTTTCTTGGGAATCAAAGCGCCTAAAGATTTACGAGTTGCGCTAGTGACTACCCATTTGCCATTAAAAGATATTCCCTCAGCAATTAGCTACGACCTCGTGTTGGAGACAATTCAAATTGTTGATCAGGACTTAAGAAAAAAGTTTGGTATTGCTCAGCCCGTGATTCGGGTAGCAGGATTAAACCCTCACGCAGGAGAGTCTGGCTATTTAGGACATGAAGAAATAGAAGTAATTTTGCCTGCGATTGAGTCTGCTAAAAAACTGGGTATAGAAGTGTCAGGACCTTACCCGGGGGATACGATGTTTGATGCTGCTGCGCTCGAACAGGTCGACGCATTTATTGCGATGTATCACGACCAAGGATTGGCGCCATTCAAAATTGTTACTTTTGGCGGCGGGGTGAATGTCACTCTGGGGCTGCCGATTATTCGAACTTCAGTGGATCATGGAACTGCTTTAAATATTGCCGGTAAAAGCATTGCAGACTCTGGCAGCATGCTTGAGGCCATCCGTTTAGCTTATCAGCTCGTGATTAGCCAAAGAAAGCTAAGCTGAAGAATGCATCGCGCACGCAAACGATTTGGCCAGAATTTCTTGCAAGATGAAGGAATTATTTACTCTATCGTCTCATTAATTAATCCAAGCGCGGATATGCAGGTGATTGAGATTGGCCCTGGCCTCGGAGCTTTAACTAGACCCTTATTAAGAAATCTCGACCATCTCGATCTTTTAGAAATTGATCGTGACTTGGTCGCTTATTGGAACCAGCAAAATCTTCCAGGTTTAACAGTCATTGAGGGCGATGCACTTCAATTTGATTTCTTAGAATGGGCGCAAAATCAAGCTGATAAAAAGGGCTTCTGTAAGGTTGTAGGTAATTTACCTTACAACATTTCTTCCCCATTATTGTTTCATCTGGTTGCTGCAGCAAAATTGATCGACGAGCAAGTATTTATGTTGCAGGCAGAAGTAGTGGAGCGAATAGTCGCGAAAGCAGGTAGCTCTGACTTCAGTAGGCTTTCGGTGATGCTCCAAGCCCGTTACGATATGGAGCTTGTCCTTGAGGTGCCACCAGAAGCCTTTGATCCTAAGCCCAAGGTGAACTCTGCGGTAGTGCGGATGATTCCACGTCAAGATTTTAATTTGAGTGATGCAGAGTGGAGATCTCTAGAAAAGGTAGTTGCTGCGGCCTTTTCCCAAAGAAGAAAAATGTTGCGGACCAATTTACAGGCGTTTTCAGAAAGGTTAAAACTAACTGAGAACGAATTAAAAGCAAGAGCGCAAGATATCTCAGTAGAACGCTACATTGAGTGGGCTAAAGTTTTAGCCTCTTAATTTGATTTAGATGAATAGGCCCCAGGATCTATCACCCGCATTTCAGATTCGATCCAGCCTTCCACTTCTTGCTGAAGCGCTTCACCAGACTTGCCGGTAGAAGAAATAGCGGGCCCAATCGAAAAGATCACTGTGCCCGGCTGCTTCAAGAAACTATTCTTAGGCCAAAAATTACCCGCGTTGTGCGCAATAGGAATCACTAATGCACCTGTAGCGCTAGCTAGGCGAGCTCCACCTTTACGGTAAGGCTTGGTAGAACCTCTGGGAGTTCTAGTGCCTTCAGGAAATAACATAATCCACTTACCATCACTTAAGCGTTTGCGACCTTGGCTTGCAACCGATAGTGCGGACGTTTGTTTATTGGCGCGGTTGATATGAATCATTTTGAGTAATGCCAAAGCCCACCCAAAGAATGGAATCCAAAGTAATTCACGCTTAAAGACAAAGCATAGCTGCTTAGGCAGTAAAGCAATATAGGCAATTGTTTCATAAGCAGATTGATGCTTGCTTAAGATGATGACTGGCTGGTCAAGAACGGCGATCATATTCTCCATCCCACGAATTTCATAATGAATACCACACAGATGCCAAGCTAACCAAATAACGACTTTGTTCCAAAAGCCGATAAAGCGGTAGCGATTTTCAGGGCTCAGAAAAGGAAACGCCAACATGCACAACACTGACCAGATGGGTGTGAAGACCAGTAAAAATAGGGTAAATAGTGTTGAGCGGATAAAGATCATAGACTTTCTAAACCTTATTTTCTAATAAGCTATTTGTAAAAGCCATGAGATCAGCGTGAATTTGGGTGCCTTCTGGCAAGTTGCCTTTTGCTAGCGTGTTCTGACCCTTGCCGGTGAGTACCAAATGGGGTGAGGCGCCGAGCACGGTTCCAGCCTGAAGATCACGCAAGGAATCACCAACAATGGGCACACCCAAAAGTGGCTGGGCGTTGTCAGTCTTTTTATAACGTAAGGCAATTTCTTTCATCAGTCCTGGAGCAGGCTTACGGCAGTCACAGCCATGCGAGTCCATATGCGGACAAAAGAAGATGCTGTCAATATGTCCCCCTAATGGTTTGAGTAACTGCTCCATTTTGCTATGCATTGCTTGCAAATCATTGATGGTGAAGTAGCCTCTAGATATGCCAGATTGATTGGTAGCAATTGCAATTTGATAGCCAGACTGGTTTAAAAGGGCAATCGCTTCAAGACTGCCAGGGAGTGGAACCCACTCATCTACGGATTTCACGTAGTCATCGCGATCTTCATTGATCACGCCATCGCGATCAAGAATGATTAACTTGGAAGAGCTGTTGCTCATGCTAATTTGCCGAGATCGGCAACGAGATTCATTTTCTGGTGAAGTTGTTGCAGGAGGGCTAAGCGGTTATCGCGAAGCTCTAGATTGGGGTCCATCACCATGACATCCGCAAAGAACTGATCAATTGGTGCGCTTAAGGCAACTAGTGTTTTTAAGAGCTCAACAAATTGACGCTTTTCATAAGCAATAGTTAATGCGGGAGTGATAGCCTCTAAAGCTTGATGTAATGTGGCTTCAGCCGGTATTTGTAATAACTTTTTAGAGCATGCAGCTGGAATAGCTGTTGTAGTTTTCTTTAGAATATTGCTAATCCGTTTATTTGCAGCAGCTAATTGTGCAGCCTCGGCCAATGCATTAAATTCACGTACGGCTGTTAAGCGCTCAATGATGTCGTTAATCTGCGCGGGTTCTTGGCTGAGAACTGCATCAATTTCCGCGCTAGTAAATGGGTTGCCCGCTACAGATTGGTCTCGCAAGTAGGCGCGCATGCGATCAATAATGAACTCATAGATATCTGCAGCCCTTGCTTTTTCCTGAACTTCTTTTTGCGGGAACTGCGCGCGAGCCAATGCAATTAACTCTGGTAAGCTCAACGAAAGATTTTTTTCCAAAAGTAAACGGCAGACACCAAGAGCATGACGTCGTAGGGCGTATGGGTCTTTATCGCCAGTTGGCGCAAGTCCTACTCCCCAAATACCAACTATGGTTTCGAGTTTATCAGCAATGGCCAAAATAGTACCAATCTGGGTTTGCGGCAAAGAGTCGCCAGCAAAGCGTGGCATGTAGTGTTCACTGCAGGCTGCTGCAACTTCTACATTCTCGCCATCATGTATAGCGTAGTAGCGACCCATGATGCCTTGCAGTTCTGGGAACTCGCCAACCATATCGGTTAACAAGTCCGTCTTGGCAATTTCGGCTGCGCGATTGGCAAGTTTTTCGTCTGCGTTCAGTTTTTTAGCAATCTCAGTAGCAATCCCTTGAACACGTTTAGTTCGATCTAATTGGTTTCCTAGTTGATTGTGATAAACCACTTTGCCCAGATCGGCAACACGCGAAGCTAGTGAACGTTTTTGATCTTGCCGGAAGAAGAAGCGAGCATCTGAAAGACGGGGTCGAACAACGCGTTCATTCCCTGAAATGATGGCATTCGGATTATGAGTTTCAATATTAGACACAATCAGAAAGCGATTACATAATTTACCTTGCTTGTCAGTCAATGCAAAGTATTTTTGATTGGTTTGCATTGTCAAAATTAAACATTCTTGTGGAACTTCCAAGAACTCTTGATCAAAGTGGCATTCGTAAATCGCCGGCCATTCAACGAGGGCAGTGACTTCATCCAACAAACTTTCTGGCATTAAGACTAAATCATCACCAGCAGCTTTAAGTAGAGCCGATTCAATTAGCGCGCGGCGCTTATTGAAGCTAGGAATGACTTTGGCTTTAGCTTCTAAGGCGCTTTCATATTGATCAGCATGAGTAATGGTGACATTACCTGGTGCTAAGAAGCGGTGGCCCTCAGTGAGATTGCCTGCATCAATACCGAGACTGCTGATATTCAGTGAATGATCGCCATGCAGAGCAATAATGCGGTGCACTGGTCTAGCAAATTGCACATCCGCCAATTGACCATCTTTTTGGAGCACTTGGTAGTGCATCATTTTAGCGATCGGTAACTTATGGAGCGTTTGTTCAAGGGTAGTCTGAACAGATTGCACCAGCGCCGCACCTTTAGCGATGGCATTCAGATAAAGCGCCTCATTCTTACCTTCGCCTGACTTTTCTAGTGTTGAGAGATCAACATCAGCAAAACCAAGTGCACCTAATTTTTTAAGTAATGGTGCCGTTGCTTTACCTTCAGCATCAAAGGCAATGCTGGTAGGTAATAGTTTTTCACGCACGGGGTAGTCTGGTGCTTGATCCAGAATATGGCTAATTTGTACTGCCAGGCGACGTGGTGTGGCAAAGCCAATTGCCTGAGATGATGCTGTGGTTAAACCTGCGTTCTTTAGAGCTGCAAAGATTCCCTCACTAAAAGCATCACCTAAACGACGTAGTGATTTAGGTGGCAGCTCTTCAGTAAATACCTCTATTAATAAAGTAGCTGTCTGAGAGGATGAATTGGTTGTGCTCATAAATTAAGTGCCAGGTTCTCGATATTGAAGCTTAGTCTTTGGCTTGACGTTGACACATGGGGAAGCCTAGCTTCTCGCGGGATTCAAAATAGGCTTGAGCCACCGCGCGAGAAAGATTGCGGATGCGACCGATATAAGCTGCTCGCTCTGTTACAGAAATGGCACCACGCGCATCAAGTAGGTTAAAGGTGTGCGCTGCTTTAAGTACCATTTCATAAGCAGGTAAGGCTAGCGGAACTTCCATGAGGCGTTTAGCTTCACTCTCGTAGTTTGCAAAGTTTGAAAATAGCAAATCGGTATTTGAGTGCTCGAAGTTGTAACAAGATTGCTCTACTTCGTTCTGGTGATACACATCACCATAAGAAATGCCATCAGCCCAAACTAAGTCATAAACGTTTGAGCAATTTTGGATGTACATTGCCAAGCGCTCGATACCATATGTAATCTCACCGAGTACTGGCTTGCAATCTAAGCCCCCCACTTGTTGGAAGTAAGTGAACTGAGTGACTTCCATACCGTTTAACCAAACTTCCCAGCCTAAGCCCCAAGCGCCTAAGGTTGGGTTCTCCCAGTCATCTTCAACAAAACGGACATCGTTTTCTTGAAGATCAAGACCTAATGCAGCAAGAGAGCCCAGATAGAGTTCAAGAATATTTTCTGGGGCAGGTTTAAGCACCACTTGATATTGGTAGTAGTGTTGTAAGCGATTTGGGTTTTCACCATAGCGACCATCTTTAGGTCTGCGGGAGGGTTGAACGTATGCTGCCTTCCATGGCTCCGGCCCGATAGCTCGCAAGAAGGTGGCGGTATGGGAAGTACCAGCCCCAACTTCGAGATCGATGGGCTGCAATAGGGCGCAACCTTGTTGGTCCCAGTACTCTTGAAGTTTTAGAATGATTTGCTGAAAAGTAAGCATGATTAACCTGGCTAAGCCGTTGATTTTACATGGCTAGCACTGTTAAGAACTAAAAATGACTAAAAACGTCGCTGGCGAATGATGCCCCAGATCAGCAACAGGCAAGAAATGCTCAAAATAGGCAAATTACCCCAAATGACATATGGAGTTTTTCCTGAGTAGCCCTGTACTTTGGCGCTCAGAGTTGCCTGAGTAAATTCCGGGAGAGATTCTAGAACTGTGCCATCCGATCCCAAGACTGAAGTGATTCCAGTGTTGGTAGCACGTAAGGCAGGAAGACCAGTCTCCAGAGATCGGAGTTGAGAAAGTCTTAACTGCTGTGAGGAAGCTTGTGATTTTCCAAACCATGCCAGGTTGGTCATATTAATGAGTAGGTTTACTGGTTCTTTGCTGTGATTAATGCGGGCTGCAAGCTCTCCACCGAAAACATCTTCATAACAAATCGTAATGGCAGCAAAAACGTCAGGCTGCTCTTTTCGAGCAATATTGAAAGGTACTTGATCAAGGCTGCCCTTAGCAAAGTCACTCATGGGAACATGAAATGCATTGACGAACCAATTAAAACCCGGGGGAATAAATTCACCAAATGGAACTAAATGGGCCTTGTCGTATTGGTATACCGGAGCATCGGGCGAGAGTCCAGTTGCTCGGTTTGTATATTGCATGCCTTTACCAGTGATAGTCTCACCAATTAGTCCGAGCAAGAGCTTGCTTGAGCTGACATTAGCAAAATCTTGCAAATAATTTATTAGTCCAGATGGCAAATAATTCTGCGGCCAGGGAAATGCAGTCTCAGGAATAATGATGAGATCGGCTGGCTCCTGATGAATTTCTGCTGCATAAAAATCAATTTGCTTTCCAATAGCTTGTTGATTAAATTTTAGGGTTTGCTCAAAATTACCTTGAATAAGTCGAACGCTGATGGGCTCACCAAATGGCTTGGTAAAAACAAGTAATCCAGCCAACTGTGAAATTGCAATGACAGCAGCTATGCTGATCACGCTTGAAGCCACGTGTTTTCTAAGTTGGAAAATCTCCCAAGAAGTCCAAACGGCTAAAAAGGTGCAGGCAAGTCCACCAAAGATTGGCGCAATTGGTGCGAAGGGGCCGTTAAATTGCACTTCAGCAAATCCCATCCATGGAAAGCCCGTGAAGATATAGCCCCGCAAAAATTCCATGATCACCCAGCTAGCCGACAAGAGGAGGCCTGTAAGGCGATTATTTTTAAATAGGGGAATAGCAAAGGTGGCTATAGAAAAATAAAGTGCCACATAAGAAGCCAATAAAAATACAGCCATACAAGAGAGCAGTGGATTCATGCCGCCCACATCATGCAAGCTAATGTAGAGCCACCATAATCCCACTACAAAATAACCGAGGCCAAAGACAAGACCCAATAAGAAATATTTTTTTAAGGGGACGGTTTTAAGGGTTGCAAGACGCCACCAGACAAGACTTAATAATAGAATCTGAATCCAGCCACCAAAAGGGAGTTCGGCTGCCAGGGCAATTAGTGCGCCTAATACAAATAGCGTAAAAAATTCTAGCGCATGGATACCTAGGAAGTGCTTGCTGGAATGCGAATCAAGCAAAGTAAATCTCAGGTAATCGTTTTAGGAATTTGACGCGCGAGCAATATATGAACTTGCCGTGGATCAGCGCGCAGCACTTCAAACTCAATGCCATCAATTTGAACCAGCTCGCCAATCTTTGGAACTCGGCCTAGGTGTTGGATAACAAGGCCGGCTACTGTCTCAATATCGTCGACTGCAAATTGGGTGCCGAGTGCTTCATTAAACTGGTCAAGCTCGGTAATACCCTTCACTCGAATATCCCCATTATCCAAAGCAAGGATGTTGTCAGCCTCTTCATCGACATCGTGCTCGTCTTCAATATCACCAACGATTTGTTCAAGCACATCTTCAATCGTAATAATGCCAGCTACACCGCTATATTCATCAACCACAATTGCTAAGTGATTACGGTTATCTTTGAAGTCTCGAAGTAAGACACTTAGGCGCTTTGATTCTGGAATGAATACCGCTGGACGCAACCAGTCGCGAACTTGAAAATCTTTCTCGGTGGCATGTCGGAGTAAGTCTTTGGCTAATAAGATGCCGATAACGTTGTCTTTGCTGCCTTCGAACACTGGAAATCGAGAGTGGGCCGCTTCAATTACGCTTTTAATGATTTCTGCCAAAGGTTGATTGATATCAATCCAATCCATTTGCGCACGCGGTACCAAAATATCTCGTGCAGAAAGCTGCCCCACTTGAAACACCCCTTCGATCATTGAGAGGGCGTCTGCATCAATGAAGCCCTCTGATTGGGCTTCACGCAGGGTTGCGATTAATTCGAGGCGACGTTCACTTGGGCTAGACGGCTGTGGCGTTAAAAAATCAGCCAGGCGTTCTAAAAGGGATTTGTTGGGGACAGGCATATGGCAAGAATAGCGTAGAAATGAGACAGATTAATAATTGGAGTCTAGAGATCTGCGATTAGGCTAGATAAGGGTTGGTAAACCCTATTTTTTTTAAGATTTTGACTTCTAACGCTTCCATCTTCTCCGCATCTTTCTGGTTTGCGTGGTCATAGGCTTGTGCATGCAGGCACCCATGTATCACTAAATGGGCTAAATGGGTCTTGAGGGGTTTGGTCTGTTCTTTGGCTTCTTTCTGCATGACTGGTAAGCAAAAGACAATATCCGCTACCAAAATATCCTTTGAGTGCTCATAAGGAAATGTAAGAACGTTTGTTGCGTAATCTTTTTTACGAAAAGCCAAATTTAATTTTTTGCCTTCAGAGGCATTAACAAAGCGGAGTGTTAATAGCCCCCCACAATGGATTGCTGATCGCACCCATTTTTTGATTAATGTGGCTGAAGCAGCTGTGTTCAGGGCAGCCTCAATGCTGGGGCTTGCATACTGAAGATCGATTTTCAGGAGGGATTTTTTTGGGCTTGCTTTAGAGGGCATGAGCTTCTACCAATTCGCCACGCAAAGTAAAGTTAAGAATCTCGGTGATGCGGATGTCGACCATCTGTCCAATCAGTGACTCTATATCTTGTTCGGGTGGGGTGAAATGAACGACGCGATTGTTTTCGGCCCTACCTTGTAAATTAATACCATCTTTAGCGAGACCTTCAATGAGCACGCGTTCTGTATTACCCAACATTTTTTGACTAATCCGATTAGATTGCCCATCAATGAGTGCTAATAAGGTTTGTAGTCGTTTTAACTTAACTTCATATGGAGTGTCATCACTGAGGTTGGCTGCAGGAGTTCCAGGGCGAGAACTAAAGATAAAACAAAAACTATTATCAAAATCTAAATCTTGAACCATTTTCAAGAGCTTCTCAAAGTCTGCCTCAGTCTCGCCTGGAAAGCCCACAATGAAATCACTGGACAAGGTGAGATCAGGGCGAACAGCGCGCATTTTACGGATGATGCTTTTATATTCCAATGCGGTGTAGCCTCGTTTCATGGCTGACAGTATCGAGTCTGAGCCATGCTGTACAGGAAGATGCAAATGACTAACTAGTTTAGGAACTTTGGCATAGACATCAATGAGGCGCTGGGTAAATTCTTTGGGGTGACTGGTGGTAAAACGAATGCGCTCAACACCGGGGATCTCTGCAATATATTCAATCAGCAAAGCAAAATCAGCAATCTCATCTGTATCACCCATCTTTCCAAGATAGGCATTTACATTTTGACCTAGCAATACAATTTCTTTGACACCTTTGCTTGCTAAGCCAGCTACCTCAGTGAGTACATCATCAAAAGGCCTGGAAACTTCTTCGCCCCGCGTATAGGGGACCACACAGTAGCTACAGTATTTAGAGCAACCTTCCATGATAGAAACATAAGCTGAGCCGCGAGTTTGGCGTGATGCAGGCAAATGATCAAACTTTTCAATTTCTGGAAAAGAAATATCCACTTGAGGGATTCCCGTCTTACGTCGTTGGGCAATCAAGTCTGATAGGCGATGCAATGTTTGTGGACCGAAGACCACGTCCACATAAGGAGCGCGACTCACTATTTGCTGACCTTCTTGACTCGCAACACAGCCACCTACGCCAATCAATAGATTTGGCTTCAATTTTTTGAGTTCGCGTAATCGTCCTAAATCGGAGAACACTTTATCTTCTGCTTTTTCCCGAATGGAGCAAGTATTGAGAAGGACGACATCGGCGTCTTCAGGGGTATCTGTGATAACCATGCCATCATCAGCATGTAGGAGGTCGGCCATCTTGCCCGAGTCGTACTCGTTCATTTGACAGCCGAAGGTTTTGATATAGAGCTTTTTCATGTGCCGTTCTCAGGTTTATAGCTGGGGGCGAAGCTCAGATTTTACTGCGATAAGTGTTTTAGCTCTTATCTGCTTAATCGGTAAGCCAAAATTGCTATTAAGGTAGGCGGAATGGCAGCAATTAAAAGATATAGAGCAGAGACAGCACCATTTGGAAAGTGCTTCCGCAAAATGGCGATACCTGCCGGATTAGGTGCATTGGCAATGACAGTAAGACCCCCACCTGCCACGGCACCCCCAACTAATGCGAGCTTAAAGTCTAGTGAGGTTCCTGAGACTAAGGATCCTAAATAGGTAAGAGCGGCGTTATCGGTAATGGCAGTCAGGGCGAGACTGCCATAAAAGACTGCTGTGGGGCTCATCATTCCAAGAATGGGTTGGAGCCACCATCCTTGCAATGAACCAAGCACTACTAGGCCCGCTAGGAAGAAGCCAACCAACAAAGCTTCTTTAAGAATAAGTGGGCTTTGATATTTTGGATAGGCGGCGGTATAACCAATAAAAAATAGCAGCACCCACATAAACATAATCGGGTCATGTGCAAACATCACGACCCCAAATAAAAACAGTAAATGCATGAAGACTACTGTTGGTGGAATTTTGGCCTGTTTTGCAGCCTCATTTGGATCAATGAGTTGACGATGAAATAAAAGCGTTGCTCCGAGCGCATTAATAAAAATCGCAATAGTAGATTCAATGCCGAAGTTTTGAAACATAAATGCTGAGCTCCACTCCCATGTTGAGGCAACCATGAGAACTGGTGGAGCGGCGAAATTGGTTAGCGTGCCACCAATGGAGATATTGACAAACAGTACTCCTAGCGTCCCAAACAGGAGGGGTTTAGAGCATTTGTGTTGATACACTAAATCCCGTAATAAAAAAGCAGCCAAGGTCATTGCGGCAGCCTCGGTAATGAGTGACCCTAGCAATGGTGTTACAGCGAGAGTTAAAAAATAGAGGGCTGGTGCACATCGAATGCGTAGTGCAAATTGAAGTCCTTTAGCAAGTAAATGCAAGATTTCAGTGGAAATAAATAGAATGGGTTTGCTACCAGCCACAATCATGATGGCAAAAACAAATAGGGGCTCTGTAAAGTCACGTTTAGCCATAAAGGCTTTAGCAGTACTTAAACCATCAACGCAGGATATGAAGATAATGAGAACGGCAGCCCAAAAGCCAAATACGATCTCGACTTCACCTAACAGATGCCATAGTCCTGCATGGGTTGGGGATTTTTTGGCAAGCGCCTCAAAATAAGCGGTACAAAAGGTATGCAAAACTGCGATGGCAAAAATAATACTTGCACCGAGTTCTATAGGGGTAAAGTTCATAGCAGAATGGTAGCAGGTGATTCAATATTTTTAGACATTGTCACTTTAGGAGATTTAGGTGAAATTAAAGATAGGATATGAAGAGCTGATTGCACGTGCAATGGCTGAAATTGAAACAGTTCCATTGATAAAGGCAGAACCCCTTTTGGACGATCCTAATGTCGTTTTTGTCGATATTCGTGATGTCCGTGAATTAGAGCGTGAAGGCATGATTCCCAATGCATTTCATGCGCCCCGGGGGATGTTGGAATTTTGGGTTGATCCAGAGAGCCCTTATTACAAACCGATTTTTGGCGAAGGCAAGCGCTTGATTCTTTATTGTGGATCCGCATGGCGTTCTGCCCTAGCTACAGAGGCTTTACAGAAAATGGGTGTTCCAAGTATTAGTCATCTTGAGGGTGGCTTTAGCGCTTGGAAAAAGGCGGCATTACCTGTAGTGGAGAAAATCAGCAAGCCCCCTTCCTCATAAAGGTATTTAGTTTGATTTATTTTTGTGCAGTATTCAGCTAATAAATGAGAGGTATTGATGAGAAAAGTAATATCGCAATTTGGTGAGGGCGCGCTCCAGCAAAAACTGATCGCTGGAGACTTGCAATTTCTTTCTGATGCAGAAGTTAGCAAGGGTGGTGACGGAAGTGGACCTAGCCCTCATGAGTATTTAGGTGCTGCATTGGCTGCGTGTACATCGATGACATTAAAAATGTATGCTGGTCACAAATCAATGCAACTAGAAAACGCTATTGTGACGGTGGATATTGAGCGTACCGATGATATTGAGAAATTTAGTCGGGATATTGAGCTCATCGGCAATCTGAGCGCCGAAGAAAAAGTGCGCCTACTTGAAATTGCTAATAAGTGCCCGATTCATAAAGCGCTAGCTGGACAGATCCAAATAAAAACCCAGCTTGTAAATTAATACAAGCTGGGTCGGATTGGTTTACTTCTAAAAGCTTAGCTAGTTTTTTAGTTAGGCGCATTCGCTGGCTTGTTGTTTTTGCCAGCGTTATAACCAGAGTTGTATTGAGAAGCTTGCTCTTTCTTGTACGCATCATAAGCGTAGCCTGAGGCGGCTCCAACTGCTGCACCACCCACAGCGCCCCAAATCGGATTGCCGTGAAAGATTGCAGTGCCAACGGCACCAGCTGCTGCGCCAATGCTGGCACCTGAAAGAGTACGCTGTTCAGTGTTACTCATGTTTGAGCAACCTACAATCGCTAAAGTTGCTGCGGTAATCGCGATAATTTTTTTCATATCAACTAATCCTTTAAATGTATTTTGAGTGGGCTAAGTTGTTGAGATTATTTTCTGGCGCAAGGAAAGCGTGTGGCCAAGAAACCCAAGAAAGTACCTGCTGCTGGTTTATCAGCAGTTTGTGGATTCTCACTGGCCCACTTTACAAACTCAGCAATCACTACATCACGTTGGGGAGCTGGTTGCTTTATGCAAATGAAAGGCTTCGCACGTTGTGGATGACGTGTTACCAAATAGGTGTCGTAAATTGCAGTTGAATAACCAATGCAAAAGCTACGGGATTCTGGGCTTGCAGGAAGTTTGCAGGTAGTTGCTAGCTCTTGGGTGCTCAATACTTTGACCGTTTCTTGCGCCTGAGCAAAGCTAGAAAATGCTGCAAGCGCAGCTAAAACAACGAGGACTTTCTTCATGGGTTCTCCCTTGGGTGTATGTAAAAACAATCATAAACCATAACTATTCTTCAATATGCACTAATAAGGTGCAGATTGCACTTTTTTGGGTTTGATTATTCCCCATAATGATGCAAAAAATATGAGAGGGAAATTTCATGGAAAACTTGAAATCAGGAAGTGATGCTTTATTTATTTTATTGGGTGCCATCATGGTGCTTGCGATGCATGCAGGTTTTGCATTCTTAGAGCTGGGCACGGTGCGTAAGAAAAACCAAGTCAATGCTTTGGTCAAAATCTTGGTGGACTTTGCTGTTTCTACGATTGCCTATTTTTTTATTGGTTACAGCATTGCGTACGGCGTGAACTTTTTCTCAGGCGCTGAAATTCTAGCTGAGAAGAATGGTTATGAGTTGGTGAAGTTTTTCTTCTTGCTGACCTTCGCGGCTGCAATTCCAGCAATTGTTTCGGGTGGGATTGCTGAGCGCGCTAAATTTAATCCACAGTTAATTGCTACCTTTGTATTAGTAGGTTTTATATATCCCTTCTTTGAAGGGATTGCCTGGAATCAACACTATGGTATTCAGGCTTGGATTAAAGGATTCACTGGCGAAGAGTTTCACGATTTTGCTGGCTCAGTTGTAGTGCATGCGGTGGGTGGCTGGATTGCATTGCCTGCTGTCATTTTGCTAGGCGCACGTCGTGGCCGGTATACCAAAGAAGGTCAAATCTCTGCTCATCCGCCATCAAGTATTCCTTTCTTGGCTTTGGGCGCTTGGATTCTGGCGGTAGGTTGGTTTGGTTTTAATGTGATGAGTGCGCAAACGATTGATAAGATTAGTGGATTAGTTGCAATGAACTCATTGATGGCGATGGTTGGTGGTACCTTGGCTGCTTGGGTAGTTGGTCGCAACGATCCGGGCTTTACTTACAACGGCCCACTTGCTGGTTTGGTTGCGGTTTGTGCAGGCTCTGATTTAATGCATCCCCTGGGTGCTTTGTTTGTTGGCTTAGTGGCAGGCGGATTGTTTGTGTATATGTTTACCCTGGTTCAAAACCGCTGGAAGATTGATGATGTTCTTGGCGTATGGCCTTTGCATGGTCTCTGTGGTCTCTGGGGTGGGCTTGCTGCGGGCATCTTTGGCACTAAGGCACTCGGTGGAATTGGTGGGATTACCTTTACTGGTCAGCTGATTGGAAGCGCTTTGGGTGTTGGAATTGCTCTGATTGGGGGCATCGTTGTCTATGGAACCTTAAAGCTCGTCCTAGGTATTCGTATGTCTCAAGAAGAAGAGTATGAGGGCGCCGATTTAAGTGTGCACCGCATTTCTTCTTCTCCAGATCGCGAGCCAAACTGGTAGCCCGCAATTAGTGCGCAGGGATTTATGTATAGCCTGATTCATACCTATAATGAGTCATGGCTATATTTGAACTAGACGGAAATGCTCCTCACTTAGCTGAGGGGGCTTGGGTTGCTGAGAGCGCTGAAGTGATCGGTAACGTTGAACTGCACAAGCATGCCAATGTTTGGCCGAAGGTAGTTATTCGTGGTGATCACGATCTTATTCAAATTGGTGAAGGTAGCAATGTGCAAGATGCTTCCGTTTTGCATACTGACCCAGGTTATGAACTTATTATTGGCAAACATGTCACAGTAGGACATCAAGTCATGTTGCATGGTTGTCATATCGGTGACGGTAGCTTGATTGGTATTGGTGCCATTATTTTGAATGGTGCCAAAATTGGTAAGCATTGCTTAGTAGGTGCGGGAGCGCTCGTCACTGAAGGCAAAGAGTTTCCAGATGGCTCGATGATTATTGGCTCACCCGCTAAGGCGGTAAAGACACTCACAGCTGAACAAATGATGGGCCTCGAAGAAATTGCTGGACGCTATGTTCAAAATGCTCAGCGTTATATCAAGACACTTAAGAAGATTTCATAACCCTTGCTCTACGTATTTAATGTAGTCCTACCAGTATTTCTCCTCATACTCATTGGGTATGCATGTGGACGGACGGGCAAGCTTGGGGTAAGTGCTTCCATAGAATTGAATCGCTTTGTGGTCTGGTTAGCTCTGCCAGCACAACTTTTTAACTTTGCGGCCAATAGTAGCTGGCAAACACTTTGGCAACCAGGTTTTATCGCAGCTTTTTTAATTGGATGTTTGGTGGTATTTGCATTAGTCCTTTTTGTGAGTTGGTATCGAGACAGAGATTTAGCGGCAGCCAGCTTTAATGGTTTAAGTGCTTCTTATTCGAATACTGGATATATGGGCATTCCCTTGTGCGCTCTTGCTTTGGGGCAAGATGGTTTAGCGCCAGCAATTATTTCAACATTCTTAGTCTTTGTGATGTTTGCTTTAGCAACCATCTTGATTGAAATTGCTATTTTGTCGCACAAAAAATCGCATGAGGTTGTTTTTAGCGTGATTAAGTCGCTTTGTAGCAATCCATTGTTAGTAGCCCCAGTTGCTGGACTTGTTTGGGCTTCAACGGATTTGCAGTTGTATGATCCACTCTCTCAAGTAATTGCATTCTTAGCGGCTGCAGCGACACCCTGTGCATTGGTGTCCATCGGTTTATTTTTGATGCGAAAAAGCGAAGCTGCCCCTAGTCAAGCCTGGGGAATAAGTTTTGCAAAGCTGATCATTCAGCCCTTGATTGCTTGGATAATCGCAGGCCCTATATTGGAGTTACCAAACTTATGGCTAAACGCGATTGTCATCTTAAGTGCATTGCCAACCGGCACAGGGCCATTTATGTTGGCTCAGTATTACAAAGCTGATGGTAGCGTGATCTCCAGAGTAGTGTTGATAACCACCATAGGTTCTTTGATCACGCTCTCATTATTTCTCTGGAGTAGCAACGGGGTTTAGCCCCTCAGCATCGATTTGTTTTTCCCAAGAGGCATTGATAAAGGCTGGCAACTTCATGCACTCATTAAAAATCTTCATGAGAGAAGGGTAAGGGCTCATATCCAGTTTGCTACTCAGGGCATTAAATATTTGTGGAACCAAGCAAATGTCTGCCAGACCAGGTTGATTGCCATAAACAAATCGTCCAACTCGTGCATCAAAGCCTAAGCGCTTTTCTAAACTCGTTAGACCAAGCTTTATCCAATGTTGATACCAGTCATCCTTTGCTTCACTGCTAATACCAAGCTCCTTTACGAGGTAACGCAGTACCCTCACGTTATTAATGGGGTGAATATCACTAGCGATATCCATTGAAAGGGCGCGCACCCAAGCACGATCAATCGCTGAGATTGGAAGTAGCGGGGGTTCGGTTTGAATTTCATTCAGATATTCAATGATGGCGATGGACTGGTGGATGCTATCTTTACCATCGTCAAATAAGGGAACTAGTTGATTGGGGTTCTTGTTTGTATACTCCTCAGCCAGTTGTTCACCACCATTTTTACGCAGGTGGACTGGAATAAGCTCATAGTTCATCCCTTTTAGATTAAGGGCGATACGGACACGGAAGGCGGCGGAGCTGCGCCAAAAGCTATAGAGCTTGGGTTTCATATAAGTGCTTTCAATGGACTCATCCCCAACAGTATATTGATGAAGCAATGTTCAGTCAGGGGTGATTCAAAGTGCTTTAGACTGATCGCTATGGATGACATTAATTTTTGGATTGGCGTGATTGCAACCATGGCGTTTGCTGTGACTGGCGTATTGGCCATTGCAGATCGCGGAGTAGACATATTTGGTGTGTTGGTGCTAGGGGTCATTACTGCGATTGGCGGCGGAACCATCCGCGACATAGTTTTGGGAACCCCCGTTTTTTGGTCTGAAAATCAAATTTATGTTTGGCTGGCATTGGGCGCAAGTGTGCTGACATTCGCTGCTGAACCTTTTTTTACCCAACCACAGATCTATCGTTGGATGTTGTACATTGATGGTTTTGGTGCCGCCTTGTTTGGTATACAAGGTGCTAATAAGGCATGGGGTATGGATTTTGGCTTGCCCGTTGCGCCGGTGATTCTGGGAGTCATTACCGCTATCGGTGGCGGTTTAATACGGGATATATTGGCCGGTAAAAAAACACTCATCATGTCCCACGAACTTTACGCAATTCCGGTAACGCTGGGATGTTGTGCTTATGTTCTGGTCTTGAATTTTCTTCCTCAATACGCACTAGAAGGATCTGTTGCTTGCATGCTAGGGATATTTGGATTACGCGCAGCAGCCATTCATTGGGATCTGCGCGTACCCAAAATGTTTATTACTAAAACGCGCTAACTGCTCCATCGCTACGGGGGTCCCAGCCACCACGCAAGGTGCCTGATGGATCACGAATGATGCAGCCGGCATGACCCACTGTCTCATCAAAGGCATCTAGCATTTCAATCTCATGGCCTAGCGCGTGCAATTCTTTTGCAACCCAGGGGCTAAAGCGGGATTCTAATTTGAGACTATCGCTGGTTTGACCCCATGTACGCCCAAGCAACCAACGCGGACGGCTGATTGCATCTTGCGGATCTAGTCCATAAGTAGCGGTACGAGTAAATACAGCGCATTGGGTTTGTGGTTGGCCATCACCACCCATGGTGCCGTACACCATTGAACGACCATCTTTAAATAAAGCCATTGCCGGATTGAGGGTGTGAAAAGGTTTGCGATAAGGCTCAAGATGGTTGAGTGTTTTAGGGTCTAACGAGAAGCTGCAGCCACGGTTCTGCCAATTTACACCCGACTTGGGTAGAACAATACCGGCGCCAAATTCATGATAAATACTTTGAATAAACGAGACGCAATTACCATCGCCATCAATCACACCCATCCAAATAGTATCTGCTGGACCCTTACCCTGGCCCCAAGGTAAAGCTTTGTTGGGGTCGATGTTCTTAGCCAACTTTTTTAGAAACGCAGGAGACAAAAAGGATTGCGCATTTTTTGCCATGTAAGCTGGATCGGTTACAAACTGATCGCGAACCTTGAATGCTTGCTTGGTAGCCTCTACACAATGATGTACATACTCTGCACTATCAACCTTAAATCGCTTTAAGTTCAATTGATCTAGGATGCCAATGATCATTAACGACACCACCCCTTGGGTAGGTGGGATCATGTTGTAAACATTACCGAGGCTATGTTTGAGCTCAAGGGGATTAATCAGTTTTGCATGATGACGATGTAGGTCACCTAAACGTAAAGGGCTACCAATATCGGTGAGTTCTTTTGCCAATAAGTCGGCAAGATCACCACGGTAATAATCCTCCGTTCCCTTTGTGGAAATTTGCCGCAAGGTTTTTGCAAGACGTTCTTGTTTGAAGATACTGCCAACAACTGGCGCTTTGCCATTGACCAAGAAGGTCTTGGAAAATCCTGGAATGGGGCTCAGCTCTTCGCGTTTTTTTGCAGTTAGGCTAGATTGGCTATACGTTACTGGAATGCCAGTTTCTGCATAGTAGATGGCATCTGCCAAAAGGCGAGATAAAGGAATCTTGCCACCCAGACCTTGCTGAGAAAGCAGCTGCGCCGCACCCCAGCCAGAGATAGTGCCTGCGACCGTATTTGCTGCAACCGGTCCACGAAACGGAATGGCTTTGGTGATGCCACGCTCTGCATACCATTTCTTGGTAGCTAGACCAGCAGCTGCGCCGCACGCATCAATACCTCCCATCGCTTTGCCTGGTGAGTGAACCACCCAAAAGGAGTCCCCACCAATGGAGTTCATGTGGGGGTAAACGACGGCAATGGTCGCTGCTGCGGCCACCATTGCCTCTAACGCGTTACCACCTTCTCTCAGAACTGCTAAAGCCGATTCAGAAGCAAGAGAGTGCGGTGCAACCGCCATCCCTCGAATACCCCACTTTGCTTGCATTGCAAAACCCCTCTATTTTTTGGCTTACTTTTTTACTTTTATTTATTTTCTCGCAATTGACGCTCGATCTCTGAGCTAGAGTCTACAGTGATCTCATTTTGTTCGACACCAGCCAGTGGATCAACAGAGGGTGCATTGGCATCAATGGCAACGACAGGTTTATCAACAAAGTAGGTAACAGTTTCTGGAATGAAGATGATGATTGCCACCAAAATCAGTTGCAGACCAACCCAAGGCAGAGCCCCATAGTAAATATCCGAGCTTTTGACGGATTTAGGTGCCACGCCCCGCAAGTAGAACAAGGCAAACCCAAATGGCGGATGCATAAAGGAGGTTTGCATATTGGCACCAAGAAGCACGCCAAACCAAATCAAGTCAATTCCCAATTTCTGTGCAACTGGAGCGAGCAGTGGAATGATGATGAACGCGATCTCAAAGTAGTCCAAGAAAAAGGCTAAGAAGAAGACAAACAAGTTCACCACAATCAAGAAGCCGATTTGTCCTCCCGGCAGACCTGATAAGAGATGCTCAATCCAAAGATCACCATCTACACCACGGAAGGCCAAACCAAAAACAGTTGAACCAATCAGAATAAAAATCACCATGGCGTTGATGCGCATAGTGGAGGTCATTGCCTCCCAAACTAAAGGCTTATGTAGGCGCTTGTTCATTGCCGCGAGAACCAATGCTCCTACAGAACCCATGGCGCCACCTTCGGTTGGTGTCGCTAGGCCCATCAAAATCGTTCCGAGCACCAAAAAGATGAGGGCGATAGAAGGAACAATGCCCCAGAGGATTTTCTTGAAGAGCTTCCAGTCAATTACTGGACGTGCCTCAGGAGGAAGTGCTGGTACATCTTGGGGTCTAAAAATTGATAAGAAGAAAATAAATAAACAGAACAGCACGATCTGAATGATTGAAGGGCCAATGGCGCCCGCATACATATCACCAACAGACTTGCCTAACTGGTCGGCCAATACAATTAAGACGAGTGATGGTGGAATCAGTTGGGTAATCGTTCCTGAGGCGGCAATCACACCGGTTGCGACACGTGGGTTGTAGCCATAGCGCAACATAATCGGCAGAGAGATTAAGCCCATTGCAATCACAGAAGCTGCAACGGTTCCAGTAATCGCTCCCAGAATCGCACCAACAATAATGACGGCATAAGCTAAGCCACCACGAATTGGTCCAAACAACTGGCCTAAACCTTCGAGCATGTCTTCCGCTAATCCACACTTCTCCAGAATTGCACCCATGAAAGTAAAGAATGGGATAGAAAGCAATAAGTCGTTCGAGAGAATGCCAAAGACGCGATCTGGTAGCGCTTGCAAGAAGGTGGGTTGAAACATGCCCATCTCGATGCCGATGAAGGAAAAGAATAAGCCAACAGCACCAAGAGAAAATGCGGCTGGATACCCAATTAATAAAAATAAAATCAGGCCCCCAAACATGATGGGAGCCATTAAATCTTGGCTAATCATTGCAAAGGTCTTTCGTACTTAGGATCGATTTGAATCATGCCGATAATGGCTGCGTAGCGCTTGATGATTTCTGAAATACCTTGGAGCGTTAATAAGAAAAAGCCCAAAGTAATAATGCCGCGCACTGGCCAACGAATGAGACCGCCTGGATTACTTGAGGTTTCACTTTGAATTACCGAAGTAATAAAGAATTCCCAGGAGTAGTAACCAATAATAGTGGTCATTGGTAGAAAGAAAAGAATGCCACCCAAAAAGTCTAGCCAGAGGCGAACACGATTAGGATACATTGCATAAAGGACATCTACACGCACATGTTCATTGAGGCGGAAAGTAGTTGCAGCTCCAAACATCACCATACCGGCAAATAAATACCACTGCGCTTCCAGCCAGCCGTTAGAGCTTACGTTGAAGCCGTACCGAATCAGCGCATTTCCTGTGCTAACCAGTACGGCTATCAATACCATCCAGCTCGCCAATACACCAAAACGGTCATTTAAGCGATCAACAAAACTTGCAAAAACTAAAAATTGTTTTGGCATATCAGACTCTCAGTAAGGTTTTATTTGACCGGATTAGTCAACATGAAGCTCATGAGGGTTTGCTCAGCGACTTTGTTCCACAACATTTGATCGTTGCGGAATTTTTTCCAAGGCTCATAAATCTTCTTGAACGATGGATTCTTGGCAGCCTCTTCCTCATACATTTCAAACGCTGCATTAGATGCCGCTTTCATAATGTCTGTTGAATAGGATTGCAACTTGACACCATTCTTGATGAGGCTTTGTAGAGCGATTGGGTTTTTGTAGTCGTACTCAGCCATCATGTCGATATTGCATTCAGCACACGCTGAGACCAACGCTTCTTGATATTGCTTAGGGAGCTTTTCCCATTCCTTAAGGTTCACGTACATGGAGTACATCGAACAGGCTTCCCACCATCCAGGGTAGTAGTAGTAAGGGGCAATTTTATAAAAGCCAAGTTTTTCATCGTCGTATGGACCGACCCACTCTGCCGCATCAATCACACCTTTTTCTAGGGCTGGGTAAATATCACCACCGGCGATCTGTTGTGGAATTGCGCCGAGACGGGACATCACTTCACCACCAAGCCCTGCAATACGCATTTTGAGACCCTTCAGGTCTGCAACGGTTTTTACTGGCTTTTTAAACCAGCCACCCATTTGGGTACCGGTATTGCCTGCTGGGAAAGAAATAATGTTGTAGTCACGCAAGAACTCACGCTGGAGCTTTAAGCCACCACCCCAATACATCCAAGCATTTTGCTGGCGTTGATTCATGCCAAAGGGTACGGTTGTATCAAACGCAAAGGTTTTATTTTTACCGACAAAGTAGTAGCCGGCAGTATGTGTGCACTCGACCGTTCCTTGTTGCACTGCATCAACTGTGCCAAAGGCAGGTACGATTTCGCCTGCACCGAAGATGCGGATCTGAAATTTCCCATCTGTTAAAGCAGCCACCCGTTTGGAGATGAACTCGCCACCCCCATAAATCGTGTCTAAGCTTTTTGGAAAGCTAGAGGCACAACGCCACTTTACTTCTGGCATGGATTGGGCAATTGCCGGTGCGGCCAATACGCCCGCGGCGGCACCAATTGCAGTCTTACCTAAAAAGTCACGTCTTTTCATTTGTTTTGCTCCTTGTTTAATATTTATTAGGGGGCATTTTTAGTAATGCCTTTTTACTAACTTCTGAGGCTATTAAAGCGAAGTACGGAAGTGCTATTTTCTGAAGTGTGCACTTGAATTGACAGATATGCACCCATCTTGGGCAAATTGCTACAAAGCAGTGCTCACCCTTATTAATCGCATCATGGATTAAATGCGTTGCATCAAATACACGTTTCTCGGGAAAACCCCGAGTGAATTTAATGGGGAATTACCCTAAGTAGTGGATTTCTATGAAATTTTTCACCGCATAATTAGCCCGTTGTATATTTTTTTACAAAATTTTTAGGAGCTACTGATGTCAACATCAATTAAAGCAGCGCCGATGACCGCTGGAGAACGCAAAGTTATTTTTGCTTCTTCGCTCGGTACGGTGTTTGAGTGGTACGACTTTTATCTTTACGGTTCATTGGCTGCGATTATTGCCAAGCAATTCTTCTCAGGCCTAGATGAAGGCTCCGCATTCATTTTTGCTTTACTAGCTTTTGCTGCCGGTTTTATTGTTCGTCCATTCGGCGCTATTGTATTTGGTCGCTTAGGTGATTTGATCGGACGTAAGTACACCTTCTTGGTCACTATTTTGATCATGGGTTCGGCAACCTTCATTGTGGGTCTATTGCCTTCTTATGCCACTATCGGGATGGCTGCTCCAGTAATGCTGATTACCTTGCGCATATTGCAAGGCTTGGCTTTAGGTGGTGAGTATGGTGGTGCTGCAACTTATGTGGCAGAACATGCACCCCGTAATAAGCGTGGCGCTTACACCTCTTGGATTCAAACAACCGCTACATTAGGTCTTTTGCTTTCATTGATGGTCATTTTGCTTACTCGTGAATTCACTGGTCCTGACTTTGAAGTTTGGGGCTGGAGAGTACCGTTCCTCCTCTCAATTGCTTTGTTGGGTATTTCTGTGTGGATTCGCTTATCTATGGCTGAATCACCTGCCTTCAAGAAAATGAAAGAAGAGGGCAAGTTGTCTAAGGCTCCTTTGACAGAATCATTCGGTCAATGGAAAAACATGAAAATTGTTATCCTGGCATTGTTAGGTTTAGTTGCTGGTCAGGGTGTGGTTTGGTATTGCGGCATGTTCTATGAGTTGTTCTTCCTCACCCAAGTATTAAAGGTTGATGCGAAGACAGCAAACTTGATGGTTGCAGGTGCGCTTGTATTGGGTACACCATTCTTTATTGTGTTTGGTTCTTGGTCTGACAAGATTGGTCGCAAGCCTATCATCATGGCTGGCCTCTTGTTAGCAATCATCACTTACATTCCTAACACACCAGTTTCAATCTTCAATGGCCTAACTCACTTTGCTAATCCAGCGTTGGAAAAAGCAATGGCGAATTCACCAGCGAGTATTACTGTTGATCCAGCCGAATGTTCATTCCAGTTCAACCCAACCGGCACTGTTAAATTCACGAGCTCTTGCGATATTGCAAAACAAGTGATGGCAAGTAACTCAGCAAGCTATACCACTATCCCTGGTCCAGCTGGCACAGTTGCTCAAGTTAAAATTGGTGACACTGTTATTGACGGCTATTCTTCAAAAGGCTTGACACCAGCTGATGCTAAGGCAGCAGATGCGAAGTTCAAAAAAGAAATTCGCGAGGCTTTAAATGCTGCAGGTTATCCAGCCAAAGCTGATCCGGCTGCCATCAATATCCCTATGACGGTATTGCTCTTAGTGATTTTGGTGATTTATGTAACGATGGTTTATGCCCCAATTGCGGCAGCGTTAGTTGAGATGTTCCCAACCCGCATTCGTTACACCTCTATGTCCTTGCCATACCACATTGGTAACGGTTGGTTCGGCGGCTTGTTGCCAACGATCTCCTTCGCCTTGGTAGCGCAAAACGGTAACATTTACTATGGTCTCTGGTACCCAATCATCATCGCTGCGATGACATTGGTAATCGGTACACTGTTTGTAAAAGAAACCAAAGACGTAGATATTTACGCACGTGACTAAGCTTCTTTAGTCTGCATCAAATAAGAAACCCGATCAGAAATGGTCGGGTTTTTTTATTCCCACAAATCTTGTTGATTCCGGCGCCCTAGAAGGTTTTGGTTTTGTTGGGCAATAGATACTTCTCTTATCCCAGGAATAATAGTAATCGTCGCGCCAGCGGCGAGTGTGCCGGTTTTAAGCACGCGTAAGTACCAACCGCTAAAGCCGGATTGCAACATTGCCTTAGCTGCACCTTTGTAGGCTAGCTTGGCATTGAATTTAAAGCAAGGTTCGCGTAGTTTGACTACGGCAAATTCTAAATCTCCGATGAGCAGTTGATCTCCAACAAAGATCTCCGTTTCTAGCAGGCCTTCAATGGTGAAGTTTTCACCAATACCGCCATGTGAAAGTGCAACGGGTTTTTTCGTTTCCCGAGTGAGGAGATCGTTCCAAAAGGGGTAGTGTTCGGCTGGGTAGACATAAACTGCTTTTTCAATTCCCCCATGTACGGATAAATCAGCCTGCTCGTCACCCTTCACTCCTAGCTTAGTAATTGCTACGGGTGCAGGATTTTGTAAATCACTAATTTTGGTTTTTGTAATCGCTGAGGCAACGGATTTATAGTCTGGATGGTGATTGCCAAATAAAGGCGCAACTTTGCCACTCGAAATAGATAGCAGCCTCACGAAGTAATGTTTACTACTTAATGAAGGTTAATAAAAATTACTTGGACCATTTGGCTTCCATGGCCTTAATTTTTTCTGGGCCTAATTCTGCGAGATATTTATTAAATTCATCTCTAATAGGAGAACCTTTTATAAAGGCAAACCCCAATTTATCTGCGTAAGGAATTTCATAACTGCTGATCAAGGGCATTTTCATTTTGTTGACATAGGTAACCAGCATGGAGCTGTCTGTAAATACGAGATCGAGATTGCCATTATTGAGGTCAGTCAGAGCTTCGCTATAGGAAGGGTAGAGTTTGACCTGGTTTATTGGATAAATACCTTTAGGCGCCCATTCGTTTTCGATGTAGCCCATAAAGACGGCGCCGGTTGGAAAACCAATAGAATATTTTTTAAGTTGTGATAAGTCGGTGATGTGAATGTTGCGCTTATCGATGCTGATTAAGTCCCAAGCATTTTGAACATAGGGATTCGAGAACTCCATTACTTCCATGCGTTTTGGGGTAATCGAAATTCCAGAGAAAGCAACATCAGCCTGTCCACTAGCAACGGCACCGAGCATTCCTTGAAAGTCATAAGCTTTTAAGTTGTAGGTATAGCCACGCGATTCACAAAATCCCTTAAAGATTTCCAAATCAACGCCAACAGGCTGACCGTTTTCTTCAAACGTGAATGGCGGAACAGAAGGGGAAATAGCAGCCTGCAAAACCTTTGATGCTTTGTTGTCTGATTTTGAGCAAGCAACTGAAAATAAGACGAGCAAAACGCAAGCACTCAAGAGTAGTGTTTTTGCGAAAGACGGTGAGATTTTGGTCATATTGTATTTTGCTGCATGAGCGAGATTAGGATAAGTGGGGCCTGACTGCTAAGATCACATCATAAATCGAAGAGAGTGATACATGCGTTTTTATATAGTAGCGATGTTGGGGCTTATTTGCACGCTCAGTGGGCAGAGTGCCTTTGCCAAGTGGGAGGAGGAGCGCGATGTCACCGGTAGCGGAAACCAGGACTTGGTCTACTATTTCAAAACAAACGGACAAGGTCAGAAATTGGTCCTCGATAAATATGTGAAGCGGTTGATTTTTATTCAGCAAGATCGTTTGTATAAGCGCACTATCAAACAAATCAAAATTGATGGGATCCCCGTCGATGTGATGAGCGATCCCTTTTCGCATTACCCAGAGCAAACAGCCATTACCTTTGAAAATAAAGATGAGGTACTCAAAAAGCTCTTTTTAGCCAAAAAAATAGAGATTGAGGTTCGCTATGGACGGGATCAAGGCATTAGCGTTTTTCAGATTAAGTAGGTAAAGGCAGTCTATTTGGATATATTGGGATCATTTAGCATCTACATTTAATGGGTATGTAATGAAATTTCCAAAAAAGTATTTCAATCTCATCTACGCATTGCTGATGTCCATCATCATGGGATTAATGATGGCTGCAGTCTTAACGGCTATCCTCACAGGTATCGATGGCGATTATGTGAGGCGCTGGCTAAAGGCGTTTATTCAGGTATGGCCGGTGGCGTTTCCAATATTGTTGATTTTGGCGCCCTTTGTTCGAAAATTAAGTGCGGGTTTAACTGAGCCCTGAAAAGTAGGCCTCTCCCAGGGGCTTTAGGGCGATTAAGCCGTGCCGGTGGCTCTAGAGCCATTTTGACCTTATAATCACCAGTTCGGCGAATTAGCTCAGCTGGTTAGAGCGACGGAATCATAATCCGCAGGTCCGGGGTTCAAATCCCTGATTCGCCACCAAATCTAAAGACCATTGCTCACCGGCAGTGGTCTTTTTCTTAGGCGGATAGAATCAAGCCATGGCTAAATTTTGGAACTTTGTCTTTTTCCAAGTGGGCTGGTTTGCTTGTGTCCTCGGCGCAGCACATCAGCGGGTATTTTGGGCGGCTTCGGGAACCCTAACCTATATTGCCCTCAAGATCTGGCGATCCTCCAGCCCTCAGCAGGAGGTCAGCTTGCTGGCCAAGGTGCTAGCTTATGGCATTGTGACGGATACCCTCATCATGCATTTGGGGTATGTCGATTTTCAGGATGCGTGGCCGTCCCCTTATTTATCGCCCTTATGGATGTGGGTACTGTGGTTACTGGTGGGGGGCACCCTTAATCAATCCTTATCCTGGTTGCACGGCAGACCTGTTCTAGGGGCCCTGTTAGGCGGTATTTGTGGTCCGATCTCTTATGAGGCGGGTATTCAGTTGGGGGCTGGAGCATGGGGACCTGGGGGCCAATTTGCTGGATTTATCCTTGTGGGATTGGTCTGGGCCATCGCGCTCCCCCTCTTTTGCTACTGGGATCGCACTCCAATCGAACGTGGCTTAGCAAAAAATCCGTAAATTCCTTTAAAAAGTCGCTTGCAAATAGTACTGTTTTTATATACAGTAACTTCTAGGTTGTAAAACAGTAGATAAACTTCGGGAAAAAGCCCAGTACATAGCGAAAAGGAATTAAAAATGGCCTTGGATGAAAAAAGAAAATCAGCCTCCTCAGAATTTGAGGGAATGAGCGGAGACAAGCAAAAAGCGTTAACAGCAGCTCTGGCCCAAATTGAGAAGCAATTTGGCAAGGGCTCAATCATGAGATTGGGTGATGCTGAAATTAATCAAGATGTTCAGGTGGTCTCAAGTGGATCTCTTGGCTTGGATATTGCTTTGGGAGTTGGCGGTATAGCGCGTGGCCGTGTCATTGAGATTTACGGCCCAGAATCCTCCGGAAAAACAACTTTGACATTGCATGCAATTGCAGAAATGCAAAAGCTTGGTGGTACTTGCGCCTTCATTGACGCAGAGCATGCTTTAGATGTTCAGTACGCCTCACGCTTAGGTGTAGACGTCAATAATTTATTAATTTCTCAGCCAGACACCGGCGAACAAGCCCTAGAAATTGCAGATGCTTTGGTGCGCTCTGGTTCTATTGATTTGATTGTGATTGACTCGGTTGCTGCTCTAGTTCCTAGGGCGGAGATTGAGGGCGATATGGGTGATTCATTGCCAGGACTACAAGCACGCTTGATGAGCCAAGCTCTACGCAAGCTAACTGGCGCCATTAAGCGTACTAATACTACTGTGATTTTCATTAACCAAATTCGCATGAAGATTGGCGTGATGTTTGGTTCTCCAGAGACTACCACTGGCGGTAATGCGCTGAAGTTCTATGCCTCTATGCGCTTGGATATCCGTCGCATTGGCAGCATCAAAAAAGGGGATGAGGTTGTAGGTAATGAAACCCGAGTGAAGGTTGTCAAGAACAAAGTTTCTCCGCCATTCCGTGAAGCCATCTTTGACATCATGTATGGCGCAGGCATTTCTAGGGAAGGTGAAATCATTGATATGGGTGTAGAAGCCGATATTGTTGACAAGTCAGGTTCTTGGTATAGCTATAACGGCGATCGTATTGGGCAAGGCAAAGATAATGTACGTGAGTTCTTAAAGGAAAACCCAGAGATTGCCAAAGACATCGAGAAAAAGATACGTGAAAAGTTGGGCGTTAAATCTGGCTCAGCTGTAGTAACCGATGTTCTGAGCGAAGAAGAGGAAGTCGAATAGTTCGATGTCAGGGTTAAGTAGCAAAAATAAAGATGGCATCGAAAAGGGTGTCAAGCAAAGCCCGAGTCTCAAAGCTCGGGCTTTGCGTCTTTTATCGCTACGCGAATACAGTCGTAAAGATCTTGCTGCAAAACTGACTGAGTCCGAAGCAAGGTGGGCAAAGTTAGGGTCTGAGCAGCCTAGGCAAACCTCAGATGCGAGAAACGCACAGATTGAAGAGGTTTTGGATGATTTTGAGGCGAGGGGATGGCTCTCTGATGCGCGTTTTGCCGAGGCTTTAGTTCGGAGGCGAAGTGAGCGCTATGGTGTGCGCAAAATCCAGGGTGAACTTGAAAGGGCTGGCGTGGATACTCAGACTTCTGCAAGCCTGCTGAGGTCATTAAAAGAGACCGAATATCAACGTGCCTATGAGCTTTGGCTCCGAAAATATGGGGAGAAGGCTCAGGATCAAAAGGAGCGTGCTCGACAGTATCGCTTTTTAGCTTCTAAGGGTTTTGGCTCTGATGTTGTTGCCAAAGTAGTTGGTGGACAGCGACCAGACTAGGGCAATTACGGATCGCATATGGCAATTTGCCGCGTTGCAGCATGATAGACTTATGGAGTCGGTCAAGCCGTTCGCATTTATTCAAATTTGGCTAATTTAGCTATTTCCAGAGTAAGTATGGGATTAAGGCGACATCGCTTTTGTTAATCCTCATCGCTTGCTAAAAAAGATACCGTTTCGGAGTAATTATGAAAATTCACGAGTACCAAGGCAAAGAACTTCTTCGCCAATTCAATGTGCCTGTTCCTAACGGCATTCCTGCATTTAGTATTGATGAGGCAATGAAGGCTGCAGAAAAACTTGGCGGGCCAGTATGGGTAGTTAAGGCACAAATTCATGCAGGTGGTCGGGGCAAAGGTGGTGGCGTGAAATTGGCTAGAAGCATGGACGAAGTGAAGAAATATGCATCTGAAATCTTGGGTATGCAACTCAAGACTCATCAAACTGGACCAGAAGGTCAAAAAGTAAACCGTCTCTTAATTGAAGATGGCGCAGATATTAAAAAAGAGTACTACTTTAGTATCGTTACAGATCGTGGCACGCAAAAAAATGTGATCATGGCTTCTAGCGAAGGCGGCATGGATATTGAGGAAGTTGCTGAATCTCATCCAGAAAAAATTATTAAAGTGTTTGTTGATCCTTTGATTGGTTTAACGGATGCTGATTGCGACATCATTGCAAAAGGAATTGGCGTTCCTGAAGCATCTATCCCAATGGCGCGTGATGTATTTAAGAATTTGTATAAGACCTACTGGGATACCGATGCATCCTTGGTAGAGATCAACCCATTGATTCTTGAAGGCAATGGCAAGATTAAGGCGCTGGATGCAAAATTCAACTTTGATCCAAACGCGTTGTTCCGCCATCCTGAAATTGTTGCCTACCGTGATATTGACGAGGAAGACCCTGCAGAGATCGAAGCTTCTAAGTTTGACCTTGCTTACATCTCTTTGGATGGGAACATTGGTTGCTTAGTAAACGGCGCTGGGTTAGCAATGGCAACGATGGATACTATTAAGTTGTTTGGTGGCGAACCAGCTAACTTCTTGGACGTTGGTGGTGGCGCTACAGCGGAAAAAGTTACAGAAGCATTTAAGATCATGTTGAAAAACAAGAGTGTTGAAGCAATTTTGGTCAACATCTTCGGCGGTATTATGCGCTGTGATGTGATTGCCGATGGCGTTGTTACTGCATGTAAAGCTGTAAACCTCACAGTACCTTTGGTTGTGCGCATGAAGGGAACAAACGAAGAATTGGGCAAGAAGATTCTTGTGGACTCTGGTTTACCAATCATTAGCGCTGATTCAATGGCCGAAGCTGCTACCAAGGTAGTTGCCGCTGTTGCCAAAAACAAATAATCCAGGAATTTCAATATGTCTATTTTGATCAATAAAAACACCAAAGTCATTACACAAGGTATTACTGGAAAGACCGGTCAGTTCCATACTGAAAAATGTCAGGAATACGCAAACGGTAAAAACTGTTTTGTAGCTGGCGTCAATCCTAAAAAGGCTGGCGAGTCTATTTTTAATATTCCGATTTATGCGACTGTTAAAGAGGCTGCTCAACAAACTGGTGCAACCACTTCTGTAATCTATGTTCCGCCTCCAGGTGCAGCCGCTGCAATTTGGGAAGCGGTTGAAGCTGACCTCGACTTCGTTATCTGTATTACTGAGGGTATTCCAGTTCGTGACATGCTTGAATTACGCAACAAAATGCAGGCTAAAGAAGCTGCTGGCGGCAAGAAGACATTATTGCTTGGACCTAATTGTCCAGGAATCATTACTCCTGATGAAATTAAGATCGGCATCATGCCTGGCCATATTCATAAGAAAGGCCGCATTGGTGTTGTTAGTCGCTCAGGTACGTTGACTTATGAAGCAGTTGGTCAATTGACCGCAATTGGCCTAGGTCAGTCCACTGCAGTCGGCATTGGGGGCGATCCAATTAATGGTTTGAAGCACATTGACATCATGCGTATGTTCAACGAAGATCCAGAAACTGATGCTGTCATTATGATTGGTGAAATCGGTGGTCCAGATGAAGCTGAAGCAGCGCGCTGGTGCAAAGACAATATGAAGAAGCCAGTCGTTGGCTTTATTGCTGGTGTAACAGCCCCTCCTGGTAAGCGGATGGGCCATGCAGGTGCATTGATTTCTGGTGGTGCCGATACTGCTGATGCCAAACTTGCCGTCATGGAAGAGTGTGGCTTCAAAGTAACAAAGAATCCTTCAGAAATGGCTGCTTTATTGAAAGCCATGTTGTAATTGAGTCAAATAAACGGGGCGCTGGTAAAACAGCATCCCGTTTTGTAGTGCAGTAGTTAAAATATAAAATAAAAAACGTGGGAGACAATATGGATTTTTCAGTATTTTCAGGACCAGCATTTTGGGCTGCGCTTCTATCAATTATCGTAGCGAATATTTTGTTATCGGGTGATAACGCAGTTGTGATTGCCTTAGCATCACGCAACCTGCCGCCTCATCAGCAAAAGAAAGCGATTTTTTGGGGTAGCGCAGCTGCAATCATCTTGCGCGTTGTGCTCACAATAACAGCCGTCCAATTGCTGAGTTTGCCGTATCTCAAAATCGTCGGCGCTATTTTGCTGCTTTATATTGGCGTTCAACTATTAGCCGATAGCGGAGATGAAGAAGAGATGCACGGCCATTCAAATATCTGGGGAGCAATTCGGACGATTCTGGTGGCTGATTTGGTCATGAGTTTAGATAACGTTTTGGCTGTAGCTGCTGCGGCTCAAAAGGGGCCAGAAGAAACTCGTCTAGCGCTGTTGATTATTGGCCTTGGCCTCTCCATTCCGTTAATTATTTTCGGTAGCACAATGCTCTTAAAGGTGATGGATCGCTTTCCAGTCATCATTACTCTTGGTGCTGGCTTGTTAGGCTTGCTGGCTGGTGGAATGCTGGTTGAAGACCCAGCAATTAAAGAATCTATGCAGGCTGCTTTTGAGGATGCCCATATGATCTTTGAAGGTATTGGGGTTGCCATTGTGATCTTGTTAGGCACTTATCTAAAGAAAAAGAGCGCTAAGAAGGCAAAGGCTTAATTATCTTTCTTGTGAATCAGTAAAAGCCGGCTACTTAAGCCGGCTTTTTTACGTGCGGCATTCTTGAATAGAAGAGGTATAGACTGGATGATGAGGGATTTCACCCCTGGAGCTAGAAGATATGCAAAATGCAAGCAAGGAAGTTCAGAATCAAGATCCACTCAAAAACACAGAAGAGGGATTCACGTTGATAGAGGTAATGGTTGTCGTTGCCATCATTGGTATTTTGGTGGCAGTAGCTGTGCCGCAATATCAAGATTACATTGCCCGTAGTCGCGTTGTAGAGGGTATGAATTTATCCTCAAGCGCAAAATTGGCTGTGACAGAAGCTTTTGCAAGTCGAGGTACTGTTCTGATGGATGAAGCTACGAATGGCTCATTTACATTTGTACCGACTCGTAGCGTCAAATTGATTGAGGTAACTCCTTCAGGAGCTATCGCCATTGACTATCAAGTAAGCGTTGCCCCTGAGGGTAAAAATACATTACACCTCATTCCAACAAATGACCCAGATGCGAACTTACCGAAATCCATTGATTTATCAAAACCAGAAGGGGCAACTTGGGCGGGGGGTTGGTCTTGTAGATCTTCCGAAACAAATCTGCTCTCTCAATTATTACCCTCGGAGTGCAGAATTAGCAGATAAACAATGCCAAAAGTATTCACATGGGATGAAAGGCTATCTATAACCCCTTAATTTTTATTAGCCTTATGTTTTAGCTGCCGTCATTAACTAACAGTAATAAAATCAGCAAATGAACCCCCAATTACAACTGATGCTTCAACAGGCTATTCAAGCTTTTCA
>Ga0208376_1000045_pt1 | contig 34391 bp, 26 predicted proteins | sample CryBogmetaGMA25M_FD_184548 | JGI IMG/M metagenome (GOLD analysis project Ga0208376, IMG submission 184548) | Freshwater microbial communities from Crystal Bog, Wisconsin, USA - MA2.5M (SPAdes) | ecosystem: Environmental > Aquatic > Freshwater > Lake | place: Crystal Bog, Wisconsin, USA...
GATTCCTCATCAGAGCGCGTTCGGCCCCCCCCTCCCGTTCTGGGAGAGGGGGCTGGGGGGTGAGGGCAGAGCGGCGGTGGATTGCTTATGTAAAAGGTATTCGTCCTAGTTTCCTAGCACCGGCGTACCCTGGATCGCGTTGATCACGTCATTGACGGTAATCAGCAGCATCAGGGCCATCAGGGCCGCAAATCCAAGAGCGTGGACGAGAGCCTCTTTCTCGGGCGGAACCTTCTTGCCGCCGCGAACCCACTCAACGATGGAGAAGATGATGTGGCTGCCGTCGAGGGCCGGGATGGGCAGCAGGTTGAGCAGGAAGAGGTTCAGGCTGAGGATGGCTGTCAGGTTCCAAAATGCCAGAAAGCCGCCGGGCTGCTGGATTACCTCTCCCGTCGCCCGTGCGATACCCACCGGCCCAATCGGCTGGCTCGTGGCTGAGGTTGACGGGGAGAAGATCCCCATAATTGACGCGGGCAACGATGAGAGTGACTTGAGCATCTGGCCGGTGAGAGCGATACTGTCGCTCACCCCGCGCCATGTCGCTGCTGCCGGGTTCACCGGCATATGGACGACCCTCTGCGAGTAGCTGAACCCAAAGCCTAGATCGTAGCGCGTACCGTTAGGTGCCGTCCACGGGCCGGGCGTCACCTTCAGCACGATCTCCTTACCGCCGCGCACCACCACCGCATCCAGCGTGCGCCCCTGGCTGGCCTGAGCAGTCGCCGGGATGAGCGCGCTCTCGGTAATCTCGCGATCACCGAGGCGAATAAGTTCATCGCCCTTCTGGAATCCGGCGGCAGCAGCGGGCGTGTTTGCGTAGACATTGCTGATATCTTGTCCACCTGCAGGTGTAGGCACACCCTGAACCATAAAGATCACCGAGAGGATGATCATCGCCAAGAATAGATTCATCAGCGGGCCAGCCATCATCACCAGGATCTTACGCCAGGGTGCGGCGGCGGCCAGGCTACCGCCCGCGCCGTAGAGACTATCTTTCTCCTCGCCACTGTTGGCGAAGCGTACAAACCCGCCGAGGGGCAACCAGTTCAGCGTATATTTCACGCCGCCGCGCTCGAACATCACCAGCGCACGTGGGGGGTAGCCAATACCAAACTCTTCAACCTTAATCCCCATCCAGATCGCGCAGACGAAGTGGCCAATCTCGTGAACGACTACCAGCAGGCCAAGCATGAGCAGAAAAGCGCCAACTGAAAGTAACGTTGTCAGCATAGGTTAGGGTACTCCGCAGGATATAACAACGGAGGCGGGCATATGCCCGCCTCTCCCGACCGCTGCGTGAAGTGTACCTGATCACGATCTGAGTGTCAACAGAACAAGATAGTAGATGACGGGAGCGGTGAAAAGCAGCGAGTCGATCCGGTCGAGAATACCGCCGTGGCCTGGGATGAGCTGGCCCGAGTCTTTGATCCCGATCTGGCGTTTGATCAGCGACTCGACCAGATCGCCGAGGGGGCCAACCACGCCAGCGGTGGCACCCATCAGGGCGGCGGCGACATAGCTGATCGGCAACCCGAGAACGGCAACGGCCAGCATTGCAGAGAGCGCCGAGGCCACGAATCCGCCAGCAGCTCCCTCCCAGCTTTTCTTTGGGCTAAGCACGGGGGCCATTTTGTGGCGACCAATGAGCCGACCCACAAAGAAGGCGGTGGTATCCTGGAGCCACGTCACCACCAGAGCAAGGAGGATCCACGATGTACCCGGCGGAATGCGCAGGAACGCCAGCCATCCGCCGTGCAGGGGCGTGTTGAGTTGGCCGAGCAGAATGAAGTAGCTGAGCAGACCGCCGACATAGTAGGCTCCGGCGAAGGTGAGCGCCCAACTCTCCAGGCTGCTCCTGCGGTCGCCGGGGATCAGTTCGTAGATCAAGCTACCAATGATGGAAAGACAGATGATCGCCCCGCTGAGGTCGAAGGGTGTGACGGGCTGGAGCGCAGCGGCGGTGCAGAAGGTCAGGCTGATCAGGAGGCCCACCCACAGGCGGGGGGCATAGCCTCCCCGGCGCATGATCCCAGCGAACTCAAAGATCGCCAAAACGATGCAGATCCCAACCAAGATCGCCGTAGACCATGGCCACCAGGCGGCAGCGATGACAATGGGGATCAGCACGCTAACGCTCGCGACGCGAAGCGCCAGGGAGTTAGCTCTGCTCGGGGAGTCCGCCGAAGCGTCGTTCGCGCCGTCCATAGTCTCGTATTGCCTGATGGATATGCTCGGGCTGGAAGTCGGGCCAGAGTACCGGTGTAAACCAATACTCGCTGTAGGCCGCCTGCCAGATCATAAAGTTCGAGATACGCCGCTCGCCACTGGTGCGGATAACAATATCGGGGTCAGGCATTTCGCGGGTGTACAGATGATCGCTAATCATGCGCTCATCAATTTGATCGGGGCCGACGCCCTGTGCCATCAGATCGCGCACCGCATCAACAATATCGGCGCGACCGCCATAGTTGAAGGCGACAGCCAGGGTTATCCCCGTGTTCTGATGCGTCAGGTCAATCGCGTGCTGCACCTTACGGCGCAAACGGACGCTGAGTCCTTCGAGACGACCGAGATGCTGCAACTTCACGTGTTGCTCATGCAGATTGCGCGTCTCGCGATCAATAAAATCGCCTAGAATCTGCATAAGCCCCTGAACTTCGAGGGATGGCCGGGTCCAGTTCTCGGTGGAGAAGGCATAGATCGTCAGATAGCGCACGCCAAGGGCGTCGCATTCCTTGACAATCGCACGGATATTCTCCGTCCCGGCGCGGTGCCCGGCCATACGCGGCAGACCGCGCTGCTTGGCCCAGCGCCCGTTCCCATCCATAATGATGGCGATGTGGGCGGGGATGCGCAATCCTTCGAGCGGGCTCTCGGTGCTGCTCATGGCTTTCTCTGATGCACTATCGAGGAGTGAAGCCAGCGATCCCGCGCGGCCCCGGCGCTACACGGCAAGGACTTCTGCCTCTTTATCAGCGCCGATCTGGTCAAGATCTTTCATGGTGCGGTCGGTGAGTTGCTGGACGCGCTCCTGTCCCCGGTGCAGGTCGTCCTCACTGATCAACTTTTCGGCCTCCAACTGCTTGAGGTCGTCAATAGACTCGCGGCGCTGGTTGCGCACCGAGACCTTCAGTTCTTCAAGCCGATGGCGCACCATTTTGACCATCTCGCGGCGGCGCTCTTCGGTAAGTTGAGGCACCGCCAGACGGATCACGCGCCCATCGTTGCCGGGGTTAATCCCGAGATCCGAGTTCTGGATCGCCTTCTCAATCACCTTGATCATCCCGTTATCGAAGGGCTGGATCACAATCAGACGCGACTCGGGCACGCTGATGTTGGCCAGTTGGTTGAGCGGCATCGGCACACCATATGCCTCAACCTGTAGATGCTCGACCATGCCGGACGATGCGCGCCCGGTGCGGATCGTTGCAAGATTATGCTTGAGGGCTTCGGTCGCCTTCTTCATGCTCGCCTCGAACTCGCGCAAGACATCATTGATCATCACACGCCTCCTTGATCATTGCTCACGAGCGTGCCCACGCGCTCACCCATGACAATTCGCTCAATCGTGCCGACCGCGAGGGCATTAAAGACGATGATCGGGATAGCATTATCCATGCAGAAGGTAAGGGCAGTGCTATCCATTACCGCAAGCCCCCGGTTCAGCGTGTCCATATAGGTGATGTGATCAAAGCGGGTGGCGCTGGGGTCAAGACGCGGGTCGGCGCTATAGACGCCATCAACGCCATTCTTTGCCATCAGGATCACTTCGGCATGAACCTCAACCGCCCGCAGAGCCGCCGCCGAGTCGGTGGTGAAGTAGGGGTTGCCGGTGCCGCCACCGAGAATCACCACCCGACCCTTCTCCATGTGCCGCACGGCTCGTCGGCGGATGTAGGGCTCCGCCACTTCGTCCATCTTCATGGCCGTCATCGCACGGGTGTCTAGGCCGTGGCGCTCAAGCACATCTTGCATGGCTAGGGCGTTGATCACCGTGGCGAGCATGCCCATATAGTGCGACTGCGCCGTATCCATGCCGCGCTCAATTGACTTATTGCCGCGCCAGATATTTCCGCCGCCGATCACCACGACAACCTCGACGCCGTGCTTCACGACCTTCTCGATCTCTCGGGCGAGGAAATCGAGCATCTCATAGCTGACGCTCTCGCCGTCATCGCCCTTGATCTGCTCGCCGCTCAGTTTGATCAGAATGCGCCGGTATTTTGGCTCTTGCATAGAATATGAAGAAGGCAGGAGGCAGGGCCGAGGGAGCAGGCATCACTACCTGCCTCCGGTCTCCCACCTCCTGCCCTCTGAGTGTTAGGCGCCAACTTCGTAGCGCATAAAGCGGCGAACGACAATATTCTCACCCAGCTTCGCAATTGCCTCTTTCAGCTTCTCCTCGATTGTGCGCGAGGAGTCCTTGACGAAGGGCTGGGCCAGCAACACACTCTCCTTCACAAAGTTCTCACGGGTCTGGCCGCTCTCCACCACCGCCTCATCCGTCACCTCTGCCTCGGTGATGTAGCGCGGGTTGAGGGCGACGATATGCTGAGCGAGGGCGTTGGCCAGGTTGCCGAACTCCTCGGTGCGACCCACGAAGTCGGTCTCACAGTTCAACTCGACGATGCCGACGATCCGTGATCCATAGTGGGTATAGACACCGATCAGACCCTCTTTCGCCTCGCGGCTAGCCTTCTTCGAGGCCGCCTCAATCCCGCGCTCGCGAAGGATCTCAATCGCCTTATTGATATTGCCCTCGGTCTGCTCAAGGATGTCTTTGCACTCCTTGACGCCGGCACCGGTGCGCTCACGCAGTTCTTTGACAAGCTCGATGGAAACAGCCACGATCCCTCTCCTTAAACATGAGTACTAATGAATTCTATTGCGGGCGTCTCGTCTGCCCGTATCGGCACACGCCGACACGGGCAGACCGACGCGATCACTGGGCGAGTCTAGCTATCGTGGGAGGACTGGCGGCGATCAATGCCCTCCTGCGCGGCGTCGGCGATCTTGCTGGTCATCAGGCGGATGCCGCGAATCGCGTCGTCGTTGCAGGGGATAACATAATCAATCTGGTCCGGGTCGCAGTTCGTATCAACCATTGCAACCACCGGCACGCCCACCTTTGCGGCCTCTTGAACAGCTAGTTCCTCTTTGTGCGGATCAATGATGAAGAGAGCGCCGGGAAGTCGATCCATGGACTTCAGGCCACCGAACACGCGGTTCAGCTTGCCGATCTCTTCCTCAAGCTTCAGACCCTCAGCCTTGGTGAGCCGCGAGAAATCGCCCCGGTCACGCTGAGCCTCAAGATCCGCGAGGCGCTTGAGCCGGGCGCGAATCGTGGAGAAGTTCGTCAGGGTGCCGCCGAGCCAGCGCTGGGTGATGTAGTACTGCCCTGCGCGGGACGCCTCTTCCACCACCGCCTCCTGAGCCTGCTTTTTCGTCCCGACGAAAAGCACCTTCTCGCCACGGGCCGTCAGGTCGGAGATAAAGCGGTAGGCCGCAGTGACACCGGAGATCGTCTTCTGAAGATCGAGAATGTGGATACCGTTGCGGGCGGTGAAGATGTAGGGCCGCATCTTCGGGTTCCAGCGGTTCGTCTGGTGACCAAAGTGGGCACCGGCCTCAAGCAGGGCTTTGATCGACACAACACGCGCATTCGCCTGGGTCATAGCTAAAGCTCCTTAGATCTGGTTGATACCATGTCCGCCACCCCCCGCACCCGATGCTCGAACCGGCGCTGCCGGCAGGAGTGAACATCGTTGGGGAATGTGTGTATTTGGCGTGCGAAGCACACCGCCGGGCAGTATAGCACAAATTAGGGAACATGGACAAACAGAAGTCAACTTGCTATACTCCAGTCACGGTGTCTCCCTGCTTTTTTTGAGAAGACATGGTTCGTACATACTTTACAGTTCCCCCCCTAGCCCCCCCCGCACGCGGGGGGGACGATGCGTTGTTTCCCCCGCTTGCGGGGGGCTAGGGGGGTAGGGCGTGTCAAGAGTGTAAAGTAAAATTGACCACTCTGAAACCTTGTCGTAAACACGATCTTCCACATCTGAGCCTAACTTCGTTTTCATATACCGATAACGTGTTGCCTGTCCCCGCTCCGTGAGGTAGCTTCATGCCTTTTTCTCGGCGACTGTTCGGCCTCTATCCACGCATATTGCTTGCATTGGTGTGTAGCAACATCCTTATCCTTGCTGTTATGACGGTGCTTGATCAGCGCAACTCCCAGGCGCGTTTAAGTGACGATCTGCTCAAGAAAGGTAACGGTACAGCCCAAATCCTCGCCAACGCGGCAAATCTCTTCGTCGCCAACGCAGATCTGCGCGGTCTCTCACTGCTCGCACGGACGGCGACTACGAATAATCAGGCTGAGTATGTCGCCTTCTTCTCTGCGACGGGCGACTTGCTCTCCGCCGCCGCCGCCGATGGTGCCGCCGCCGCTGCGCGCCTCCCCTTCAGCGATCTCAAGATTCAGCCTGATCTCACTGTTGGCGGGAACCAGCGCTGGATGAATGGCTACCTTGAGGTTACTGCGCCCATTACCTACGCCTACAAGCCGATTGGGACAGTGGCACTGCGCATAGGCACAGCCGAGCTTGATGCCGACCGCGTTCAGACGGTTACGCAGAGCATTATTACTGCGCTGCTTGTGCTGCTCGCGCTGAGCGTCGTTGTCGGGTTGCTCCTGCGCATGCTGGTCATTCTGCCTCTGCGACAGTTGAGCGTGACGGCTGAACAGATCGTCGCAGGCAGGTGGACGAGTCCACGCGGGCAGGGGCGGCGCGATGAGATTGGGCAACTCGCCCGCTCGTTCAACCAGATGATCGTGGCGCTCCAGACCCGTGAGTCTCAGCTTCATGAGCAGATGACGGCGATACAGACGCTGAATGCCGAGCTGGATATGCGGGTTGGCACACGCACCCAGGAACTCCAGGCACTCGTTGATGCGCAGGAGCAACTTTTAGGTCAGATTCGCCAGATGTCAATACCGGTGGTGCCAATCCAGAAGGGTGTGATTGCCATTCCGTTGATTGGGAGCCTGGATGTCCAGCGTATGACTCAGCTTGTCGAAAATGTACTTGCCGGTATCGAGAATCAGCGCGCCCATTTTGTCGCCATTGACATTACCGGCGTCTCAATCGTAGACACACAGGTTGCCGCCGCGCTCGTGCAGACGGCTGAATCCGCCCGACTCCTGGGCGCGGTGACGGCGCTGGTGGGTATTCGCCCCGAGGTTGCGCAGTCTCTTGTGCAACTCGGTGCGGATCTCTCTGGACTGCACACCTACCCAACACTCCAGGAAGCGCTTCTGAGTTCTTCCGCTCGTCGCGGGTAACGCTTGTTCTATACATCACGGAGGATCATCCCATGAATCGCGCTCCCCGCTATGGTATCCTCGTACTCCTGCTCAGTCTGCTGCTAACGGCCTGTAGCTCTGGAGCGACGGGCAGTGCGCCCACGAGGGGGTCTGCTGTGGCGTCTTCGGTACCGGCGGTAGCGGAGACGAGCGGCACGGGCGACGGCACCCAGATCGTGATTGGGGTCTCGCTTCCGCTCACGGGTCGGTTCAGCGATCCTGGTCAGGCAACAAAACGTGGCTACGAGGTCTGGGCATCTCTAGTCAACGCCAACGGCGGGTTACTGGGCCGACAGATTCAGTTGCGTATTCTTGACAATGCCACCGATCAAAAGACGGCGGTTGCGGACTATGAGCGACTGATAACCGTAGACAAGGTCAACCTGGTAGTTGGCCCATTCTCCAGCTTCTTGGTGCTGCCGACATCCGAGGTTGCGGCGCGTCACGGCTATGTTTTTGTTGAGCCAGCCGGTGGGGCTTTAGAGGTATTTAACCGTGGGCTAAACAATCTCTTTTTCGCCCAGCCGGCGATCAGTACACAGCAGGCCGATGCCTTTGTGACCTATATCCGGGACTTACCAAAGGATCAACAGCCCAAGACGTTCGGCGTTGTGAGCCAGGACGATCCGTTTACTCTGAGCGTAGTCACCCAGCTCAAGGAACAGTTTATCGCCAGCGGCATGAAGCTGGTGGTTGATGAAATTTACGCCCCAGAGACCAGCGATTTTACAACCATTGCGAGTGAAGTTGCAAAAGTGAACCCAGATTTGATTATTGGGGGAACGATGCAACAAGACTCGGTAGGCCAAATTCTGGCCTATCGCGAGGCGCACTATCAGCCACGCGGGGCGTTCTTCACCAGCGGCCCCTCGATGCCTGATGCCTTTCGTACCGGGTTAGGATCGGCGACGAACGGAATCTTCTCGTCAATCTCGTGGTTCGCGCAGGCAGATACTTCCCAGAACCGAGAATTTACCGCCGAATATATCAAGCTTTTTGGCGGCACAGCGGATGATATTGCCGAAGATTCCGCGAACGCATTTACGGTGGGTCAAGTACTCCAGCAGGCGGTGACGAAGATCCAGTCCATTGATAATGGCGCACTGATCAAGGAGATCCATACCGGCACCTACCAGACCGTCGTTGGGCCATTGCACTTCGATGCGGTTGGCCGTCCCAAGGGCAGCTTTATGATCTTGCAGTGGCAGGGCGATCACTTCGTGATCGTTATGCCAGCGGATCGCGCCCAGGCACAGCCAATCTGGCCGAAGCCTGCGTGGTGATTAGCTCTTAGACAAGGTTTCAGGTGCCAGGTTTCAGGTTTACAGTTCGTAGTGCAGGCTTCCAGCCTGCCGACGCTCATCTGGCGGGCTGGAAGCCCGCACTACGCGCAGCCCAAACTGTAAAGCTGGATTGAACCATGTCTTAGGGCAATAGAGCAAAAGTCGCGCTGTCACGCTTCGCTTCGCTCAGCGTCCCGGCAACCCATATTGCGGTCGGGACGCTTCGCTTCGCTCAGCGTGACATGTCTCATCGCGTACCTTTCGCGGTATTGCCTCTTAGGGCATCCCGCCCCAGCGCGTGATCTGTTCGCGCACCAGAAGGCCGAACTGGATCTCGTAGGGCGTGCCCGCCCGGTCGGGGTGCTGCTCAATGCGAGCGCGCTCGAAGTACTGCACGCTGTAGCTCGCGCCGGTGGCCGCATCAGTGACGGGGAAGGCTTCGGTGAGCGGTAGCCCAACCAGATCGAGTCCGCCCGCCTGCTCCCATGCGGCTAGAAAAGGTGGGCAGAGACGGTGGCCGGTTTCAGGGAAGAACTGGCACTCGGGCGGGGCGTCAACCTGTGCGGGCAGACTGTGCCAGTCTACGCCCTGGAGTTGGAGGGCCGTCTCACCAAGTCGGCTGAGCTGGATCACATAGGGTGTGCCGCTCAATTCTGGAAAATGCTCGAAGCGCGCCCGCTCAAAATACTGGACGACACGGGGACGACCGCTGCCCGCCTCCGGCTCGATAATCTCCTCGCTGAGTGGATAACCGAAGCGGGCCAGCCCGCCGCGTGACTCCCAGAAAGTGCGGAAGTCCCCGCTGATGCTGTGCTTGGTAGCGGCAAAGAGTCGCCCGCGCCGTGCCGGTGGGTCGTACTCGATATACAGCGGAGCACCGAGTTCATCAGGGCGAATACTGATCTGCCCATCGGCGCTGCTCAACACATAGCGCACCTCGCCCTTCCAATTGCGCACCAGAGCCTCGTGGCAGCCGCAGGCCACAGTAAGGACCGGTGCGGCTTCTCCCGTGCGCCAGAGAACGTCAACCCGACGGCCACTACCCGCGTAGCGTTGCCAGAAAACGCCATCAGCGTTGGTGGGCGGCATATCATTGAGGGACAGTCCCGCCAGCATCTCCGTCATTGCACGGTAGGCCAGAAAAGCCGGCTTGCGCAGGTCGCCCCGTGCCAGGTCGAGCGGGAAGGCACGGCGCAGCAGCCCGTAGTGTGACTCTAGATCGTTGAGAGTGGTGGTTGGCTGCTCGTAAGGAATGTTTGGCCGGGTATCATCGCGGAAATCGTACCAGAAGATCTTCTCCACACTTGGGTGGGCCATCGCGAGCAGGTAGGTTCGCACCAGCAGAAACGCCTGGGTGTCACCATCAACACCCAGGTGGCCCTGGGCGGTTGACCAGCCCAACTCCGTCAGCCAGACGGGACGAGATCCATAGGTGCGCAGCAGCCCGTCGAGCCGACTCAGCTCCTGGCTGAAGGTGAGTGACTGGTCACGACGCCACGCATCGCCCTCGGGGGTATTGGGGCGATAGGGGTGGATGGCCAGGACATCAACAAAACGCCAGCCGCCCAACTGACCGACTTGGTCGAGGTAATCAAAATAATCGTAATGGTGATCAGAGGGCATCTCGCTCCAGATAGGAGCCATGCCACCCATCACAATCTTCGCATGCGGGTCGGCGGCAAGTGCGGCAGCGCGACCGACCTCAAGGATGCGGACAAAATCGGCGACGGTATACAGGCCGCTCTCGTAGCCAGATGCCGCCAAGTTTGGCTCGTTCCACAACTCCCAATAGGTAATCTGGCCGCGATCCCGCCCGTAGCGAGCAACCGTGCTATAGACAAAATCGCCCCAGTCGGCGATCCATTCTTCGGGGCGCGGGTTCTTGCCCTTGAACCAAGCGGGGTTGTAGTCGAGCAGACCCAGAACGTGGATGCCCGCAGAGACCTGGGCTTGGATCGCCAGATCGTAGTTGTAGAACCCAGCATCGTTACCGTCCCAGTCGTAGGGGCCACCGGGCTGCTGCTGCACGCGATCCCAGAAGATCTCCTCACGCTGCCACTGAACGCCAGCCTCACGCATGAGTGCGACAGCAGCAGGAATCTCATCGGCGCGTACGCGGTTGCCGAGAGCGGCGACCACCCCGAAGGGAGACCCCTTATTTTGCCAGGGCAGATCCTGGGCCTGAACCACGCGGGGTGGTGGAATCGCCACACCCGTCAGAACGAAGAGTACGAGGAGGATCGCGGCGCGGAGGGTGTGAACATGTTGTCGCATAGGGTATAGGTGGGGGGAAATAATGGCGTAGGCACTAAGAAGGGTACACTGACATGTATCACCAATAGAGCAATCCTCATGGCTTTAGCCGGAAAGTGCCGCCTAAAGGCTCGACTCCTCCTCATAATCTATGGAGGATTGCGATACGTGTCCGAAGACCCGATGCATTATACGCCACTGCGACAGAGCTCCATACGGACTTGACAATATTGAAGTTTTCGGTATGATAGAACATATAAACTAAACGAATGTTCGGGCGAAACAGAGCGGCAGAGTCACTCGCACTAAAGCACGAATGAGGAACTCTATGAGCCACGAGACGATGGACATTCCCCAGGCGGACATTCTTTGGGATGTTGCGCTGGTGCCCGAGGCGATCACCCGTGGAAAGAAGCAACCCGACGAGATTGGCGTTTACATTGGTACAAAGGCGGCCCGCCAGGGACTCTACTACACGCAGGCGGCCCGCATCCTGGGCTTTGTGAAGCCGGGCAAACCTGGTGAGCCGGTTGAGCTTACCCCGTTCGGCAGAGCCTTCGCCACCTATAATCACGTTGAGCAGCGCGCCACCCTGCGCCGTATGCTGCTCCAGCGCGAGCCAACCCGCTCGGTTGTGGTCGCAATCCGCGCCAGTGAGGGTCTGCGGCGCACCGAAATCGCCAGTGTTCTGCAAGATCTCGCGCCACTGGCCCAGAGTACCGCCATCCGCCGCGCCGCTACCGTTGCCGCATGGCTTTGCGCCACGGGCCTTGCTCGTTGGGAGAAGAGCCGACTCGCCTACTGCGGCCCCACGATACCGGTGCAGCCCTCGTTCCCGCACCAGAGTGCCGCGTAATGGAGTCGCCTCCCTTAGACAAGGTTCGTGGGCGCTTTACCGTTCGGTCTACATCCCGACAGCCCGATAGCCCGACACAATGCGCGATGTGGAGTTGTGGGGCTGTCGGGATGTGGAAGGCATCTCGCCTCAATCTGAAATCTCGTCTCATTTCATAATGTAATACGTGGCCCGTTTTTCACCGACGCGCAACAAAACCCCGCGATCCACGAGGTCGGACAGGTCGCGGCGAATTGTCTCGGGGCTGACATCGGGGTGGAGATCTTGGAGATCACGGTTGGTGATGCGGCGCTGCTCGGCGAGGAAAATCAGGGCGGCGACCTGGCGCTCATTAAGACCCTGACGCACCCACTCGCGGGTGTCGAGTCCCTCGGGGCCGAGAGACTCCACCGGCTGGCCCTGGAGCGTCACCAGAAAGCCTGCTGCCGTCTCGCGGAATTGCGGCGGCGGCAGGCCAGCATTCTCCATCTGACGTAGCATGCGGTCAATCCCGTAACCGAGCCGCTCGATCAGGCCGAAGTCAGCCAGCACCTGCACCAGACCCTCGTTGCGCGAGAAGCGTTCGGCCACCAGGTTCTCTAGGGTGACGTGGCCAGGCAAGCGACCAGGCGAGTAGCACTCCAGACGGTCGGCGAACAAGCCGATCCGCACGCCCTCGCCGCGCACGCTATAGTCGCGGTGAGCTACTGCATTCACCAGAGCCTCGCGTACCGCGCCGGGCGGGAACTGCGTCCAATCCTGACGTTCCAGGCCGGCCATGCGGCTACCCCGGCGCATATGTTCCATCAGCCAACGCTCGGCCCGGCGCACCGCCTCGGGCAGGGTATCGCGTACATCCTCGCGCTCAAAGGCATCGGCCATATCGTGGCCACGGTACTGCACCAGCGTAATCTCGGCCTGGGGGAAGCGATCCTCAACGCTGCGTGCGAAGAGAAGAAGGCCCGCATTTGTAGGCGCATATGTGCCCTGAGCGCCCATAGCCGACCACGGACTCTCGCCCCCGATTGGGCGTCGGTTGTCGGTCGTTACGGACTGAGTCACGCAGCCGCGCCGACGCAGAAACTCCAGTGGCTCGTCCTCCGCCTCGGGGCCAAGCCGTCGGGCGTAGGTGTTGACCTTATGTAAGTCAAGCTCGTCAATGCTGGCACCCTCGGGCGCGCCGCGCTCCCAGCTCACATCGCCGCGCTCGATCAGCAGGCGACGCAGGGCGTTGGGAGCTAGAGGCTGATTTGTGCCACCCTCGCGGCGCAAGTATTTGCCGTGCAAACTGTAGACCTGCGAGAGTCCAGCGGGTACGCTGGCCAGCAGCAGCGTGGCCTCGCCGTGACGTGCCGCACGTGGCAGCGGCAGGATCAGTGGGGGTGTGCAGGCCAATGCCGCCTCCAGCAGCAGATCGCGGGCCGCTGCTAGATCGCGTACGCCCTCCGCCCGTGCCTTAGCCCGCCCCGCTGCCCCCAGCACCAGCGTGCCGCCCTGGGCGTTAGCGAAGGAAACCAGCGTCTCCGCAAGGTCGTCTAGCCGAGTCTTCTCGCGGGCAAAGGCAAGCTGCGGCCCTTCGGGCAGGGCTAGCAGCGCCTCGATGCTCTCGTCATAATCCATGTGTGTTGCGGAGCATAGTAGTTATCGAGCCATTTTCACACAGTTCGCGCCATCGCAGCACCAACGACCATATTTCGTCCCGCATGTTTGGCCTGATAGAGAGATTGATCAGCGCGCTCCAGTAAGAGTTCTTCCTTCAGTTCCCCGCACGAGGTCGCGACGCCCAGGCTAACCGTCACATGATTGCTTACCTGACTGCCTTTGTGGCTAACATTGAGCGTTTCAATCTTGGCCCGCACCAATTCGGCAATGGCGACGGCCCCTGCGGCGGGCGTTTCTGGCAGCACTATGATAAACTCTTCGCCGCCATAGCGCGCAACCAGATCGCCCGGTCGCCTCACGGTATCTGCGAGCGCGGCGGCGATCTGTCGCAGACAGCTATCACCGGCCTGATGCCCGTAGATGTCATTATAGGACTTGAAGTAGTCTACGTCACAGAGAATAACCGACAATGGTAAATCATGTCGTCTGCTGCGTAAAAACTCGCGGTGGAGATACATGTCAAAGTATCGGCGGTTATGAATCTGGGTGAGGCTGTCAATCTGCGATAGCCGCTCAAGATCAGTGAAGGCACGGGTTAATTGGTGGCCAAACATAGCAATCGCCGCCATGCCAACCAGGGCAATCAGTGTATGGCTCAGCAGAACGGGCCAGATAGTCACCGGCTTGGAGCGAAAAGAGACGCTGATTCCGCCACGGATGTCGCCGACCTTATAGCCCTGTTGCTCATGACATTTCAGGCAACTTGTCTGAGTGACCAGCGGTGCCATATAGGTGAAGACATGAGATTGATCACCCCAGTAATACGATTCGGGCAGTGCGTCGGTCTCAAAGGATGTGAGCGCCTGGGTTTCCCAGACATCCGCCGCATTGCCAGGGTTTATCGGCTTGAGGCTGGTGATATGAAAGCGAACCTGGTTGCCCTTCTCCGCTAACTCCGCAATCAGCCGGGTCATATACGCCGGATTTACCTTGGTTAGCATCATCCCGTTGGGCAGATGAATATCTCGGTCGGGAACTTTGAGATACGGGTTTGGCTGAATCAGATCAGAGACTGGCACATAGACGCCGCCGTGTAGTGCATTCCATTCGCGCACGGTGACGATCATCTCAAAGAAAGACTGTGCTACCTGCACATCGGCCTGTTGGTGGGCACTCCGGATCTGGCTGATGTTCCAGATGGCCGAGACGGCAACCAGAGCAAACCAGCAAACGGCGCTGATGACGATGTACTGACGTCTCATAGAGATGCCCCAAATGGCTCTGAACTGCCTATTTTTGGGCGGAGGGGGGAAGGAGACGACAACCGGCGAAGACGATAGTAAACGTGGTGATAAAAATCATTACCAGTCGGTACGAAGTTTCATCACGACGGGCTCAGGTACATGATAGTGTGAGAAAATTATACCTTTTTTTAATATTGTGTCAACGGGTACGAGGAATAACCGTTGTAGACTGGCCCTACGGCCACTGGCGACCGTTGCGGATCATCCCCGAGATCAGCGCATTCAGCCCGATCAGCACGAACATGCCTGGGAGAAACAGGTGCGGCACCATAAAAAGGAAGGCGAGGCCAAAGAGCCAGATGGCGCTGCGCACTCCCTGCAAGGTGTACCCGCTGGCTGACATACGCACAAAGTTTACTATCCCGAGCAGGACGAGGATGCCCGGCCAGAAGAGATGGCCAAGGAAGAGCAGCCCGAGGCCAATCATCAAGACCGCCGTACTCAGCACATTTCCGCTAATCTGCGGGCCAGCAACCGGTGGCTGGTGAGGTCTGAAGGCCGGTAGCGATGGTGTTCCCTGACCGATGTCTCCGTTGACCCGGCGGGGCGAGGCTAGGCGTGTTGCCGCGCCACTCATCCGCTGGCCGCAGCGCACGCAGAAAATGGCGTGGCCGGGGTTGCTCTCCCCGCACGCCGCACAGCTCACCGGGGAACGTTCGCCCGCACGCAGGTGAACGGTTGGCCCGGTGGTGGCTTTATCAAGGGTGACACCGCATTCAATACAGAAGCGTGCATCATCCGGAAGATCGCTACCGCAGGATGAACATTTCATCGTCGGCTCTGTCCTATTGCCCGTTGCTCGTCGCCTAGTAATACGATGATCGCAGCTAGCGCGTTACACATGCCTCGGCCTCCTGCTGCATGGCGGTAGCGGTCTGGGCCTGGTCGAGGGTGCCCTTCAACACGCTGGGTAGCCACGTATCAATCCCAAAGAGGGCGCAGCGAGCGGCCTTGGTAGGCGGCAATCCGGGGGCACTGATGGCTTGCGCAGCGGCGGCGGCCAGGGCTGGGTCGGCCCGCACCGCCGAGTCGCTCAGAGCCTTCTGATTTACTGGCAAACGACCCAGATCGTGAACCAGCCGCAGCTGTGTCTGAGGCGATACGAGGAAGGTTGCGAATGCGGTGGCGCGATCCAGATCCGCCCCGCCCAGATCGCGTTGAAACATCAGAAAACTCCCCGCGATCATTGGCAGCGCCCGCCGTCCAGTCGCCGGGATGACGGGAAGCGGCGCAATACCCAGATCGAGGGTCGTGGTGAGAGTGCGATAGGTGGGCAGCGCCCAATCGCCATCAACGGCGAAGGCGACCTCGCCCGCGCCGAACCAGCGTTGTCCGCCCTGGTAGCTTTTCACCACCGTAGGCGAGGCGACAGCGAGTTCGCGCAGTAGGCCGAGGGCGTTGCGCATCTCGGGTGTGTCGAGGGTGGGGAGACCGTTGGGGCCGCTAGTGGGTGCGCCGCCGAAGCCATACAACCAGGGTAGCAGCCAGCGCGGCTCGTCCCATGCCATCACCAGACCGGCACTGCCTTCCCGCGAGCGGGTGATCATCTCGTCGCTGGTGGTCGGCGGAATCGCGGTCGTCTTGCGATTATAGAGCAGCAGCAGCTCGCCCTGAGCCGTCAGCGGCACCCCCCACAGCTTGCCGTCCGCCGTCGCATCGGTCAGCAGCCCCGGCAGCGGGTCGCCCAGCGTCGGGGCTGGCTGGAGCTGTCCGTCGGCCAGCAGTCCGGCCAACGCCTCCTGATCAGCCCAGATCATATCGGGCGGCGGGTCGCCGGTGAGCGTGACACTATCCACGCTCATGCGCAGGATGTCGGGGGCTTTGGCACTCAGCTCGATAGCCACACCGCTGGAGGCCGCATAATCGGCCACCAGGAGACGCACCACCGCCGTGGCGGCATCGGACTCGGCCACCCATAAGCGCAGGGGGCGAATGGCCGGTGTTGGCGAGAGCGTTGGGCTCGCCGTGGGCCTCGGTGCCTCCGTGGGTGTGGCCGTGGGAATCTCGGCAACCGGGGCGGGCGGAGCGGCGCACGCCGCAGCCAGGACGAGGCAAAGGAACAACCCGCAGAGCTTCAGTATCGTCTTCATCGCCGCGATTATAGCAGGATCATCGCGGGGGTGTAAGTGATCACGCGGTCGTGTTTACCGCGATTCTTCTCACTCTTCGCGTCTTTGCGTCACAACAAGATCCTCATTTTGACGCAAAGGCGCAAAGGCGCGAAGGTTTTTTTGGTGTTACTTTCGCTGTGCAGCGGCTTACCGTCTCTTCTCGGCGAGAAGCCGCTGGTACTCCAGCGATACTCGATCTGCCGTGCGACGCGGCGTTCAGGGGCTTAACGGAACACACACAGAGGCCGGGTGTGAGCCAATCTGTTGACTCACACCCGGCCTCTACTGATGCCCGACTATCGGCTATTACTATAGTTGTAGTTTTAATCACCCCCCCTAGCCCCCCGCAAGCGGGGGGGAATCAATGCACTGTTCCCCCCCGCTTGCGGGGGGGCTAGGGGGGGTGTTCGGCAGCAGCCTTTCTGTGAAGATATTTACAACTGTAGCACTATCGGCTATCGGCTATCTAGGCGGCATGTTTGGCTGGGCGACTCTCCTCGGTGCCCTCGACAGCAGCCTCGATCTTGGCCACCGCATCGCGGGGGATGGCGGTGCGAAATAGGCCACGGTAGGTGTCCCATCGAGCCAAGATCTCGTTGGCACGCGGGCTGCCAGTAAGATCGGCGTGGCGGCGAATAAGCTGCTGAACGCGGGTCTCGTCACGGGCGCTCAGGGGCCGCAGTTCGATCAGCTGCGGGTTATAGCGCTGCTCCAGGCTGCCATTCTCGTCGAGAATGTAGGCAATACCGCCCGTCATACCGGCCCCAAAGTTCCGCCCGGTGCGCCCGAGGACAACCACCGTACCGCCGGTCATATACTCACAGCCGTGGTCGCCAATGCCCTCCACCACGGCGGTAACGCCCGAGTTGCGCACGGCGAAGCGTTCGCCGACCTGCCCGGCAACGTAGAGTTCGCCGCCGGTAGCTCCGTAGAGCAGGGTGTTACCGGCGATCACATTCTCGTGCCAGGCAAAGCGGGCGCTCTGGCTGGGGGCGATGGTGATCAGGCCGCCGGCCATGCCCTTGCCCACATAGTCGTTGGCCTCACCGATCAGGTTCAGCTCGACGCCGGGGGCGTTGAAGACACCGAAGCTCTGGCCGGCGCTGCCCTGGAAGGTGATCTTGATCGTACCGACAGGCAGACCCCTATCGCCGTAGATCTGGCCGATGGTCCCGCTGAGTCGCGCTCCCACTGAGCGGTCGCGGTTGCGGATGCTGTAGCTGAGTTGCACCGGGCCACGGGCCGAGAGCGCACCCTTGGTGTCCTGGATCATGCGCTCGTGCATGTTCTCCTCGACCCGCAGGTGGTTGCGCAGACCACCGTGGCGGATGGCGTTACCGGTGATCATGCGCGCCGCGCCCAGCACCGGCGTCAGATCGAGCATATCGGCCCCAACTACGCCGGTCTGCTTCTGGCGCAGCAGGTCGGCCCGCCCAATGGCCTCGTCGAGCGAGCGCAGGCCGAGGGATGCCAGAATCTCGCGCACCTCCTGGGCCATATAGCGGAAGAAGGACATCACCATCTCGGGCTTGCCAGGGAACTTGGCGCGCAGGTCGCCGCGCTGGGTGGCAATGCCCACAGGGCAGGTGTTGTTGTGACAGGCGCGGGCCATAATACAGCCCTCGGAGACCAGGGCCGCCGTACCGAAAGAGAACTCGTCGGCACCGAGCAGGGCCGCAATCACCACATCGCGTCCGGTCTTGAGGCCACCGTCGGCGCGTAGACGCACGCGGGCGCGCAACCCGTTAAGCACCAGGGTCTGCTGGGTTTCGGCGAGGCCCAGCTCCCAGGGGATACCGACGTTCTTGATGCTGCTGAGGGGAGCCGCACCCGTGCCGCCGTTATAGCCGCTGATCAGGATTACATCGGCGTAGCCCTTCGCCACGCCGGCGGCAATCGTGCCGACGCCAGAGGTAGCAACCAGCTTCACGGAAACGCGAGCGGTAGGGTTGACCTGCTTGAGATCGTAGATGAGCTGGGCCAGATCCTCGATGCTGTAGATGTCGTGGTGGGGCGGCGGCGAGATCAGGGCCACACCGGGTACCGTGTGACGGATGCGGGCGATCTCCTCATTCACCTTGTGGCCGGGGAGTTGACCGCCCTCGCCGGGCTTGGCGCCCTGGGCCATCTTGATCTGGAGCTCGGCAGCGCTGGCCAGGTAGGCCGGGGTGACGCCGAAGCGCCCGGATGCCACCTGCTTGATCCGGCTGTTGCGCTCATCCTTGAGGCGCTCGGCGGCCTCGCCGCCCTCGCCGCTGTTCGACATACCGCCCAGGCGGTTCATCGCGATTGCCAGGGTTTCATGCGACTCGGAACTGGTCGAGCCGTGGCTCATGGCGGCGGTGGAGAAGCGGGCCACAATCGCATCAATAGGCTCAACCTCATCGAGCGGGATGGGCGGGTTGGAGGTGAGGAACTCCAGCAGATCACGTGGCTCGGTGGGCGACCGACCGTTCACCAGATCGGCGTAGCGATGATAGGCGGCAAATCCCTCGACCGAGGGCGTGGCGCTGCTGCTGTCGCCATTGAGGGCGTGATAGCCATGAACCGCCTTCTGGAGGGCGTTAATCACGAGCGGGCTGAAGGCGTGCTGCTCACCGTCCCGCTTGTACTTGTAGAAGCCGACGTGTGGCAAGGATGGATCCTCATCCTCTTCATCGGCGGAGAAGGCGCGGGCGTGGCGGGCCAGCACATCGGCCTCCAGCTTGGCAAACGAGATGCCGCCAATGCGGGTGGGCGTGCCGACAAAACACTGGTTTACCAACTCCGGGTCGAGTCCTACCGCCTCGAAGATCTGCGCGCCGCAGTAGCTGTCGAGAGAGGCGATGCCCATCTTCGACATGGTCTTGAGCAGACCCTTCTCCAGGGCGTGAGTGAAGTGTTCCTCCGCCTCATCGGCCAGCGTGAGAAGACGCAGATCGTTGTTAAGGACGTCCTCACGCTTCGTGACACGCCCCTTGAGCGCATCACGTTCGCGGGCGATCTGGCGGACACTGGCCAGGGCCAAGTAGGGGTTGATTGCCTCGGCACCATAGCCCACCAGACAGGCCAGATGGTGAACCTCACGCAGTTCGCCCGTCTCGGCCAGCAGACTGATCCGCGAGCGCAGGCCAGTACGGATCAGGTGGTGGTGGACAGATGACACCGCGAGCAGGGACGGGATGGGCGCGTGGTCGGCGTCCACACCTTTATCGCTGACGATAACGATAGCCGCTCCGCCCCGCACGGCGACCTCGGCATCAGCACAGAGTTGCGCGATAGCGGCGGGCAGATTCGCCCCGGCCACCGGCAGCAGCGCCGAGATAGTGACACTGCGCAGCAGCGGGTCGTCCACCTGGCGCAATGCCGTAATCTGGGCATCGCTGAGGATGGGCGAGGTGAGCTGAAGCAAATGGGCGTGAGCAGGAGTTTCGACCAGAATGTTCTGGCGCGTACCAACAGCGACGCTGAGCGACATCACCAACTCCTCACGGAGCGAGTCGATGGGCGGGTTGGTCACCTCGGCGAAGCGCTGCTTGAAGAACTGGAAGAGCGGGCGACCCAGTTCCAACTGCGAGAGGACAGCGGTCGGCGTATCGTCACCCATCGAACCGACCGGCTCATGGCCACTGCTGAGCATCGGTCGCAGCACCACATTCAGTTCCTCGGACGTATAGCCGAAGGCCATCTGAAGCGCCTGCAGATTATGGATTGCAGAGGGCTGATGATTCTCATCGGCAATCGGCAATCGGTAATCGGTAATGCTCTGCATATGCTGGCTCAGCCAGAGGTCGTAGGGCTGACGAGCGGCCAAGCTGGTTTTAATATCCTCATCGGTGTAGATCTGGCCGGTGGCGGTGTCCACGGCGATCATCTGGCCAGGGCCAAGCTTACCCTTGTGGGCAATCCGCGAGTCATCAATGTTCACGGCTCCCACCTCCGAGCCAGAGATCACCAAGCCATCGGTGGTGACAATATAGCGGGCTGGGCGCAGACCATTGCGGTCGAGGGTGGTACCGACCACCCGGCCATCGCTGAAGGTCAGGGCAGCGGGGCCATCCCACGGCTCCATAAGGCAAGCGTGGTACTGATAGAAGGCGCGCAGAGCCGGGTTCAGGTCGGGAATCTTTTCCCACGCCTCAGGGACGAGCATGGCCATCGCATGGCGGATGTCGCGACCGGTGATAACCAGCAGTTCCAGAGCGTTATCGAGTTGGGCCGAGTCACTGCCGTTGGTATCGAGAACCGGCGTCAGCAGCGCCGAGTCGTCGGTGCTACCGGGCAGGAAATCATCGGGCAAGCCGAGGGCCGCCTCACGCGCACGCATCCAGTTCGCATTGCCCTGGACGGTATTGATCTCGCCGTTGTGCGAGAGCATACGGAAGGGCTGAGCGCGCTCCCAGGTCGGGAAGGTGTTGGTGGAGTAGCGCTGGTGGTAAACAGCGAGGGCCGTGCGGAAGATCGGGTCACGCAGGTCGGGGTAGAAATCGGCCAGATGGGTGCCAAGGAGTAAACCCTTATAGACAACCGTATGACACGAGAGAGATGGCACGTAGGCTGAGATGCCTTGCGCGATAAAGGCGGCCTCCATCTGCTTGCGGGCGAGGAAGAGGCTGCGCTCGCAGAAGGTATCCGTGTCAGCGCAGGGCCGCTCGATAATCGCCTGACGGATGTGGGGCATCGCCTTAAGGGCACGCCCACCAAGGGCATCCGGGTTCACCGGCACGTCGCGCCAGGTAAGGATGGTGAAACCACGCACCTCCAGAGCCTGGGCGACGATGGTACACGCCGCATCGCGCTGGGACGTATCCTGGGGAAGAAAAAACATCCCGAGGGCGAGTCGATCTGGTTCGATCACCCGGCCCTGGGCCGCGAGTTCGCGCAGTAGCAGTTCACGCGGCAACTGCGAAAGAACACCGGCCCCGTCACCAGTTTTGGCATCATCGGCGACAGCACCACGGTGTTCAAGGTTGCAGAGCGCCTCAAGGGCCATCGTCAGGATGCTGTGGTCGGCTACGCCGCTAATATGGGCGACAAAGCCGATCCCACAGGCGTCGTGCTCAAAGCGGGGGTCATAGAGGCCGTGGACTTCTCGCTCAGGAAGATGCATCGCTGTTACCCTTACAACTGCTAAAGAACGCACAAATGCCCGCCGCATCCTCGTGTCGCTGAGGAGGGGGGCGAGCATCATTGTCGCGTCAGTTGGGACGCCGCACAATCTGCGGCGGATAGCGAAACGCCCCCGGTGCGCGTCATTGCGCGAGAGGGGGCTTGCCGGAGCGCATCGCTGTTGCTGCCGGCGGTGCCGTGGGGGGCCAGAGTGCCGTTGGGTCGCGTGACCGTGCGGTGGGACGCGCCTAACACAAAGCACGGGAACTCAGGTCGTTGGGTTCTCGTCAGGGCATCTTTGCGCTCGGCAAAAGGATTAAGTACCGGTTAAGTATTGACCCGCACTATACTCGGTTGTCGCACGTATGTCAAGCGCAGTTAGTCAACATGTACAAGTGACAGGTCAGGAGCGCCGCTCGGTTGTTACTCTAATGTCGTTGTACATCGCCACAGCAGCATCGTCCGGCTCACGACATGGATCAATGCCCGAGTGGTCGAGGTAGCGTCGGTAGGTGTTCTCAAGATCAACCCGCAGGCCGAGGTTGCTGTACGCCTGGAGCAGAATGGCGACCACATCGTCGGCTGTCGGGTCAATCTCTAGCGCCTTGCGACAAAAAAGGGCACACTGCCGATCATTGCCCTGCTCCGAGGCGTGGCTTGCCAGGCGCTCGGCGGCGATGACAAAACTATTGGAGATCATCATCCTGCGCTCATTGCCCCAGTCGCTTGCGCGTGGGAGATCTTGCATATATGGCCCATCGTAAAGGGAAATCACCTGATGATACAGCGTGACAGCTTCTGCAAGGCCATTGTGATCCTCGCGTTGGGTCGCCAACGTATAGGTGCGCTCAAAATGATCGGCATCGCACAAGTAGACCGCCGGGTTCAGAGCGCAGTGGTCACGATCCACAACCAATGCCTGTTGAGCAAACTCAGGCGACCCCAGATTGGTGAGCATCTGGCGCAGAGCGCCGAGGGTACGTGAGAAACTAGCCGCACTGACGGGAGCGCCCCAGACAGCATCCGCCAGATCGGCCCGGCTCGCACCCCGCCGCCCGCAATGAACAAGATAGGCGAAGATTCCCTGGACCTTCCGGCTACCGGCGCGCCCACCCTCAGCCTGAGACCAGTTTTGTGACATCACCTCCTGACCATGCACAAAGACCTGGAGATCGCCAAGGCAACGCACGTAGATGCCGCGAAACGGCTCTAGTGCAATATTCAGTCCACTCGTCTCGGACATGGATTGGAGCGCAGCACGGGCCTGAGTGCGGATCTCCGGGTCGGGGTCATCGAGCAAACGACGGAGGTAGGTTATGCCGCGTTCACCGTAGGTGGCAAGTAAAAGAATGCCGGCCTGGCGACGCACCGCCGAGTCGGCATTGATCAGGAGCGGAAGGTAGAGCGCGGTCGGATTGCCCATTGCGCCGCCTAGAAGACATCGCCGAGCCAGCTTGGCGATGACATGGATGCGAGGGAATTGAAGAGGAGCAGCATTCCACCCACGGCGGCAGTGATCCGAAGCAGCGAGAGGTCGCTTTTGGTAAATTCACCGTCCGTCTTATTGATCAACTGAAGCACACCCCGAACCTGGCCAAGAGCCAGGAGGGGGACACAGAGCATCGAGCGCGTCTGAAAGCCAGTCTGCCGATCAAAGGTTGACTCAAAGCGTGCATCCTGGCTCACATCAGGGATGAGTTGGGACTCGCCGTGACGTGCGACCCAACCGGCGATACCGTGATCCAGAGACAGCCGCCGCTGGCTGAGTTCATTCTGGAAGGGGCCAAGAACGATATCAAAGACGAGTCGCTGATCTGCGGGATCGAGCCGAAAGAGAGTCCCCGCCTCAACGGAGACTAAATCGCGGACAATCGTCATCAGTTTAAGCAGAGCATCCTGCACGGTCTGAGCCATTGTGACACTGCGGATCAGCGTGGAGATCGTCTGCATCTCGAACTCGCTGTGATGCTTCTCTTCGAGTGAATTGCTTAGCCGACCGTACGCACGTGCCTGTTCGATATAGCGCATCACAAGAACCTGCGCATCAGGCGAGAGGGTGTCTTCTATCGTCGTAGGAAACATACCGATAGTTGCTGCGGTAGCGGCCCCCATGCCCAGATGATCGACATAGTCAGCCGCGACCAAGAGGAGATCGTAGATGGGTGGGCCATTAACAACGGGAACGGTAGACGACACCGTGGTGGCGACACCGCACGATGACAGGAAGGTAGACAGACTATGCTCAGACTTACGGCTAAGCACCAGAGTGCGAAGATCGGTTTTGTTCGGCGCGTAGGACTCAAGCCGAGACACAATGTTCTGCCGTAGTTCACTCTGGTGGTTTAAAACCCGCTCAAGCGACTTTCGGGAGAGATAACCGCAACGAATAAGAATTTCGCCCAGCAGCTCATCTGGGTAGTCCTGCTGTTGAAGCTGGAGTGTACTGCTGATCTGCTCCTGCGTGACCAGACCTTCTGCGACGAGGAGTGTGCCGAGCAGGGGAACGATGGGTTCTTTCGTAAGTTCGTCAGTAGTTTTCTTCGTAGGTTGCATGTCATATCTCCCGCTTGTAGTAATCGTAGTACTACATATGAGTCAGGAAGATGGAGGAAATCAACAGGCATATCATCCTGATCATCACTACAGACCATTATACATCACCTGATACAATCTACTTCATCACGGGAAAGAGGCAGAATCCCACAGAAACCCAAACGTGTGTCCCTACGCCCCGTGGCGCACAAGAAAGTCCTCCATCACCGTAATGTACTCGGGAGAACGGGTGAGTGCGGTAATATGACCCTGGCTATGGAAGGTATAGATTTCGGCTTGGGGATAACGCAGGCGAAGGGTCGCACGCTCGGCGGCAGAGAAGAGCGGATCGTCTGCTGTCTCAAGGAGCAGGGTTGGGCCACTCCAAAAAATTGCTGGCTGATGCATGGCACCCTGCCGATCCATGTCAATCATCACCCGCACCCGATTCACAAATTCCGGCACGGTAAGGGCCGCAACCACACCCTTAAAATAGCGCTGCCAAAAGCTGTGGGCCGGGGTAGTGCCCTTGAGGACGTCGCGCAGGACGATGGCGAGGGCCGCCTGGAAGCCGAGGCGGGGCAAGCGTGAGATCACTGCGATAGCAATTCCCATAGCGGTGGCGCGATCCCGCCGAGCAACCCCGGTATCGCCAATCAGCAGGCTGGACACCCGGTTGGCGTGTCGGGCGACGAGATATTGGGCTACTAGTCCGCTGTAAGAAGCCCCGATCAGGTGGATCGGCCCCGCAGCCTCAGCCTCAAGCAGGCCATCTATTCCGGCGAGCAGTTGCGCCAGCGAGCCAACTTCAGCGGGATAGCTAGGGGCGATCACCCGATGGTTCCGCTCGAAAGCAACAATATAGGGGAAGGCCATCTCGGCAATCCCTGGTGCGCCAGGCAGCAGCAGCAGGGTACCGGGGCCACGTCCGCCGACAACATAGCTCCAGGTAGCATGGGCAAAGGTGGAGCGGATCACCCGATGAGACGAGCGGAAGGCCGATAGTTGCGATTCGAGATCAAGAGACATGTAGGGAACCCTTTTGCTATAGTCTATCTTCAATCCCTCACAGCGGCAGTAGATTGCTGGCGTCTAACGTTGCGTTTTGCGAGCCTGTGGCTGGTCGCTCGCACCCCCCCGCCACCTATCGCAATCCGTGGTATTCTTTTGCCATCTACAATCTGTCATTCGGAGATACCGCATGCGGCGTATCGCCATTATCTATAACCCTTTTTCAGAATCATCCATCACCCATTCGACACAGCTCACCGCCTGGCTCCGCGACAACGGAATCAACGTCTGGCGCGGAATTTCACAGGAATGCCGCGAGTCCCCATCGGTGCTAGATGATGCCGACCTCATGGTGGCGATGGGGGGGGACGGCACGGTGCTGCGGGCGGCGCGACTGGCTTTTCCCACCAATCTGCCGGTATTGCCGGTAGCTCTTGGGCATCTCAGCTTTATGGCCGAGATGGGGCCTGAAGAGCTGTACGCGAGCATGGAGTTGCTGCTCAGCGGCGGGGGTTGGCACGATGAGCGGGCCATGATCGAGGCGGCCCTGTGGCGTAATGGCGAGCAAGTGCTGAACTTCGTGGCCCTGAACGAAGTGGTGATGTCGCGCAGTGAGGTGAGCCGGGTGGTGAATGTAGAGGTGTCAATTGACGGCTCGCTGCTCACCAACTATCTGGCCGACGGCGTGATGGTCGCCAGCGCCACCGGATCCACGGCCTATGCACTGGCGGCCGGCGGCCCCATTGTCGATCCGCGCTCACGCACGCTGGTGCTGGTGCCGGTGGCCGCCCACCTGACAAATGTGCCCTCAATGGTGCTGCACAGTGGCGCGGTCGTGACGCTGGCCCTGCGCAGCCGCCATCACGCCAGCATTGCCATTGATGGTCGCGGCAACCTGCCCCTGCGCGAGAACGATGAGGTGGTGGCTCGACGTAGCTCGAAGGTCTGTACCTTCTTGCGGCTACGGCCCAGCAATCAGTTCTATACGCAGTTGGCGGCAAAGCTCAGACGGTAAGTAGGATTGTAGATTGCAGATTGTGGATTGGGTGCAACTTCCACAATCCACAATCCGCAATCTACAATCCGCCCTATGGCAAGGGTATACCAAGAGTGGTAGCGCCGCCCCGCGCCCCGCCGCCGGGGAAGAGTGAGCGTTCGGCGACGATTGGCTGGGTGGCGCGCACCACCGCCGCCACCGAGTCTTTGTTGGGGAAGATCTCGTGGACGGCCAGGGTGTAGCGGGCCTCAGCGGGCACGTGAAACTGCTGCTTCGCCGTAGTTCCGTCACTAAACACGAAGCTCACACTGACGGTGGTGGGGGACGTATTGGGGTTGCTCACGCACAGGTAGTAGGTCGAGTCGCTGGTGCGGCCATCAACAAAGGCCCAGGTATAGCCCGGTGCCATCGCCCCCGCGCCCACCGTCCCTGCGGCGCTGTTGATGTCGTTAAAGGTGAGTACCCGCTCCACCGCCACCGGGCGGTCAGAGGTTACTTCGGTCGAAATACCGAGGTTTGGCACCACATCGTTGACGTTGATCACCTGCTGGGTGCGCGGCGGAATAACGTAGCGGCGCACTTCGTGCTGACCATTTGGCCCCCTAAAGACCGCCTCCGCCTTGGCCATCTGGTCGTTGGGGTTGAGAACCAGCAGCCGCATCTGGAAACTACCCTCGGTGGTACCCTCAGCGAAGAGCCAGCGCCGCGAAAGGGTGTCTATGCCACGCCCGGTACTCAGGCCCGTCTGGAGCAGGCCAAAACGCATGGTGCGCTCCACGGCAATCGGTTGGGCAGCGATCACCCGCACACCAAAGCTGGCAGACGGCAGGAAATCATTCACTGCCACTACGAGCCGATCCATCGCGTTGATCTGCACCTTCTGCTCAAGCTGCGTGCTATTGCTGCGCATGTAGGTGATCGTCGCTGACACAGCGGTGGCCTGCGGGTTGAAGAGGATCAGATAGGTGCGGTTGGTATCTTCGGTAGAACCCTCGGCGAGATACCAGATCCGCGAGAGCCGATCAATGCCGGGGCCACCGTCCATATCGGTGCTGAGTCCCATCGTGCGCTCGGCCAGGATGGGTACGCTCGACTCGACGATCATGGGCAGCGAGGTGGTACTAATCAGCGCAGTATCGGTGATCAGATCATTCAGAACGAGGTCGCTGCGGGCGGCGGCGGTCACACCGACAACCTGCGTAAACGGCGATTGCGCAGGGCGGATGAGCGTCACCCTGGCGTCGGCGGGGGCACCGGTGGGGTTAAACATGCTCAGGCGCTCGTTGTAGTCAGCCACATTGCCCTCGGCAAAATACCAGCGTGCCCGCACGGTAGCTTGGTCGGTGCGGCTGCGGAGTTGCGGTAGCAGGCTGCTGGTGGCCGGGTAGGGATCGGTGGCGGTTACGTCCGCTTCGTTGTGTCCCGCAATATTCAGGCGTAAAGAGTCCCGCACCGTATGTTGCCCGCTAGGCGCAATGTCATACGCCTGACCGAGCCAGGCCAGCAGGCCAACCAGGGAGTTCTGGGAGGCATCGCTCGGTACACCATCGGAGGGAGCGATCACCGCGACGTGAATGGCCGTATCGCCACCCGAAAGCCGACCGACATCGGAGGTTGGCCCGCCCAAGCGGCCTTCAAAAATCGTACCGTCGGCATCAATAACATAGTGGTAGGCCAGATCATCCCAGCCGAGGACATTGGTCTGGTAGGAGAGCAAAGCGCGCATCAGATCAATACTGCTCGCCACCGTCGGGTCAGCGGCAATCTGATGAATGACCACACCGCGAGGATCGCTGCGGTTGAGGCGGGCAGCCTCCACGCGGCCACTCCAATCGCTGCGACCGACCAGCACCGGACGTGGGGTAAGCGTCTCTTTACCCGAGAGAATCGGGCGGCGCGGCAGACCAGCGGCCAGAGTCGGCGGATCCTGGGCCGTCTGGAGGTAGCTCACCGTCACCGAACTGAGCGTCGCCGATGCGCGGACAATCGTGCTAGTAAGGCTGGCCCGCAGTTGGAGGTAGCGACTATCGGCGGGGAAGGTTAAAACATTGGCGGTTGCGAAGGCCGGAGCATCCGCCTGCGAACGAGCATCGCCGCTATCGAGAGGCTGCCACGCGCCCCAGCCATCATCAGGGTTGCCCTCTGTCGGTGGCGGGGTCGCCCGTGCGCGCAACTCTAGCCGCAGGCTCGTACCCGCGATCTGCTCCGCATTCCAGACCGCCCCCGCCGCGTTGAAGGGAAAGGTCGTGGCGAAAGGCAGCGACAGGAAAGCCCCGGCGATCTGATCCTCCGCGAGGCGGATCTCACCCCCGGCGTTATTTGTGATCAACAGGCCGCTAGAGGCACCGGCTTCCCATTGGGCAACATCGCTCAACGTCCAGGAGTCTACCTGTGCCTGTGGTGCCTGCTGGGCACGGGCAGGCAGGGCGACGGAGAGCAGGACGACGACGAACACGAAGGCGAGAGCGTGTGGAAGAACGGCACTTCGGCTCATGGGCTTCCTTACTTCTCAGGCTTCACAGCCCCGTTGAAGGCTCCACGGTAGGAGTTTGACGAGTCGTAGAGCATCCAGCCGTCCACCTGATCGAATGCCTCAGTGGCATCAATCTGGGCGCGCACCTGGACAGGGCCATACTTCACGACCTTATAGGCCCAGGGGTCGGTATGATCCTGAAGCCAGGGGCGCAGGCGGGCGTACTGACCCTGGATCTGCTCAACTCCGGCGGCGTTAGCAGCCTTAAGCACAGCGGCTGGCTCATCCACCGGCGAGGCGATGTCGAAGGCACCGGGCCACCAGAGCGAGGGATAGACCATCGGGGCAATGTAATCGGCGTAGGCACCCATGCGCTTAATATCCTGGGCGATGGTCATTGAGGGGCCGAGAACCACACGTCCAAACACATCAACCGACATATACGCCCCCGCGCCGTTGACTGCACGATGGGCCTGCTGCATAAAGCCGGTCAGCACATCGTACATGTAATCCGGCTTCGTCACCGGGTCAATCGGTTCGGAAAACTGGAGCGTGTCGCGAAAGCTGGCCTTATCGCCGTACCAGTCGGGGAAGCGGATATAGTCGTAATTAATCTCGTCAAAGCCCATCAGAGCCGCCTCAACGCCCAACTGGATATTGTAGTCCCAGATATTGCGGTTGGTCGGATCAAGATAGACATAGCGAATTCCGGGGCCAGGGAAGTCGGCGTACACCTCGCCGGTACCCTTTTTGTGAACCGTCCAGTCAGGTCGGGCATCAGCGAGAACGTTATCGTGCGAGAAGAGTTGGATGCGGGCGATGGTGTAGATGCCCTTGGCCTTGAGTTTCTGCACCAGAGCCTTCATATCAATATAGTCTTTGGAGAGACTAAGTTCCTTAACCAGAGGCACCTGCGAGTCGTAGTAGACCGTACCCAGATCATCGCGCAGATCGCTTTTCAGGTCAACAACAAGCGCATTCAGCTCGGTGGTATCAATCAGATCAATATATTCCTGAAGCGCCTTCGACGAACTCGCCATTGCAGCGGTGACATAGAGCGCCCTCGTGGTGAAGCGTGTGAGGACGATCTCACTCGGCAGATTGCCAGGCTTAATCTCAATCACCTGCTTGGCATAGCCAGGTGAGAGGACGTGGAGGTAGCCATGCTCGGGGATGCCCTTGAGGGTAAAACTGCCGTCGCTGCTGCCTCGCATCTGGACATAGGCCACATCGGTGCCAGGGAGAGTCGCTGTCGCAATCAGGGTTGCGTTGGCAATTGGCTTGGCCGTGTTCTTATCAACCAGCCGACCGCGCAGGGTATCGGGGCGCAGCACCGAGTCGAGGTTGGTGGTACGACCGATCTCCTCCGAGAGTGGGGCGTAGCCATCAGCACTGATCTCGACAGTTTTTTCACCTTCAGCAATATTATTTAGTTTATAGCGACCATCAGTGCCGGTGGTAGCTTGTACCGTACCCACCTTCACCGCAGCACCGGGAACCGGCTTACCACTGAACCGGTCGGTTACCTGACCGCTGAGCACATTCGGGCGCAGAGCGAGGTCGTGGCTCATAATGCGGCGCAGATCCTGCTTGAGCGGCGCGTAGTCTGGGGCGCTCACATCAAGAGTAAACTGCTCGGGCACACCCGTGAAGCTGTAGCTCCCGTCGGCGGCACTGCTGGTGCGCAGGGTGTTGCTCACATTCACCGTAATCGTGAGGCTCGCCCCGGACAAAGGTTTGCCAGAGAGCGTATCGTTGACCACGCCACGCAGGATGTTAGGGCGCAGGGTCGTGTCGAGGGTAATCGTCAGCGAGTTGCTCTGGGCGATCTGTGGCTGAGCCTGAAGAGGCAAAGTCACCGGCTCGTAGTCCGGTGCGGCGATAGCCAGGGTGTCCGTCTTGCTCCAGCGGGGTGCCGTAAAGACACCGTTAGCATCGGTGGTGAGCGTTGCCCCACCAACCTGCACACTGGCCGTGCTGATCGGCGCACCCGTATAGGCGTTCTTCACCGTACCAGTGAGGACAGGATTGTGGGCAGCACAGGCGGACAGGATAGCAGTGAGCAGCAGTATGAGAAAGGCGGCACCAGGCCGCCGGAGAGAGAACGGGGACAGATCCACGCGGTTCAGTCGGAGCATAGACCCTTTCCTCGGGAGATCTCGTGCGCACCAGTGGCAGATTCAGCGGGCATGATAAAATTTTTACAGCATGTTGTCAAGCCATTTGGTTTTTCCGTTGCATATGAAGGCCATGTGTCAGGAGATTTACGTCCGACGGCAAACGTACCACCCACATTCATATAGCAATCCTCTTGGGGTTGTTGCATGGAGTTGGGGCTTTAGCCGGATAAGGCCGCCTAAAGGCTTGACTCCTTTTCATAGCTAGTTGCGGGATTATTATAGCGCACTGTTATGCCAAAAAACGAAGTATGGCGGCTAGTATAGCATATGCGGCAACGGAAGGCATGGCGTGGTATGATGCGGGGTACGCCCCATAGGCATCATACCCACCGAGGATCTCATGACCGACCGACCCGATGTTATGGTGGAGGCTCTCCGCACCGCCGCCGCTGCTGTCATGCTGATTGACAGCGTTGAGATGAGCCAGCGCGGGAAACTGGTGGCCCCCCGGTTCATTGGTCGGCTGCGGGTGGAGGCACAGGCCGCTCACGACACGGTAGAACCACGCTTTCGGGCGCTGGGTTATACGGCGCTGCTTCAAGAGCAGCGTGATGGCATAGCCCTAGAAGCGATGCCGGGAGTCTTCAACCCTGCTCCCTCGCGGCTCTGGGTGGCCCTGCTCCTCTTTGGACTCACCGTCGCCTCAACCATCGCTGTAGGCGGGCAAGATCAGGCAGGTTTCAACCTGGGCTATGGTCTGGCCTATAGCGCAGCCCTGCTCAGCATCCTGCTGGCTCACGAACTCGGCCACTATATTGTGGCTCGACGATCCGGCGTAGCGGTGAGCTACCCCTTCTTCATCCCGCTACCGCCACAGATCGGCATCCTGGGCACAATGGGTGCCTTTATCTCGATCAAGGAGCCGGTGCCGAACCGGCGCACCCTGCTGGCTATCGCCATCGCTGGCCCCCTCGCCGGGCTGGCGGTGACGGTGCCGGTTCTGCTGATTGGCTTGAGCCTCTCCACGGTTCATAGCATAGCCGAGATGCACCAGGCGATGCCCGATCAAGCCTATTTTACCGAGGGCAACTCGTTACTCTATGCCGCTGCCAAGCTGCTGATTTTTGGGAAGTTCCTGCCCGGCAGCGGCCAGGATGTCTTCCTGCACCCGGTTGCGATGGCTGGCTGGGCGGGGCTGCTCGTCACTGGGCTGAACCTGATTCCAGCGGGGCAACTCGACGGCGGGCATATCTTCTTCGCCCTGTTCGGCCCACGCGCCGCACAGGCCGCCAGTATGATCATCGCCGCGCTGCTGCTGGCGATGGGCTTTGTATGGAGTGGCTGGTTCATCTGGGCAATACTCGTGGCCATGCTTGGCCGCGCCCGTGCGCCTCTGCGCAACGAGGTGACGCCGCTCCAGGGGCCATGGCGAATCCTGGCTGTGGTCGGCATGATCGTCTTTGTCTTGGTGTTCACCCCGGTGCCGATCACGATTGGGATGCCCTGAGGGGATTTTAGATTTTAGATTGCAGATTTTAGATTTTAGATTTTAGATTGCAGATTTTAGATTGCAGATTGCAGATTTTAGATTGCAGATTGCAGATTGCAGATTGCAGATTGAGGTCCGCAATCTAAAATCTAAAATCTAAAAAAGGATTCCTGATATGCGGCTGGTCACGTACCTCGATAGCGCCGTCGCACGGGTTGGCGCGGTTCATAACCATGCAGTGATTGACTTGAGCGACATCGCTCCGGATATGCTGACTCTGATCGCGGCAGGCCCGGCGGCACTGGAGGCGGCTCGCAGCCGCGTAGCGAACGCAGATGGCGGCAGACCCCTGGATGGGGTAACGCTGCTGGCCCCTATCCCGCAGCCGCGCCAAAACATCATCTGCCTGGGGATGAACTATGCCGCGCACGCCATCGAGTCGCTGCGAGCCAAGGGGTTGCCTGAGGTTCTACCCGCCTACCCGGTCTTCTTCAGCAAGTCATCGAGCGCGATCAACCATCCTGGCGCGGTCATTCCCCTGATGCCTGAGCTATCGTCGCAGCGCGACTGGGAGGCCGAGCTAGCCTTTGTGATCGGGCGCGGCGGGCGCAACGTCTCCCGCGAGGACGCCCTGGGCACGATCTTCGGCTACACAATCATCAATGACGTGTCGGCACGCGACCTCCAGGCCCGGCACCAGCAGTTCTTCTTCAGCAAAAGCCTGGAGGGTGCCGCGCCCATGGGGCCGTGGATCGTCACTGCCGATGAGATCCCCGATCCTCACGCCCTTGGCCTGCGGCTGCGCCTAAACGGTGAGACCATGCAAGACTCGTACACCGGAGACATGATTTTCGACATCCCGACGATCATCGCCACGCTCACGCGGGGCATGCGCCTCGCGCCGGGCGACATTATTGCCACCGGCACACCTTCGGGCGTGGGCATGGGCAAAACGCCGCAGCGCTGGCTGGCATCGGGCGATGTGCTGGAGACCGAGATTGACGGGATCGGGGTGTTGCGTAACCCAGTGGTGTAGAGACGCCCCGGCGGGGCATCTCTAGCGACGGGCATCCTTGAGAGCGTAGGCAATACCGGCCTGGAGGGTAGCCAGAGTCTTGATCCCGCTGAGATCAAGCCCGAGACCAACCAGCGTCTGAGCTACCTCAGGGCGAATACCGGTAATAATTACCTGAGCGCCGAGAAGATTGACCGCCTGGGCAGCGAGCAGGAGCGCGTTGGCCACCTGGGTATCAACCACCTGTACGCCGGTAATATCGAGAATCGCCGATTTGGCGCGGCTCGCGGCCACACCCTCAAGCAAGGTCTCGATCACCAGTTGGGCGCGGTTGCTATCAATAGTGCCAATCAGGGGCATGGCCACCACGCCATCACCAATGGGAATAATCGGCGTACTCAGCTCACGGAGGGCGACCTGCTGGGCGACGATCACCTGCTCCTGTAGCTCCACGCGATCATGATCGACTCGCAACTCCTCGGTGATGTCCTCGGTCTGTGAGAGCCACCCTGTCACAGCGCCATCAGCATCGTAGAGGACAGCGTTGTACCATTGGCAGGTAATCAGCCGCCCGTTCTTGGTTATGTTCTCGTTGCGGCTATTGGTAGCGGTTCCGCTCAAAAGAGCGCCAACCACCTGATCCACCTGCTCACGAGCCAGGTTCGGCACCAGCAACTCGATCACATTCTTGCCGAGCGCCTCCTCGGTACTCCAGCCAAAGATCTGCTCGGCGGCGCGGTTCCAGCGGTTGATAATCCCACGGGTATCCGCCTCGATATTGGCTAGCAGTTTGTCGGAGAGAAGCCTGAAACCGGAAGGCTGGTGCTACACTGGTCGGTATGAAACGCAGCTTCAAAACGGCGGACTACGAAGCGACGCTGGACGTGCAGGTGCGGCTGGGTGACTGCC
>Ga0208376_1000050_pt1 | contig 32711 bp, 39 predicted proteins | sample CryBogmetaGMA25M_FD_184548 | JGI IMG/M metagenome (GOLD analysis project Ga0208376, IMG submission 184548) | Freshwater microbial communities from Crystal Bog, Wisconsin, USA - MA2.5M (SPAdes) | ecosystem: Environmental > Aquatic > Freshwater > Lake | place: Crystal Bog, Wisconsin, USA...
GTCTGTGGGTCGCAGGTGATGGCGCGATAGATCTCCACCCGGTCGCCGGGCCTCAGCGTGTCGTCGAGATTGACCAGGCGGCCGAAGACACCGACCTTCTGGGTCGCCAGGTCGATGGTGGGGAACATCTTCAGGATGCCGGATCTTTCGATGGCGGCCTCGACGGTGCTGTCGTCGGGCACCTCCGTGGTCAGCCAGATCTGGTTGGTGGTCTCGGAATAGGCAACGCCGATCTGCATTCATCTTCTCCTGGCAATGGCGGCGGACATCGCTACTTCACCGGTTCCAGGGCCGCACCCTTGCGGTCGCGGCCGTAGATGCGCGGCTTGACGTAGCTGTCGATGATTGGCGTCAGCGAGTTCATCAGCAACACGGCAAAGGCCACGCCTTCCGGGTAGCCGGCCCAGGTGCGGATGACCCAGGTCAGCAGGCCGCAACCGGCACCGAAGATCAGTTGTCCCCTTGGCGTGTTGGGCGAGGTGACGTAGTCGGTGGCGATGAAGAATGCACCCAGCATGGCTCCGCCGGACAGCAGTTGGGTGCCGGCATCCAGGTAGCGGGCCGGATCCACGGCGTGGAGGATGGCGGCTGGGACGGCAATGCCGGCCAGCATGGCGAACGGGATATGCCAGGTGATGACGCGCAGGAACATCATCGCCACGCCGCCGCCGGCGATCAGCCAGGCCGCGGTTTCGCCCAGGCTGCCGGCGCGGCTGCCATACCAGGCCTGGGCCGGGGCATGCAGCAGGGATTGCAGTAGGTCCAGCCCGCGCGACAGTTCCGTCTTGGCAAAGCCGAGCAGCGAAGCGCTGGCGAAGCCATCGAATCCCGCCGGCACCCCCTTCAGCGTGATGCGCAGGCCGTCGATGATTCCCGGTGCACCGGCGCTGAACAGCGGCAGCGGTGCTACCCAGGCGGTCATCTGCAGCGGAAAGGAAATCAGCAGCGCGACCCGTGCCACCATCGCCGGGTTGAACAGGTTCTGGCCGAGGCCACCGAATACCTGCTTGCCCAGCACCGTGGCGAAGAGGCCGCCGAAGGCACCGATCCACCACGGTGCCCAGGGCGGCAGGGAGACGGCCAGCAGCCAGCCAGTCAGCACCGCCGAGCCGTCGAACAGGACCGGCGCTGCCTGGCGGCCCATCAGGCGCAGGCAGAAGGCTTCGCCGAGCATGGCGAAGCCGACGGTGATGAGCCAAAGATAGACGGCCGGCCAGCCATAGAGCCAGAAGCCGAACAGGGTGGCCGGCGCCAGCGCCGCCATGACGCTTGCCATGACCCGACCGGCGCTGTTCGCCGTGGTCGTGTGGGGTGCGGCAACGGGTGTATCCAAGCTGTGGTTCATGCCGTTTCTCCCTCGGGCTGGGCGGCTGTTGCGGCTGCTGCCGCCGCCTTGGCGGCCTTCCGCTCCGCCTTGCGACGGGCAGCAATGGCAGCCTTTTCCTTCGCCTCGCGCTCGAGGCGGACGATCCGGGCTTCGGCCAGGCGCTTGGCGGCGTCGGTGCGCAACCTGGCCCGCTCGCGGGCCGACAGTTCGCCCTTGGCGTGGCTGAAATACTGGACCAGCGGAATGTGCGAGGGACAGACGTAGGCGCAGCAGCCGCAGGCGATGCAGTCGGTCAGGTGGAAGCCAACGGCGCCATCGAGATCGCCGGCACGGATGCGGGTCGCCATTTCGAGCGGCAGCAGGCCCATGGGACAGGCCCGGGTGCAACCGCCGCAGCGGATGCAGGGGCCGGCTTCGGGAACGATGGCTTCGCGGGCGTCGAAGGCGAGGATGCCGGAGGCACCCTTGACCAGCGGGATCCTGCCGTGGAGCAGCGGCGTGCCCATCATCGGGCCGCCGAGGATCAGGCGCGATGGCGTGTCCCTAAGGCCGCAGAAGGCCAGCAGTTCTTCGACCAGGGTACCGAGCGGGGCGAAGATGTTGCCGGGGTTGGCCACCGCGCCGCCGTTGATGGTGACGATGCGCTCCACCAGCGGCTGGCCGAGGCGCACCGCCTTGTGTACGGCGGCGCAGGTGGAGACGTTGTGCACCAGCACGCCGACTTCGGCGGCGCGGGCGTCGGCCGGCACTTCCTTGCCGGTCAGGGTCTGGATCAGCTGCTTGTCCGAGCCCATCGGGTAGCGCGCCGGCACCGGCCGGATCTTCACTTCGGGAAAGGGGGCCGCGGCAATTCTCATTGCCGCGATGGCCTCCGGCTTGTTGTCCTCGATGCCGACCAGCGCCTCGATGGCACCGATCGCATGCATGACGATGCGGGCGCCGTCGACCACCTGGTCGGCGCAGTCGCGCATGATGCGGTCATCGGACGACAGATAGGGTTCGCACTCACCGCCATTGACGATCAGGCTCTTCACCGCAAGGCGCTTGCCCAGCACGAACTTGACCGCCGCCGGGAAGGTGGCACCGCCGAGGCCGACGACGCCGGCCGCCGCGGTCAGCCGGACGATTTCCGCGGGGTCCAGGGCGAAGGGATCGTCCACTCGCGCGGTCTCTATCCATCGCCCTGCGAAATCGGAATCGAGGGTGATGGCGGCAAAGCCGAGTCCGGAAGGGTGGGGCGCGGTGACCTCGCCGATGGCAGTCACGGTGCCTGACACCGGCGCATGGATGGGTGCCGAAATGTTGCCCTGGGCCTCCGCCAGCAACTGTCCCTTGAGCACCTTCTGTCCGACGAGCACGATCGGCCGTGCCGCACCGCCGACATGCTGGTGCAGCGGCATGTAGAGGCGGGCGGGCGGCGGCAACGTTCGCAAGGACACATCGGCGGCCGGGCGCTTGTGGTCTTCCGGGTGTACGCCCCAGCGCGGCTGCTTGAAGATGTGGTCGAAGATTCCCATGGTGTCTTCCTAGGCGGCCGCCAATACGGGCTTGGGCCAAATCCAGTGCTGCAGGCTGACGGGAACCGGCACCAGCGACATGGCTTCGGTGGGGCAGCGGTCGATGCAGGCGGCGCATCCGGTGCAGGCTTCGCGGATCACGTTGTGGATCTGTTTGGCGGCGCCGACGATGGCGTCGGTCGGGCAGGCCTTGAGGCAGCGGCAGCAGCCGATGCAGATTTCTTCTGCGACCAGGGCCAGTTGCGGCCCTGTGTCGGCCACGGCGGAAAGATCGACCTTGACACCCAGCCTGGCGGCGAGCGCTTCTGCCAGCGCCCTGCCGCCCGGCGGACAGAGGGTCACTGCGGCTTCGCCCCGCGCCAATGCCGCTGCCGCCTGGCCGCAACCGACGTAGCCGCATTGCCCGCACTGGGAGCCCGGCAGCATTTCCTTCAATTCGCCCTCGATGGGATTTTCCTCGACGGCGAGATAGCGCGCCGCGGTGCCCAGCAGGCCTCCGAGCGCGAGACCCAGGACGGCGAGACTTCCGACTGCGACTAGCATGGCGACTCTCCTTGTTTCATTACCCGGTGCTGATGCCGGAAAAACCCATGAAGGCCATCGCCAGCAGGCTGGCGACGATGAAGCCGATCGGTGGTCCGGCGAACAGCCGCGGTACCTGGGCCAGCGCCAGGCGTTCGCGCAGGCCGGCGAAGATCACCATCACCAGGCTGTAGCCGATCGATGAGGCGAAGGCGAACATCGTCGAGCCGATGAAACTCATGCGTCCTTCGACCAGCAGCAGGGCGACGCCGAGCACGGCGCAGTTGGTGGTGATCAGCGGCAGGTAGATGCCGAGCATCTGGAACAGCGTCGGTGATACCTTGCGGATGGTCATCTCGGTGAACTGCACCGCACTGGCGATGACCAGGATGAAGGTCACGGTGCGCAGGAAGCCGAGGCCATAGGCGTCGAGCAGGTAGTGCTGCACCGCCCAGTCGGCCATCGACGAGACGGTGATGACGAAGGTGGTGGCCAGACCCATTCCCGCCGCCGTGTCGATGCGCGTGGTGACGCCCATGAAGGAACACAGGCCGAGGAAGCGCGCCAGGATCACGTTATTCACCAGGGCCGCGCCGATCATCATCAAGGCGAAGTCTTTCATGCTCGCTCCCCGTTCGTGCCGCAGGTTTCGCCAGGCTTTGCCCGGCGCAGGTAGTGCGGCGCCAGATCGCCACGCCTTGACAGCCGGCGCGCGCCCAGGCTTGCTGCCAGGAGGCCGAGCGCCAGCCCGCCAGCCATTGCGGCCATGGTCACGAGGTCGCTGCCGGCCAGCCATTCGGCCACGCCGCCGGCGCTCAGTGCCGCGGCCAGAGGCAGGGCGTAGGCGGTCAGAGAGGCCTGGATCAAGGCGCGGTCGCCGACCCCCACCACGACGTGGTCGCCGACCCTGAGATCGTCGACGTTGTCGAGTGGAAAGCGCCTGACCTGCATGCGGCTGGCCACCGTGCCGATGCCCGGCGTGCCACAGCTGGAGGCCGAGGCGCAGCCATGGCAACTGGTCGTCTGCTCGGGCTCCAGCCAGGCCATGGCGCCCTCGACGCGCACGACCCGGGCGATGCCTTCGACGGTGTGGAAGCGAGCCCCCCCCGAAGTCGCCTCACGGCGACCTCCCCCCAGGGGGCCAGGAAACACTTGGGGCGGCCCGGCGTACTTCCTGTCAGGCGACACTGTGCGCCCCTCCCATCTGGATTTCCTTGCCGGCGCGCAGGTCGAGCAGGCGCTTGACGACGACCAGCAGGCCGGTGACGAGGAAGCCGCCCGGCGGCAGGATCATCATCAGCACGCCCATGTCGGCCGGCAGGATGCGCAGCTCGATGGTCTTGAAGGCGGGGCCGAGCAGCAGCGAGGCGTCGGCAAACAGGGTGCCCGAGCCGAGGATTTCGCGCACGGCGCCGATGGCGGTCAGCGCGATGGTGAAGCCGATGCCCATGAACAGGCCGTCGACCAGTGAAGGCAGGGCCGGCGACTTGGCGGCGAAGGCTTCGAGCCGGGCCAGCGGCAGGCAATTCGATACGATCAGCGGAATGAACAGGCCCAGCACCTTGTACAGTTCGTGCATCCAGGCGTTCATGGCGAGGTCCACCAGCGTCACCATCGCGGCGACGATCAGGATATAGACGGGGATGCGCACTTCCTGGGTGATGCGATTGCGGAACACGGCGACGAGGTAACTCGATGCCGCCATCACCGCGGCCGTGGCCAGTCCCATGCCGAAGCCATTGGTGGCGCTGGTGGTCATCGCCATCGCCGGGCACATGCCGAGCAACATGCTGAAGACGCCGTTGTTGTCCCAGAGGCCGTCCCTGACGATGGTTTTGTAGTCGTTGGCCATGTTCAGCTCCCTCCAGTCAGTTTCGCCTTGTTGGCGGCAAAGAAATCCAGCCCGCTGCGGATCGCCACCATGACACCACGCGGTGTGATGGTGGCGCCGGCGAACTGGTCGAAGTCCCCGCCATCCTTCTTTACCTTCCAGCGCTCGGCAGGCGGGTCGCCCAGGGACAGTCCGGTAAAGCGCAGGATCCAGTCGCCCTTCTTCTCTTCGATCTTGTCGCCCAGTCCTGGCGTCTCCTTGTGCGCCAGTACGCGCACGCCGAGCAGCTTGCCATCGGCGGCAATGCCCATCATCAGCTTTATCTCGCCGGCATAGCCGGTGCCGTAGATCTCGTAGGCGACGCCGGTCACCCGGCCTTCCTTGCGGGCGCGATAGACGGTGATTTCCTTGTCGCGGGCGTTCTTCACAACGAGGGTGTCTGTGACGGGATTGTTGTCGTGGATGCTGTCGGGGATCACCTGGCTCAGGGAGTTCTGCCGGTCCTCCAGGGCGCGTGCGCCGATGTCGGCGATGGTGAGCCGGTCGGTGACCGCGAGAACGATGCCGAAGCCGAGGCAGAAGCCGCCGAGGATCAAGCCGTGCATCAGGGTGCGCGACTGAATCGCGGCGGGTTCGGCAGGAATGGTGTCGGGGCTGTTCATGATCTGGCGAATGATCCGTTTGCCCGATGCTTCGCAGTTTCCGTGCCATCGCATGCTGCGGTGCACACCAAAGCCGTGCATTCATGGTTAACCCCGCACCAGCATGGGGGTTTTTCAGTCAACAAGGATCATCGCCCGGCCACTGGTGCCGACTCCCGCTTGTGTCGCAAGTCCTACAAATAGCTACAAACCTTGGCAAAAGCGCCATGAGAATCAGTCTCGGCACGGAATCTGCTGAAGGATAGGAAAGCATTTCAGTCGAGGATGGTGCGAGATGGCGAAGAAACAAGTCAAACCGGTTGTCGGAAGTGAATTGCCGCTTGGCGCAGGAGCGTCTTCCGCCATTCACCCGCGGGTGTTCCAGCACACCGTGGATCAGGCCGACATCGCGATCTCGATCACCGACGTACACGCCCACATCCTTTACGTCAATCCCGCCTTCACCCGCGTCACCGGCTACAGCGCCGACGAAGCCGCGGGCCAGAACGAATCCATGCTGTCCAACAGGACCACGCCGCCCGAGGTCTACCAGTCGTTGTGGCAGAACATCTCGCGCGGCGAATCGTGGAGCGGGCGCCTGATCAATCGCCGCAAGGACGGCAGCGAGTATCTTGCCGAACTGAACATTTCGCCGGTGGTCGACGCCGGCGGCGAAGTGATCAATTTCCTCGGCATGCATCGCGATGTCACTGCCATGCATCGGCTCCAGTGCCAGGTGAAGAACCAGAAGGAACTCATCGAATCGGTGGTCGATGCGGCGCCGATGGTCATTGCGCTGCTGGACGTCGACGACCGGGTGGTCCTCGACAATCACGAATACAAGAAGCTGCAGGCCGATCTCGGCATGGCCGAACCGGCGCCGATGCTCATGACATCGATACGCGCCGGCCTGGAAGCGGACGGGGCGCTTGGCAGGGGCAGTTCAGGCTATGCCTTCCTCGACCGCGAGGTGCGCCTCGATCTGCCCGGCGGCAAGCCAACGCGCTGGTTCTCCTGCTCGGGCACTCGCGTGCGCGAGGACAACAGCGCGGCGGATGCCTTCTTTGCCGGCAGCGGGCGCGACTACCTGTTGCTGGTGGCCAAGGATATTACCGGGCTGCGGGCGCAGCAGGAAAAGGCACGGGTGGCCGCGTTGCAGGCGGTCATGGCCGAGGAGGATCGTGTTTCGGCGCTGCGCGAGAGCCTGTCTGCCGCCACCTTCCGCCTCGAGGGGCCGCTCAATATGATGGCCTCCGCGGCCGGCATGCTGGCCCGGCGCAATGGCGAGCACGATCCGATGGTACTGGCGCTGGCCGATGCCATGGCCGGCGGGCAGCGGGCGCTTAGCGAGCTGCGTGCCATGATTCCGGCCGAGACGCGCGAAGCTTTCGGCTCGGTCAACGTGAATGAACTGATGCGCGATGTGCTCGATCTCGCCACGGGCCGCCTGCTTGCAGCCGGCATTCGCGTCAGCTGGAAACCGCAGGCCATGCTGCCGGCGCTGCAGGGCCATCCCAACAAGCTGCGTGCGCTGTTCAAGGCGCTGGTGGACAATGCCATCGATGCCATGAGCGGCCGCGGCTGGCGCGAACGCGAACTGCTGGTGATCACCCGGGCGCAGCTGGGCAGCATCGAGATACTCATCGAGGATAGCGGTCCGGGCATTCCGCCGGCGCAGCAGCTCAAGGTCTTCGAACCCTTCTACACCACCAAGCGCGAGGGCAACCGGCATCTCGGTACGGGCCTCGCCGCGGCACAGCAGGTAGCTGCCGACCATGGTGGCACGATCGAGATCGACCCGGCGAAGGCGCCGGGTTGCAGGGTCCGCGTGGTGCTGCCGGTGAAGCGACGCTCATGAGCGATGCCGGTTCGCCCATCCTGCTGCGCGCCCACTACGAGATGCTGTTCCGCGTCTCGCAGGTCCTGTCGCGTTCGCTGGATTTTCACCAGACCTTGCGCGAGGTCCTGCGCGCGCTGGAGATCATCGGTCACCTCAGCCGCGGCATGGTCAGCGTGGTCGACCCCGATGCCGGTGATCTGACCGTCCTGGCCGTCCATGGGCTCGACAGCGAGGTCTACGCACCGGTACGCTACCAGCCGGGTGAGGGCCTGATCGGCATGATCCTCGAGGGTGGCCGCACCGTCGCGATCGCGCGCCTGGGAGACGAACCGCGCTTCCTCAACCGGCTCGGCCTCTATGACAAGGAGTTGCCCTTCATTGCAGCGCCGATCCAGGTCGGCGGCACGCTGCAGGGCGTGCTCGCGGTACAGCCCGACGAGCCGGACGACGGCCTGCTCGAAGAACGGGTGCGCTTCGTCGAGATGGTGGCCAACCTGATCGGCCAGAGCGTGCGCCTGTCGCTCGAGGTCGACCGGGAGCGCAAGGCCCTGGCAGAGGAGCGCGACAGCTTGCGCCGCACCGTGCGCCAGCGCCATGGATTCGACAACATGGTCGGACACTCCGATCCCATGCGGCGCGTCTTCGAACAGATCCGCATGGTGGCGAAATGGCCGACCACCGTGCTGATCCGCGGTGAGACGGGCACCGGCAAGGAGCTCATCGCCAACGCCATCCACTACAACTCGCCGCGGGCGCGGGGACCGTATGTCCGGCTCAACTGCGCCTCGCTGCCGGAGAATCTGCTCGAATCGGAACTCTTCGGCCACGAGAAGGGATCCTTCACCGGCGCCGTGAGTTCGCGCAAGGGACGCTTTGAAATGGCCGATGGTGGCACGCTGTTTCTCGACGAAATCGGCGACATCTCGCCGGCTTTCCAGGCCAAGCTGCTGCGCGTGCTGCAGGAGGGCGAACTGGAACGGGTCGGCGGCAGCCGCACGGTCAAGGTGGATGTGCGACTGATCGCCGCGACCCATCGCGATCTCGAGGCGGCCGTGGAGGCCGGCGATTTCCGCGAGGACCTCTACTACCGGCTCAACGTCATGCCCATCCTGCCGCCGCCGCTGCGCGAGCGCATGGAGGACCTGCCGGAAATCGCCCGTCACCTGCTCGACCGTCTCGGCGGCGTCCAGAGCAGGCCGCTGACCCTGACCGCCGCCGCGCAGCGGAGGCTGGCGCAGCACGCCTGGCCCGGCAACGTGCGCGAACTGGAGAACTGCCTGGAGCGGGCCGCGGTGATGTCCATGAACGGCGAAATCGATGCCGACCTGATCCGCATCGACAAGCCGCGCGCCACCCCCGGCGCCGCATCGCAAGCGCCGGTCATGCGCGTCCCGGCGGCCGACGCAGACGCGGACGAACTCGAACCCGGCACCGAACAGAGCGAACGCCAGCGTGTCATCGCCGCACTGGAGCAGGCCGGCTGGGTACAAGCGCGCGCCGCGCGACTGCTGGGCATGACGCCGCGGCAGATTGCCTACCGTATCCAGACCCTCAACATCGAGGTCAGGCAGATCTGACCGGGCCAGGTGCAGCGCCCAAGCGAAGGAGCATGAAATGGCGGCAAGCGAAGGTTACGCAATCGGCGACATCGTGTTCAGCCGCGAATTGCTGAAGAATGACGGGGGGATTCCGGACATCGCGGCGGACGCCGTGCTGGCCACGCCGGGCAGGCGAGGCGTAGTCGTGAATCACGGCCATGTCGAAGCCGACCTCGAGCAGGAGGTCTATCTGGTCCGCTTCGAAGGCGAGGCTGGCGAATCGGGCGATCTCGGGCCTCCCGTCGGCTGCCTGCCCGAGGAACTGACGCAGGACGAGTCCTGGGCCAGGATGGCGGCGGGCGGCTAGGGACGCTTGTGGTCCCTTCCGACACTCGCGGGCGCAGTGATCGCCACAGGCTCCGGGATTCGATCGGATCGGCTGTGCCGATGTCGCAATACTGCCCAGAAGCGATTGTGGCGTTTCCGACAAGCGGCGTATGGGCTTTCTATGAATCAATGAGTTAGTGCCTGGCACAGGCGTTGCTGAAAGGAAGTAGCACCCACCCTTGGAGAAACATCGTGGACCTTCCAGTGATCGCCCCCCCGGCACCGCAGGCCAGCGGCTGCAGTGCTGGCAGTTGCGGATCGACTTCCCGTCAGGTGGACGCGATGTCGGACGCGATTCGCGCCAGGGTGCAGGACCACCCCTGCTACTCGGAAGAGGCCCACCACTACTTCGCCCGCATGCATGTGGCGGTAGCGCCGGCCTGCAACATTCAGTGCCATTACTGCAATCGCAAGTACGACTGCGCCAACGAGTCGCGCCCCGGTGTCGTTTCCGAACTGCTGACGCCCGACCAGGCCGTGAAGAAGACCCTGGCCGTCGCCGCCACCATTCCGCAGATGACGGTGCTCGGCATCGCCGGACCCGGCGATCCACTGGCCAATCCCGCACAGACCTTCGATACCTTCCGCCAATTGGCGGCCAAGGCGCCCGACATCAAGCTTTGCGTGTCGACCAACGGCCTTGCCTTGCCCGAGCACATCGACGAACTGGCGAAACACAACATCGACCATGTCACGATCACCATCAACTGCGTCGATCCCGACGTCGGCGCCCGGATCTACCCGTGGATCTTCTGGCAGAACCGGCGCATCCGCGGCCGCGAGGCCGCCGCCATCCTGATCGAGCAGCAGCAGAAGGGCCTCGAGATGCTGGTCGCGCGAGGCATCCTGGTCAAGGTCAATTCGGTGCTGATCCCCGGCGTCAATGACGAACACCTGAAGGAAGTGTCGCGGATCGTCAAGGCCAAGGGCGCCTTCCTCCACAACGTCATGCCCCTGATCGCCGAGGCCAAGCATGGCACCTTCTACGGCGTGATGGGGCAGCGCAGCCCCAGCCCGGCGGAACTGAAGAATCTGCAGGATGCCTGCGAAGGCGACATGAACATGATGCGCCACTGCCGGCAGTGCCGTGCCGATGCGGTCGGTTTGCTCGGCGAGGATCGCGGCGACGAGTTCACCATGGACAAGATCGAAGCCATGGACATCGACTACGAGGCCGCCATGGCCGTGCGCGCCGAGTTGCGGGCGAAGGTCACTGCCGAACTGGCGGCCAAGCGCGCCAGGATCCACGCTGAGCCTGCGCCGCAAGTCATCCAGTTCATGCCCCGCGTCGAGCCGCAGAAGCCTGTCGGCCGTCCGGTGCTGATGGCGGTGGCGGCAAAGAACGGCGCGGTCGCCGTGCATTTCGGCCACGCCAGGGAATTCCTCGTCTACGAAGCGTCGGCAGATGGCGCCAGGCTCGTCGGTCATCGCCGGGCCGATGCCTATTGCTCGGGCGACGACAGCTGCGGCGATGGCGAGTCGGTGCTGGACAGAACCATCAGGGCACTCGTTGGCTGCGAAACGGTGCTGTGCTCGAGGATTGGTATTGAACCTTGGGGCAAGCTGGAAGCCGCCGGCATTCAGCCCAATGGCGAGCATGCCATGGAGCCGATCGAAGAAGCCGTGATGGCGGTATGGAACGAAATGCTGGCTGGCGGCAAGCTCGACGCCAGGCCATCCGCCGCCAAGTGCGCCTAAGCAGACCATGGCCCTCGAGATCATCGAAAGCTGCGTGAACTGCCGGGCCTGCGTCACCCTGTGCCCGAACAAGGCCATTTACGCAGCCGCTCCGCACTTTCTCATTGAACGTGACAAATGCACCGAATGCGTCGGCGATTTCGCCGAGGCTCAGTGCGTGGCGATCTGCCCGATCGAGGGAGCGATTCTCGACGAACTGGGCGTGGAGATGAACCCGCCGGGCTCGCTGACCGGCATCCCGCCCGAACGCTGGGCAGCGGCGCGAGCCGAGATTGCGTCGAGATGAGCAATGGCCACCATTACCTTCTTTGAGAAGGCCGGCTGCGCCGGCAACGCCCGGCAGAAGGCGCTGCTGGTTGCCTCCGGCCACGAGGTGCTGGCGCGGGACTTGCGCGACACGGCATGGACCAACACGGCCCTGCTCGACTTTCTTGCCGGCCTGCCGGTGGCGTGCTGGTTCAATCGCACCGCGCCTGCCGTCAAGTCGGGCGAGATCGTGCCCGAGGACCTCGACGAGCTGACGGCCCTCGCCCTGCTGCGCGACAACCCGCTGCTGATCCGGCGCCCCTTGCTGCAGGTCGGCCACGAGCGGATGGTCGGCTTCGATGCTGATGCGATCGATGCCTGGATCGGGCTGCGCAACGCGCCGGCCGGGGACCTCGAAGCCTGCCAGGGAGTCGCCGCCGCGCCGCGCGTGTTCTACGTCCACTCCGCCGGCGGTGGCGCCATTCGCTGCGTCGCCGCTGCCACTTCCCATGCGGACCGTTGCCAGCCCGGATAAGGCGGTGCCGCTGGCGCCCGGGGTGCACTGGATCGGCGCCTTCGACCCCGACCTGCGCAACTTCGACATCATCCTGCGCACCGCCAACGGCACCAGCTACAACGCCTACGCGGTGCGGGGCAGCGCCGGTGTGGCGATCATCGATACCGTCAAGGCCGATTTTGCCGATGATTTTTTCCGTCGCCTGGAATCGGTCGCCGCTTACGAAGAAATCACCACCATCGTCCTCAACCACCTGGAGCCCGACCATTCCGGCGCGCTGCCGGAACTGCTGCGCCGCGCACCGCAGGCGCTGCTGTATGTGTCACACCAGGCGCGCCCGATGCTGAAAGGCCTGCTCGACCCGGCCGAGTTCGCCCATCGCATCGTCGCGGTCGGCACCGGCGACAGCGTCGCCCTCGGCGATCGTCAGCTCGAATTCTTCAACACGCCCTACCTGCACTGGCCCGATACCCAATGCACCTGGCTCGCCAGTGAAGGCATGCTGTTTTCGGCCGACTTCCTCGGTTGCCACTATTGCGACGACCGGCTGTTCAACGACGCCGTCGGCGATTTCCGTTTTTCCTTCGACTACTACTATGCCCATATCATGCGACCGTTTCGCACCTACGTGCGCGAGGCGCTCGACCTGATCGAGCTCCTGCCGCTGCAGGTGATCGCACCGGGCCACGGTCCGATCCTGCGCGACGATCCGCGCGACTATGTGCGCCGCTACCGCAACCTGTCGGCGCCGAGCCTGCATGGCGCCGGTTCGAAGACGCTGCTGGTGTTCTACATCTCGGCCTACGGCGCCACGCGACGCATGGCCGAAGCCGTGGCAGCCGGCGCCGAATCGGCCTGCAGCGCGGCCGGCGAGGTCCGCGTGTCGCTCTACGACCTCGAAGGCGGCCACGCCCAGGCCGTCGTCGATCTGATCGAGGAAGCCGATGCGCTGGCGTTCGGCAGCCCGACCATCAACGGCGATGCGGTCAAGCCGGTCTGGGACCTGCTCTCGTCGCTCACCATGGTGGACGTCAAGGGCAAGCTCGGCGCCGCCTTCGGTTCCTATGGCTGGAGCGGCGAGGCAGTGCCGATGATCGAGGATCGCCTGCGCCGGCTCAAGCTGCGCGTGCCGGTAGCCGGCGTCAAGGCGCGCCTGACGCCCACCGCGGAGGAATTCGCCGCCTGCCACGAACTCGGCCGCCAGACCGCACTGCACCTGCTGGGCCGTGCCGAGGCGAGTGCCATCGACATGGCGTCACTTGCGTGACGCGATGGCCAATAGACGCCCGCCCCTCCCGGCCTCCCCTCGCGGGGAGGTGACTGCATCAGCTCGCTCCGCTCGATATTGACATGCCCGAATATTGGCTCTTTTACGCAACAGCAGATTTCACAACTGGAGAAACTCCATGGCAAAAGCCAGCGTCACCTTTCAGGACATCGGCGTTACCGTCACCGTGCCGGCCGGCACCCGCCTCATCGAAGTCTCCGAGAAGATCGGCGCCGGCATCACCTACGGCTGCCGCGAAGGCGAGTGCTGCACCTGCCTGACGAAGATCGTGTCCGGTCACGAACACCTCGCCGCGCCCTCGGTGCTTGAAGACCAGGTGCTGAAGGACAACCTCGCCCCGCGCCACCACCGCCTCGCCTGCCAGGCCCAGGTGCTGGGCGGCAGCATAGTGGTCAAACCAACTTGACCACTATGCTGCCGCCATGCGGCCAATCGGTCCGCCCCCTCCCATCCTCCCCCTCACGGGGGAGGCTATTGATCAGCTCGCTACGCTCGAATTTCAAGGGCCGGCCTGTCACGCCCATTTCAACTTAACCCCACAAGGAGCCCATCATGGCCAACATCACTTTCTCCAGCAAGCTGCACAAGGACAAGACCGTCTATGCCGTCGCCGGCAGCCACAAAAAAACCGTCCTCGAACTGGCCAAGGAAAACCACATCCCGATCGACTTTTCCTGCGGCGACGGCGAATGCGGCACCTGCCTGTGCAAGGTCAGCAGCGTCGATACGGCGAGCCACAACAAGTACGGCCACATGGGCGGCGCGCTCAATCCGCGCGAAGTCGCGGTGCTGAAGGAACTGGGCAAGATCAGCCAGGACCAGATCGACCAGATGTACGTCGACGACCTGCCGCCCACCGAATGGCGCCTGGCCTGCCAGTACGTGGTGCGCGACGAGGATATCCTCGTGGAATACCCGAGCCGGTGAGTTCCGCCCCGGCCGCCGCTGCCGCCGAGGTCCTGGCGCGCGCGGAGGCGGCCTACCTCGGCCTGGCACTGGGCGACGCGCTGGGCGCCACGGTGGAATTCATGACGCCGCGCGAAATCGCCCACCAGCACGCGGATCAGTCGGGAATTCACCGCGAGATGGTCGGCGGCGGCTGGCTGAAACTGCGACGCGGGCAGGTGACCGACGACACCACCATGTCGCTGGCCCTGGGGGAATCGATTCTGGCCAACCACGGCCGGGTCGAGCCGCTGGCCTGTGCCCAGGCCTTCGATGCCTGGATGCGCGGCAAGCCGCCTGACATAGGCAATACCGTGCGACGCAACCTGGTGCTGTTTCGTCGCACTGCCTGTCCCGCAGCGCCGGCGTCGGAGCATGATGCCGGCAACGGCGCGGCGATGCGCGTGCTGCCGGTGGCCCTGGCCACGTTCGGTCGCCCGGAAGCCGAGGTGCGTGCCGCCTGCCGCGCCCAGGCCCATGTCACCCACAACAACGCCATGTCCGACGCGGCCTGCGAGTTCCTCGCACTGACTGTGCAGGACTTCCTGCGCGGCGATTCGCTGCGCCAGGTATTCCGGCAGCGTATCGGGCCCTTGGTGGCAGGCCACCCGCAATTTTCATTTCGCGGCAAAGCGCGCCGTGCCAATCCGAGCGGCTGGGTGGTCGAAACCATGCAGGCCGTGTTGCAGGCCGTGGTCGATGTCGACGGCTTTGAGAACTGCGTGGTCGACGTGGTCAATCGCGGCGGCGACGCCGACACCACCGGCGCCATCGCCGGCATGCTGGCCGGCGCCCTGTACGGCCGCGAAGCCTTGCCGGCGCGCTGGGTGAAGGCCCTCGATCCTGCGATCCGTGAAGACTGCATCGGGCAGGCGCGACGCCTCCTCGGTCAGGTGCCACCGCCAGCCCCCGACGCGACGTGACGTCACCGACTCACGCGGCCACCAGGCTCGTATTCCAAGTCCGCAGCAGATCGCCTACCGTCGCTTCGATGATCTCGATGCCTTGTCGTTTGCAGAAGCGCCGCTCCTTGTCACTTGGCCCGGCGATCAGTGCCCAGCCGGCGGGTTCGCTGGCGGCGTCGTAGATCAGGTCGGAGAGCACCATGCGCTCCGAATCGCGGTTGAGGCGCATGCCCAGCAGCAGGTAGCGCTTGCCTTTGCGCCGTGCCTTGACGAAGGCCGGCACAGCGAAGCCGCCCATCAGCTCGGTGATGTAATCGACATAGTCGGCGTCGGAGGCGATGTAGCTCGACTTCGGGCTGGGCGAGCCCATGGGCTTGAACAGGATGGGCAGGCTGGCATCGGCCCGGGCCGGGTCGATTTCGGCGTAGCCGTTGCCGTCATGGGCGAACAGCTTGAAGCGGTAGTCGCTGCCGCCGAGCCTCGCGCAGCCGAGGATCAGCAGGTGCGGCAGGTGGGCGTAGCTATCCTGCAGTTGCGTGTCGCGGTTGATGTCGAGGACATAGGGCGGGGCGATTTCGGCCAGCCAGTCGTGCACGGCGGCCCGCGTCCATCTGGTCGCGCCGTAGGTGGTGTCGAGGAAGCGCGTCACGGCGCTGCGGCCGCGCTTTAGTTCGATGTTCATGGCGGCGCGGGGAAATTCGTACATCAGCTTGGGGGCCATCGGCTGGCCGTTGTTCATGGCCAGGATCAGTTGGTCGCTGGTGGCCGGGATGTGCCGCCCGTCCACGCCGGACATCACGTCGGCGAGGACGCCGGGTCCGAGATAGGGAACGATGCTGCCGTCGGCAAGGCCGGCCTGCCATTGGTCGAGGAGTTCGGTGGAAAGCATGGTGGTGTGCTCCGGATGCGATGTTTCTTGTCGTGCAAGAAGCGCACCCGGCGCGAAACCCCGTGCCGGCAACGGATGAGGGCCGGTTTGTCGTACTTGCTACAAAGACGTTAACGTGAAACAGCAGGATAGGTCGCTGCTGATATCGAGCGTAGCGAGCCAAGCAATAGCCTCCCCGGGAGGGGAGGATGGGAGGGGCGGGCGTTTATGCTGCTTTTCGCGCGTTTCGTCTTCGGCGGATGGCTCTCGCTGCGATGAGCGTTAGAGCGTCACCAGGCGCACCCGGTACAAGCCGCCGATCACCACGTACTCGTCCTCCGCCTTGAGCATGCCGGGCAGCAGGCGGCTGAAGAAGGCCAGCTTGGGCACCGGGACGTCCACGCTGAGGACGGTGTCGCCGAACTCTCCGGCCCGTTCGCGCGAAAGGGAGAAGGAGCTGACATTGTTGAGCAGCACCACCTTGGCGTCCGGTCCGCTGTGGATGTCGTCATCGGCGATGATCTCGTGATCACTCAACCGGTTGACGCCGCGGTAAAGGAGCATGTGCGTGCGCTGCGGGAATTGCCGGGCGAGTTCGTACTGGCTGTAGGCATAGAGCAGGTCGAGCTGCGCTTCGAGTGCATTGGTGCCATACAGCCCGGCGGCGCGCATCTCGACGTAGCGTTGCCAGGCGGGACTGCCCGCTTCGCGCAGCGAGTCGCCGTGATGCCGTGGCATCAGGCCGAAGCGCGACTCCACCCAGCCCTTCAGCACGGCGGCTTCGCGGCCGTCGGGATCGAAGGCCCAGCCGCGGACGACGCGCAGGTAGCTGGCCTTCGCCCGTGGCCTGGGCTGGTTGGCGGTGAGTCCGGCCTCTTCCGGTTGCGTCAGGTGGAAATGGGACGCCATGTAGCCGGCGAAGCGCTGCGCTCGCTCTTCGATCGCGGCGATGTCGTCGAGCAGTTCGAACAATGGACGGTGCAGTGATTCCACGCCGTCGATGGCAAGCGCCGCCGGTGCGCGCTGGAAGGTCAGTCCGCCGAGGATCGATGCGGGCAGGTTGCAGCGATTGATCGGCAGCCGGGCATGTTGCGGCAGTGCCGGCGCTTGCCGCAAGGCGGCGGGATCTTCCTTGTCGGGGGCGCGACAAAGTGGCGTGTCGATGTCGTACACCGATGTCGCAGCGGAACGCTCGGGTATCCCGGAAAGGCTTGCCACGTCAGGCTTTGGCAAAAGTCATGGTGCTTGGCACGCTCCGTGCAGTAGTCCTGCCGTGAGCACGGGAATTCCCGCCAGCTCCAAAGACTTCAACGCAGGACCTCAACAAGGAGCGCATCATGGCAAAACTTCGTCAGGCCGCCATTTACGGCAAAGGCGGAATCGGCAAGTCTACCACCACGCAAAACCTCGTCGCCGCGCTGGCCGAGTCCGGCAAGAAGGTGATGATCGTCGGTTGCGATCCCAAGGCAGACTCAACGCGTCTGATACTGCACGCCAAGGCGCAGAACTCGGTGATGGAACTGGCGGCGGAAGCCGGCAGCGTCGAAGACCTCGAACTCGAGGATGTGCTGTCAGTCGGCTACGGCGGCATCAAGTGCGTCGAGTCCGGCGGACCGGAGCCCGGCGTCGGCTGTGCCGGCCGCGGCGTCATCACCGCCATCAACTTCCTCGAAGAAGAGGGCGCCTATACCGACGATCTCGACTTCGTCTTCTACGACGTGCTCGGCGACGTGGTCTGCGGCGGTTTCGCCATGCCGATCCGCGAAAACAAGGCGCAGGAAATCTACATCGTCTGCTCGGGCGAGATGATGGCCATGTACGCTGCCAACAATATCGGTAAGGGCATCGTCAAGTACGCCAACTCCGGCGGCGTGCGCCTGGCCGGCCTGATCTGCAACTCGCGCAACACCGACCGCGAAGACGAACTGATCATGGAACTGGCCCGTCGCATGGGCACCACCATGATCCACTTCATCCCGCGCGACAACGTGGTGCAGCACGCAGAAATCCGCCGCATGACGGTGATCGAGTACGACCCGACGGCCAAGCAGGCCGACGAGTATCGGGCCCTGGCGCGGAAGATCGTCGACAACAAGAACTTCGTGATTCCAACGCCCGTCACCATGGACGAACTCGAAGAGTTGCTGATGGCATTCGGCATCATGGAAGTGGAAGACGCCTCCATCATCGGCAAGACCGCCGCCGAACTGGCTGCCGAAGCCGCTGCCGCCTAGGACCAATCGCCTTCAATCCATCGACTTTGGGCGCCGTGCACAGATAGCTGCCGGCGTCCGACAAGGAGAAACAACATGGCTGCGCTTACCCGCGAAGAAACCGAAGCACTGATCCAGGAAGTGCTCGAGGTGTATCCCGAAAAGGCGAAGAAGGACCGCGCCAAGCACCTCATGATCAACGACAAGGAACTCGAGTCGTCGAAGAAGTGCATCACCTCCAACCGCAAGTCGCTGCCGGGCGTGATGACCATGCGCGGCTGCGCCTACGCCGGCTCGAAGGGCGTGGTGTGGGGCCCGATCAAGGACGTCATCTCGATCTCGCACGGCCCCATCGGCTGCGGCCAGTACTCCCGCGCCGGTCGCCGCAACTACTACGTCGGCACCACCGGCATCGACTCCTTCTGCGAAATGAACTTCACCTCGGACTTCCAGGAGAAGGACATCGTCTTCGGTGGCGACAAGAAGCTGGCCAAGCTGATCAACGAAATCGAAGGACTCTTTCCGCTCAACAAGGGCATCTCGATCCAGTCCGAGTGCCCGGTCGGCCTGATCGGCGACGACATCGAAGCAGTGGCCAAGAAGGCTGCCAAGGAACTCAACAAGCCTGTCGTGCCGGTGCGCTGCGAGGGTTTTCGCGGCGTATCGCAGTCGCTCGGCCACCACATCGCCAACGACTCGGTGCGCGACTGGATCATTTCCAACCGCGACGGCCAGGCCTTCGAAAAGACGCCCTATGACGTAGCCATCCTGGGCGACTACAACGTCGGCGGCGACGCCTGGGCCTCGCGCATCCTGCTCGAGGAAATGGGCCTGCGCGTGGTCGCCCAGTGGTCCGGCGACGGCACGCTGGCGGAGATGGAAAACACTCCCTTCGTCAAGCTCAACCTGCTCCACTGCTACCGCTCGATGAACTACATCAGCCGGCACATGGAAGAGAAGTACGGCATTCCCTGGCTCGAGTACAACTTCTTCGGCCCGACCAAGATCAAGGAATCGCTGCGCAAGATCGCTTCCTTCTTCGACGACACGATCAAGGAAGGCGCCGAGCGCGTCATCGAGAAATACACGCCGATGATGGACGCCGTGATCGCCAAGTACAAGCCGCGCCTGCAGGGCAAGAAGGTCATGCTCTATGTCGGCGGCCTGCGTCCGCGCCACGTGGTCGGCGCCTACGAGGACCTCGGCATGGAAGTGGTGGGGGCCGGCTACGAGTTCGCGCACAACGACGACTACGACCGCACCATCAAGGAAATGGGCGATGCCACCCTGATCTATGACGACGTCACCGGCTACGAGTTCGAGGAATTCGTCAAGGCCATGAAGCCCGACCTGATCGGCTCCGGCATCAAGGAAAAGTACGTGTTCCACAAGATGGGCGTGCCCTTCCGCCAGTTGCACTCCTGGGACTATTCCGGCCCCTACCACGGCTGCGACGGCTTCGCCGTCTTCGCCAAGGACATGGACCTGACCATCAACAATCCCTGCTGGAACATGATGCAGGCGCCCTGGCAGGAGAAGCCCGCCAAGTCGCTGCTGAAGGACCCGCTGCTCAAGGCCGCCTGAAAGATTTCCGCGTGCCCCTCGCGGCCTCCGTGGTGAAAGAACCAGTTTCTGAATTTCCCTCAACTTATGCCCGCGTCCACGGATTAGTGGCGGGGCAAAGGAGATCAAGATGCAAATCGTAGACGACATCAGGCCGTGCTTCCCGCTGTTCCGGGACGACAACTACAAGCAGACGCTCGCCAACAAGCGGTCGTCCTTCGAGGAAAGCCACGGCCAGGAGAAGGTCGAGGCCGCCTTTCAATGGACCACCACGCAGGAATACCAGGACCTCAACTTCAAGCGCGAGGCCCTGACCGTCAATCCGGCCAAGGCCTGCCAGCCGCTCGGCTCGTCCCTGTGCGGCCTGGGCTTCCACAAGACGCTGGTGTACGTGCATGGCTCGCAGGGCTGCATTGCCTACTTCCGCACCTACTTCAACCGCCACTTCAAGGAGCCGGTAGCCATCATCGCCGACTCGATGACGGAAGACGCAGCCGTGTTCGGCGGGCAGAAGAACGTGCATGAAGGTCTCGCCAACGCCGTCAAACTCTACGACGCCGAGATGATCGTGATGTCCACCACCTGCATTGCCGAGGTGATCGGCGACGACCTCAACGCCTTCATCGGCAACGCCCGCAAGGAAGGCCACGTGCCGAAGGACTTTCCGGTTCCCTTCGCCCACACGCCCTCCTTCGTCGGCTCGCACGTCACCGGCTGGGACAACATGGAAGAAGGCATCCTGCGCTACTTCACGCTCAATACCATGGAGGGCAAGGTGATCGGCAGCAACGGCAAGATCAACATCGTGCCCGGCTTCGAAACCTACCTCGGCAACTTCCGCGTCATCAAGCGCATGCTGAAGGAGATGGACGTCGACTTCACGATGCTGTCCGATCCCGAGGAGGTGCTCGATACCCCCGCCGACGGCACTTTCACCATGTACGCGGGCGGCACGACGCAGGACGAAGTCAAGGACGCCCCCAACGCGCTCAACACCTTCCTGCTGCAACCGCTGGCGCTGGACAAGACCCGGAAGTACGTCGAAGGCACCTGGAACCATGAAGTGCCGAAGCTCAACATCCCGATGGGTGTCGAGTGGACCGATGCCTGGCTGATGAAGGTTTCGGAAGTCACTGGCAAGCCGATTCCCGCTTCCCTGACCCGCGAGCGCGGCCGCCTGCTGGACATGATGACCGACTCGCATGCCTGGCTGCACGGCAAGAAAATGGCGCTTTACGGCGATCCGGATTTCGTCATGGGCCTGACCAAGGTCCTCATGGAATTCGGCGTCGAGCCGACCCACATCGTTTGCAACAACGGCAGCAAGAAGTGGAAGAAGGCCATGGAAGCGATGCTGGCCGAGTCGCCCTACGGCGCCGGCGCCAAGGTCTATCCGGGTGCCGACCTGTGGCACCTGCGCAGCCTGTGCTTCACCGACAAGCCGGATTTTCTGATCGGCAACAGCTACGGCAAGTACATCCAGCGCGACACCCTGCACAAGGGTCCCGAGTTCGAGGTGCCGCTGATCCGTATCGGATTCCCGATCTTCGACCGCCACCACCTGCACCGGCAGACCACCCTGGGCTACGAAGGCACAATGCAGATCCTCACTACCCTGACCAACGCGGTGCTGGAAAACCTGGACAACAAGACCCGCGGTATGGGAACGACCGATTACAACCATGACCTCGTAAGGTAAGTCTGGTTGCCGGCGGAGACCGCAAGGCTCCGCCGCATCATCGGGAGAAACCCATGGCCAACATCATGATCCGCAAGAGCGACAAGGGCTATGTGTTCTACATGCCCAAGCGCGACATCGAAGACAGCATCCTCTCGATGGAGTTCGACACGCCGGAGAAGTGGGGTGGCGAAATCAAGCTCGGCAACGGCGGCGCGTATTACATCGAGCCGCAGTCGGCACCGGAGCGCCTGCCCTATTCCGTACGAGCCAGGCGCATCGACGGCGTTGAGTAACCCAGCGACATAAGGAGCAACATCATGGCAATGAAGATCGTTCAAGCCGAATGCACGTCCTGCGGCGATTGCGTGCCGGTCTGCCCGACCAAGTCGATCACCGAAAAGGGCGGCATTTTCAAGATCAACAAGGAAACCTGCACCGAGTGTGACGACGAGGCCGATTCGCCCAAGTGCATCACTGCCTGTCCGGCGGGCGATGCCTGCATTGTGTATATCTGATACGCGTTGACGCTCGAAAGGGGTAACACCATGTCGGAATCGATGACGCGCGAGGCGGCATTGCGCATCGCCCTGGCCGCGCAGGAACTGCCCGGTATCGAGCCGCGGGCACTGGTCCTGGCACTGGTGCAAAAGCTTGAACTGCCTCTGACCGAAACCAAGCTGGCGGCGGTCACCGTCGAGGACCTGTGCGAGGTTCTTGCCGGCGATCATGCCGACGAGGGTTGCGCCGTTGGTTTCGACAATGAACGCCTCAAGGCAGCCGTGCGGCCGTTGTGGGGTATCGGAATTGCCGGCAGCGAACTGCCAGTGCTGGAACCCTATACCGACGGCGACCTGCCCGGCTCGATCCGTGTCGCCGTGTGCTCCAATAGCGGCGAGAACCTCGACGGCCATTTCGGCTCATGCGAACGCTTTCTGGTGTATCAGGTCTGCCCGACAGCCCTGCGCCTGGTCGACCAGCGACCGACACTGGCTGCCGACCAGGCGGAGGACCGCAACGTTGCGCGCTCCGCCCTGATCGGGGACTGCGACCTTGTCTATGTGCAGTCCATCGGCGGCCCGGCGGCGGCCAAGGTGGTGCGCGCCGGCGCGCATCCGGTGAAGATTCCCAAGGCCGGCCCGGCCCGCGAAATTCTCGCGCGCCTGCAGCAGAGCCTGGTCCGTCCCCCGCCCTGGCTGGCCAAGGTCATGGGTGTGCCGGCGGCTTCGCTGGCGCAATACGTGGAGGCGGCCGAGGCCGAAGACCCGTGAGCATCAGCGCCGCACTCCTCGAACGGGTCGCTGCTGCGGTCACGCCCGCCGCCGACGAAGGCGAGTTGCGCCGGCAGTTTCCCGGCGTACGCATCACCGTCTGCAGTGACGACGACATTCCGGACCGGCTCGAGGCCGTTCACGAGACGGCTGCCGCGCGCTTCTACTACATCGATGCAAGCGAGCACTGCGTCAAGCTCTCGACGGACCCCGAGTCTGCCAGCGGTATCGTCGTCGGCCTGGTCGGTGAAGACTGAGCGGACCGGCAAGGACATGGAGGCGATTCCGGTTAGGGCGGAAAGCCTGTGCAGCGCCTGTCAGTACGCCGCCACGTTGCTTGCGGCCGGCGCCTGCGACCCGCATGATGTCTGCATCGAGTCGACCAGCGGGCGCCGCATCGACCGTTTCCTGAAAGCCCATCGGGTTCTTGCGGTGGATTACCTCGGCGACCACTGTTGGGAACGCCGCGCCATCGCCGCCCGCTATGCGCCGCTGGATTCGATCCGGCCACTTGCCCGGGATGAGGACGAAGCGGTGCGCCGGGTGGTCGCCTCGCGCCTGTCGCCGGCCGAGGTCGCCGGCATGATGCGTGACCCGGACCGTGAAGTGCGCATTACCGTTGCCCATCGCATAGAACGCGACGGCCTGCTGGCAATGGCGGGCGACCCCGATTACATGGTGCGCGTGGTCGTCGCCCGACGCCTCAGCCACGGCAAGCTGCCGCGCTTGTCGCAGGATCCCGAACGTGAAGTGCGCAAGACCGTTGCCGCCCGCCTGCCGGCCTTCGCCCTGGCGCGGCTGCTAGCAGACGCCGAGCCCGAGGTGCGCCGCATCGCAGCCGCCCGCGCCTTGCCGCACGACGCCTTGCGGCTGCTGGAAGACGAGGATTGGCTGGTGCGCCTGGCCGCCGTGCAGCGTGCGCCGCTGGCTGCCATACGCGGTCACCTCGTCGATCCCGAAGCGGAGGTGCGCCGCGCTGTCTGGCAACGCCTGGCGGCCGGTCAGGGCGGCGAGCAAACAACTACGGAGAACTTCGATGAACCCATGGGATGACCTGGCCCGCCAGGTGGCCGAACTCTGTGTCCGCGTCCCGGCGTCCGCCGGGCCGGGCGCCGTGGCCCGCGAGCTTGCCAAGACAGCACCGCAACTGGCCTTTCGCGAAGTGCTGGTGCGCGGTGGCTGGTACCGCCTCGGCGGCGTCGTCGATGCAGCGGGCAAGCACGTCGCCGACGATCTGGAAAAGTGGGCCGAGGCCGAACTCGCCGCACGCAACGACGATCTCGCTGCGCTGTGCGACGATTACGCCGACAGCGGTCTTGCCGCCACCCGCCTCAACGGCAGGACGCACTATCTGGTGGCCGCCACCGGTCCCGCCGCCACCGACTTCATCCAGCTGGAAATCGAGGAACTGCAGGAAGTGACCTGCCATGCCCTGTTCGACGCCGACCATTTGCCCGGCAACATAGAGGAGCTGGTGGACCCTCGTGGCAACGGCGGCCCTCCCGCCGCACGCGCCGTGCCACTGGGCGTGTCGTTTCTCGCCTTGCGCCGGCTGACGCCGGTGGCCGACTTGCTTGCCCGCATGCGCGCGCAAAAGCCCGAGCCGCAACCGATCCATCGTTTCATCGAAGCATGGGAACGCAGCAGCGCCGGCACCGCCTCCCAGTTCTCGAACCACTGGGTACTCGGCGTGCGAGAGCATCTCGACCGCTACCGCCAGACCATCGTCCAGGCTACGCCGGTTGCTGCATTGAATGGCGCGCTGCCGCGTTTCGACGGCGCCTTCGGCGTCCAGGGCCTGTCGCTGTATCACGCCCTGTCGCGCTACGACAAGGCGGCCGGCTATCCGATGGCCTGGTTCTTCAACATGATCACCACACGCAACGTGCCCCACGCCCTGTCCGCCGCCGTCATCGACGATACGCAGGCGGGATTCCACTATCTGCCGGACCGCGATGCCGAGGTAATCAAGGACTGGCTCTACCGCCCCTACGGCTTCTGAGGACAGGGTCTCGACACATGGCAATGAAGCGCGATTCGAACTGCCCGCTCTGCGGCGCCAGGCTTACGGCCGCAGAGCTTCTCGATGCCGGCAGCGAACTCATCGACCCTCGCCTCGGCGTGGTGGAGACGCATTGTCCCCATTGCCAAGGCTACCTCGAACTGATGCCGGCGCAGGGCCGGGTGGACATCGGCTACCTGGTCGGCGCCGCCAACGAGCGCTTCGATCCGGCACTTTCCCTGCCCTTCGAAGGCCTCATGGTCGAGCGCGTGGAAAACCCGCCTCGCCTGATGCTCACGGCGCAGGGACGTTCATGGGAGTTCAGGTAACGGCTTGTACTGGAGTACCATCGGCCGTCTGCCATTTCAGACGCAGACATCGATTGAAACTTGCTGCGGCGTGGAGTCGAAACGCCCATCCAGAGAAAGCTCCCCTTGGTCAGACTGAAATTCTCGATTGAGCTGAATTACGAAATCGACTCGCCCGGCTGCGATTTCATTTTCAGCATCCATGCCGCGCAGACCCGGCATCAGATCGTGGTCGGTGAGTCGCTGAGCATCAGCCAGAATCTGCCACCCAACCTGTATACCGATCCGACAACGCACACCCGGTTCCTGCGGCTGAAAGCCTTCGCCGGCCAGTTGCAGGTGCGTTATGACGCCACGGTGGATATCGATCACTACTCGGCACCACCGGAACAACTCGCCGAAGTGCCGGTAGCCAATCTGCCGGGGCAGGTGCTGCCCTATATCTATCCGAGTCGCTATTGCCAGTCGGACCGGCTGCACCGCCTGGCGGTCAAGGAGTTCGGCCATTTACGGCAGGGTTACGCCCGGGTGCAGGCCATCCGCGACTGGGTTTTGAATCGCGTCACCTTCCGCTCCAATTCGTCCACCGGCAACACGTCCGCGGTCGACACCCTGGTGGAAGAGGTGGGCGTGTGCCGCGACTTTGCCCACTTGATGATTGCCCTGTGTCGTGCGGTCAACATCCCCGCACGCTTTGCCGCCACCATCGACTTCGGTGCCGACCCGATTCTGGGGCCGACCGATTTTCATGCCTGCGTGGAGGTGTATCTGGGCGACCGCTGGTACCTGTTCGATCCTTCGGGCGTTGCCATTCCAATGGGTTTTGTGCGGCTCGGCACCGGACGCGACGCGGCTGACACGGCTTTTGCCACAATATTTGGCGGCGTGCGCGGGTCAGCCCCGGTGATGAACATCGAGGCAATCCCCAATGCCGAGGGACTGCTGGTGGTGCCGCAGCATCAGGCTCATGCCCTGTCCACCGACGGGCAATTCGAACCGGATTGATTCGACCCGCTCGACGCTGCGCGGTGGCAATCAGGAGCTGGGGGTGCCAGCCTTGCGGGTTCTGAAACGCCTTACCACCATCGCCGACTCATCGAAGCCCAGCCGCTGGTAGAAGGCCAGCGCCGCCTTGTTGTCCTTGTCCGCGAGCAGCGTGACGCGGTCAATGCCCTCGTTCGCGGCCCAGCGCAGCACGTGTTCGACCAGCGCCCGACCGTGGCCGCTGCCGCGATGACTGGCGGCGAGGATCACATCTTCGAGGATCAGCACCGGGCCGCCCTCGGCGGTGCTGATGCTGATCAGCGCATTGGCCATGCCCACAACGCGGCCGGTATCGCTCAGCACGAAGAGACGGCCATGGGCTGGATGGTCGAGGATCCAGCGCAGGGCGGCAAGCTGCTTTTCGCGCTGCGGACGGAAGTCGCTTTCGAGCGTGAACAGTTCGTAAAGCAGGTCGGCCATGGCTGTGACATCAGTGGCATTGGCGAATTCGACAAGCATGGGCGGCTCCGCTGATCAAGACTCCGGTCCGAAGCACAGCTTGTAGTCGGTACATGCGCCGCAAGTGGGCGACTTGCAGATCGGCACTTCGGCCTGTTGGCAAAGCTCGCGGTAGAAGAACTTCTTCCACTTCATGTCGCCGCTGTTCTTCAGCTTCAACCCAGCAAAACGTGTCTGCATCAGCGTGTTGAGTTCGGTACGACTGGGCAGGCCGAGGTCCTGCCAGAGATGCTGGTCCGCCATGCAGGCGGTGGCGACGGCATGGGCCAGCCAGCGCGAATCGGGCGCCGGGGTGGTCTGGTGCGCGAGCAGCAGGGCGACCAGATCGTCGAACTCGTCGATGTCTCGGACTGCCGCCTCGGCTTGCTCGCGCCAGATATGCAGCAGCGGTCGCAATGGGGCGGCGGCTGGAAAATAGTCGAGCAGCAGAAGATCGAGTTCATTGGCACGGAGGCCGGCCACCGGTGCCCGCCAAGCTCCGCGGCGGCGCGGCGCAAAAGCGATGGTGCCGGCCAGGGCCTGGGTTTCGACCAGATGCGGGTGGCGCGCAAAGGCGAGAAGGTGGGGACGCAGGTCGGTGGCGTTCATGCTGATCTGCAATGCATGAAGAGTGCCAGCCGGAAAGACCGCGGCACAGCGGGGGTTTCCGCGAGCCCCTGTCGCAAACCCGACAAAACCCTGTGCGGACCACCGCAACGTCGTGGCCCTGGCGCCCGCAATGCAGTGCCATCAAGGGTTTGTGGTCTGGCATGCGGCTTGCGGTTCCCTCCGCAACTCAACGAGGCCCACGATGAAAGCCACCGAAATCGCCGAACTGCTGAATGAGCCTGCCTGCGTCCATAACAAGAAGGAGAAGTCCGGCTGCGCCAAGACCAAGCCGGGCGCCACCGCCGGCGGCTGCTCTTTCGACGGTGCGCAGATCGCGCTCCTGCCGATCGCCGATGTCGCCCATATCGTGCATGGCCCGATCTCCTGCGCCGGATCGAGCTGGGACAACCGCGGCACGCGATCGTCCGGCCCGACGCTCTACCGCATCGGCATGACCACCGACCTGACCGAGCAGGACATCATCATGGGGCGGGGCGAGAAGCGGCTGTTCCACGCCATCAAGCAGGCCATAGACGACTATCGACCTGCGGCCGTGTTCCTCTATTCCACCTGCGTGCCGGCCCTGATCGGCGACGACATCGAAGCCGTGGCCAAGGCTGCAGCCGAACAGTGGGGGACGCCGGTGATTCCGGTCGACTGCGCCGGCTTCTACGGCACCAAGAACCTCGGCAATCGCATCGCCGGCGAGGCCATGTTCCGCCACGTCATAGGCAGACGCGAGCCGGAACCGGTGCCCGAGTCGGCGCAGCGTCCCGGCATCACCGTGCATGACGTGAACCTGATCGGGGAGTACAACATCGCGGGCGAGTTCTGGCATGTCGCACCCCTGTTCGACGAACTCGGCCTGCGCATCATCGGCAGCCTGTCGGGCGATGCGCGCTTCCATGAAGTGCAGACCATGCACTGCGCCGAAGCTTCGATGGTGGTGTGCGCCAAGGCCCTGCTCAACGTCGCGCGCAAGCTCGAAGGCGATTACGGCGTGCCATTCTTCGAGGGCAGCTTCTACGGCATCAGCGATACCTCGCAGGCCTTTCGCGATTTCGCCCGGCTGCTCGGCGATGCCGCCCTCGCCGCGCGTACCGAGGCCATGATCGGCCGCGAGGAAGCGAAGATCCGCGCCGAGTTGGCACCCTGGGCCGAGCGCCTGAAGGGCAAGCGGGTGCTGCTCTACACCGGCGGCGTCAAGTCCTGGTCAGTGGTCTCTGCCCTGCAGGACCTCGGCATGACGGTGGTCGCCACCGGCACCAACAAGTCGACGGAAGAGGACAAGGCCCGCATCCGCGAGATCATGGGCGACGACGCCAGGATGATCACCGACGGCAGTCCCAAGGCGCTGCTGCAGGCCTTCAAGGATTACCGCGCCGACATCCTGATAGCCGGCGGGCGCAATCTTTATACGGCGCTGAAAGCGCGCATTCCCTTTCTCGACATCAACCAGGAACGCGAATTCGGCTACGCCGGTTACGCGGGCATGCTGGAACTGGTGCGGCAGTTGGCGCTGACGCTGGAAGCGCCGGTATGGGACAAGGTGCGCAAGCCCGCTCCCTGGGCGTCGCAGAAGGCCGCTGGCGAGCCCTTGACCATGGCGCAGGCGGACTAGGGCGGCACCATGGCTGAAATCATCAAGCGCAGCAAGCCGCTGGCGGTGAATCCGCTCAAGGCCAGTCAGCCGCTCGGCGCGGCGCTGGCCTTCCTCGGCCTGAAGAACAGCATCCCCATGCTGCACGGCTCGCAGGGCTGCACGGCCTTCGGCAAGGTGTTCTTCGTGCGCCACTTCCGCGAGCCGATTCCGCTGCAGACCACGGCCATGGACCAGGTGTCGACCGTCATGAGCGCCGACGAGAACGTCATCGAAGGCCTCAGGGTGATCTGCGAGAAGAACGCGCCGGACGTGATCGGCCTGCCGACCACCGGGCTTTCCGAAACTCAGGGCGTCGACATCAAGCGCCTGGTGCGGGAGTTCCGCGAACAGCACCCGCAGTTTGCCGCGACGGCGGTGGTGCCGGTGAATACGCCGGACTATTCGGGCTGCCTCGAATCCGGCTTCGCCCTGGCGCTGGAAGCCATCGTCGATGCCATGGTGCCGCCGTCGAGCATGGCGGGACGGCGACGGAAACAGGTCAATGTGCTCTGTGCGTCGATGCTGACGCCGGGCGACACCGAGGCCATCAAGGAATGGATCGAAAGCTTCGGCCTGCGCCCGGTGCTGTTGCCCGACATCGGCGATTCGCTCGACGGCCACCTGGTCGATGCCGAAACCACGCCCCTGACGCTGGGCGGTACGCCAAGGAACGAGATCGCCAGCATGGGCGAGTCAGCGGCGACCCTGGTCATCGGCCGCTCGCTGCACAAGGCCGCCGATCTGCTGCAGGAGCGCACGGGTGTTCCCGACCATCGCTTCGACCATCTGCTCGGGCTGGATGCCTGCGATGCCTTCACCCTGGCGCTGGCGGAAATCTCAGGCCAGCCGGTGCCGGCCAGGATCGACCGGCAACGGGCGCAGTTGCAGGACGCGATGGTGGACACCCATTTCATGACCGGCTTCCTGCGCGTCGCGCTGGCTGCCGACCCCGATCTGTTGTTTGCGCTAGGCCAGTTCTTCGCCGGCGTCGGCGCCGAAATCGTTGCCGCCGTCTCCCCGACGCGGGCCGAGGTGCTGGGCGAGATGCCGGCGGCATCGGTACGGATCGGTGATCTGGATGATCTCGAACGCGGTGCGTTGGCGCATCTCGCACAGCTCGTCGTTTCCAACTCCCATGCCGCACCGGCGGCGCAGCGCCTGCAAATCCCCCTGCTGCGCGCCGGCTTCCCGCAATACGACCGGGTCGGCGGCTACACGCGAACCTGGGTCGGCTATCGCGGTGCGCGCCAGGCGCTGTTCGACGTCGCCAACCTCTTTCTGGAAAACCACCATGACACCCCTGCCCATCGATCCATCTTCTGGACCGGCACCGCACGAGATTCGGAAGTCCGGCCGGCGCCTGGCACTGGCCTGGTCGGCCACTAGCGAGCCGCCGAACATGCTCAGGGTAGCCTTCGCCAGCGACGACCGGCTCACGGTCAACCAGCACTTCGGCGCGGCCGGGGGCTTTGCCATCTTCGCCCTCGACGGCGAACGCGCGCAATTGGTCGAAGTGGCCGAATTCCCGCCCGAAACGATGGATGCAAACGAGAACAAGTTGCCCGCCAAGATAGCGGCGCTCAAGGGTTGCGCCGCCGTGTATTGCCTGGCCGCCGGCGCTTCCGCGGTCAAGCAGTTGCTGGCCGCCGGCGTCCAGCCCATGCGCCTCGACGACGGCACCGAGATCGAACCCTTGCTGAAACAGATCAGCGTTGCCATCAAGGACGGCGGCGTCGCCTGGGTGGACAAGGCCCTGCGCCGTGACGGCGATGCCGAGCGCTTCGCGCGCATGGCGGCCGACGGCTGGGAGGAATGATGACATCACCCTACGGAGAAACACCATGAGCCAACTTGCCAACCCCGTTGCCCCCCTCGCCGCCGAAGCGGCCGACGACCCGATCTACCAGACCGACTTCATCAAGGAAATGCTGCGTCAGACGCGCGCACTGGACAGCTACGGTCAGTGGGACGGCAAGTCGATGCCGGAGATCCTCGACAGCTACGTGCTGACCAAGGAAAGAAAGCGCGAGATCCCGGTCATCGGTGATCCCGATGACCAGATCATTGCGCGGGTCAAGGCCTTCCACAACGCGATTGCCGTGCTGATCGAAAAGGAGTGCCGCCTGATGGCGGTGCCCTTCGTGCAACTGACCCATGAAGGCTTCGGCCGCGCCCTGATCGTGGTCGGCAAGCTGGTGGTGATGGACCGCACGCTGCGTGACGTGCATCGCTTCGGCTTCGAGAGCCTGTCGAAGATGAAGACCGAGGCCGACAAGTTTCTCGGCGTCGCCCTCGAGATCATAGGCAAGCACGGGGACGTTGCAGGGCTGTGACCATGACCGACGAAGAGTTGAAGAACCTCGACAAGGAAGTAAAGAAGCTGAAGCGCATCGCCGGCGACTGGGCGGCGCAGTTGCATGACCTGGTCGAGGAGCGACTGCCGGCCGCCTACGAGGAAATTCCCGGCATCGCCCAATCCACCTACGACGCGTGCAAGGCCTGGGCCAGTGTCAGTGCCAAATTGAATTCAATGCAGAAATCATAAAAGGGATACATCATGAGCGCAACAACCGTCACCCGCGGCGGAACCCCCTACACGCCCACCTACGCCGACTCGATCGACACGAAGAAATGCATCGGTTGCGGCCGCTGCTACAAGGTTTGCGTACGCGACGTACTGACTCTCGTCGATCGTGGCGAGGACGATGAGGTCGACGAAGACGATTGGGACGACGAGGACGCCAAGGCGATGATGATCGTAAAGAACCCCGCCGACTGCACCGGCTGTGGCGCATGTGGCCGCACCTGCCCGAAGGGGTGCTTCACCTTCGTCTCGGCCTGAGGTTCCTGTCTGCCTAGTCCGCAGAAGCATTTCTTCGTCTGCTCGCAGCAGCGGCCGCCGGGACACCCGCGCGGCTCCTGCGGCCGGGTCTGCCCCAAAGGTGGCTACGGCGACGCGGTCTCCGCGCCCTTGGCACTTGCCGCTTGAGTTGCCTCATTGTCGCATTCGCGACACGGCTCGGAAGCTCAACGTCGGATATAAGCTGAAATGTTTTCAATGAGTTGAGGCAGTTCGCGGCATCTGGTACGGCGATTGCACTGCATGGCTTGTCCCCGACCACAGGAGCAGCCAACATGATCGATCTGACCCCCGCCGCCGCCAAGGCCATCCACCGCTTCATCCGTAGTTCCACAACCCCTGTCGCGGGTTTGCGCATTTTCGTTTCCGGTGGCGGCTGCTCAGGTCTGCAATATGGCCTGCGCATGGAACAGAACAAGGCTGACGACGATTACGAATTCGCCATCGGCAACGGCGTGACTTTGCTGGTCGACCCGATGAGCCGGCCCATGCTGGAAGGCCTCAAGGTCGATTTTGTCGACAGCCTGACGCAGACCGGTTTCAAGTTCAACAACCCCAACGCCACCGGCGGCTGCGCCTGTGGCCAGTCGTTTTCCGCCTGAGGGACGCGGCCATGTGGAATTACTCCGAAAAAGTCCGTGAGCATTTCTTCAACCCGAGGAACTCCGGTCCTCTGGAAAACGCCAACGGTACCGGCGACGTCGGTTCGATCAAGTGCGGCGATGCCCTGCGCCTGATGCTGAAGGTCAATCCGGAAAGCGAAATCATCGAGGACGCGCATTTCCAGACCTTCGGCTGCGGTTCGGCCATCGCCTCCAGTTCCGCCCTGACCGAGATCATCAAGGGCAAGACCCTGGACGAGGCGCTCAAGGTCACCAACCAGGACATCGCCGACTACCTCGACGGCCTGCCGCCGGAAAAGATGCACTGCTCGGTCATGGGTCGCGAGGCCCTCCAGGCGGCAGTGGCCAACTATCGCGGCGAAGTCTGGAGCGACGACCACGAGGAAGGCG
>Ga0208376_1000052_pt1 | contig 31760 bp, 26 predicted proteins | sample CryBogmetaGMA25M_FD_184548 | JGI IMG/M metagenome (GOLD analysis project Ga0208376, IMG submission 184548) | Freshwater microbial communities from Crystal Bog, Wisconsin, USA - MA2.5M (SPAdes) | ecosystem: Environmental > Aquatic > Freshwater > Lake | place: Crystal Bog, Wisconsin, USA...
ACCGCTACGCAGCGCCTCTGGCCCGTCCGCGTGAGGATCTCTACGCACGTCGGGAGGAGGCTGATCGCTTGCGCGACGACCGCTCTGGTCGCCGCGACTACGGGCGATCTGCCCCGCCGCCACGTGTCGCCGTACGCCAGGGCTTTGGCTCATTTGTACCTACTGGTGACGATAGCCTTGACGAATACCTGATCCAGATTGAGACGGAGCCGGATAACTATGGCATGGCCTTGTCTCTGGCTCGGCTTAGCGCGCAGACCGGGCGAGTTGATCTAATGACCTACACCTACAAGCAACTGATTCGAGGTTCGCACGCCCTTGAGGTAATCATTGAGGACGTGCCGGGGCTGATCGAGACTGTGGATGACCAGGCCATTGAGCAGCAGCTCTATCGGGTGCTTGGCGATGCGCTCGCGAAGCAGGGACGCCTGCGCGATGCGATGGTGGCCTATAACCATACTTTTGGCGGCTAAGAGCCAGCCGCTATACCTGCTCGGCAGACAATGTGGAGTGGAGTACACATAATGAATGCGCCTGTGGAGATAACGAAAGGTCAGCTTATGCGCCGAATCGTCGAGGATCTGATTCGCGTCGAGGGGGTTATCGGGGGCCTCCTGGTCGGCAAAGATGGCCTGGTGGTTGCGAGTACCCTGCTTGATGATGAAGATGCCGAGATCCTCGGGGCGATGTCGGCGGCGGTCTTTGGCGAGATTGATAAGGCGACGAAGCGGATCGGTGTGGGCTCACTGGTAGATTCGATCATTGATGCGAAAGATGGGTCTATCCTGCTGCTGGAGGCCAGAGAGCTGATTCTTGTCGTGATCACCCAGCGTATTGTGAACTTTGGGCTGGTGAAAATGGAGATGCGTCGCGCTGCGAAGCGTATCAGCGAGGCTGTGCCGATCTAGGAATTTGCAGAGTGCAGAGTGCAGATTGGCGCTGATATCTGTTACAGATGTCAGCGCCAAAATGATTCTCTGTGTAGCACTGAGCTTGTGATATACTGCGCCCTGGTGTCCGCAATCTGCAATCTGCAATTTTAAGAGGAGTATATGGAGCGCGCACTGATCATTCTCAAGCCTGACGCCGTTCAGCGTGGCCTGGTTGGTCCGATCCTGAGCCGGATCGAGCAGCGAGGGCTGAAACTCCAGGGTCTGAAGCTTATGCAGGTCAGCGAGTCGCTGGCCCGCACACACTACGGTGAGCATGAGGGCAAGCCCTTCTTTAATGGTCTGGTGAGCTATATCACCTCGGCCCCGGTAGTTGTGCTGGTGGTGGCCGGTAAGGCAGGCACCATCGAGATGATCCGCACAATGGTGGGAGTAACGAACCCGGCCAAGGCGGCTCCGGGCACAATTCGCGGTGACTTTGGCATTGAGATCGGGCGCAACCTGATCCACGCCTCGGACTCGCCCGAGAGCGGTGAGCGTGAGGTAGCGATCTTCTTTAGCCCCACCGAACTCATTGCTGACTGGGGCCGTGTTACCGACGCCTGGATCTACGAGTAGTCTCCCAAACGTCCTCAAAGATAGACAGTGCCAGCGAATCTGGCACTGTCTATCTTTGAGAACAATACCGCAGAACTTGCCCTGTCACGCTGAGCGAAGCGAAGCGTCCCGGCGATGGTAGTGCATGTCGGGACGCTTCGCTTCGCTCAGCGTGACATGTATGACAGGGTGACTTCTACGATATTGCCTTTGAGGGTGTTTAGGGTGGTAATCCTAGAGTTGGTGCGTCTATGGAAACACGCCGCTGGCGCGACTATAATTGGCCACTGCTGATCTGTGTCGTCGCGTTGCTGATTATTGGGATACTGGCGCTATATAGCGCCACGCTCACCGCCGTGGCGGTGAATGGTGCGCCCCTGAGTACGATCTTCCCACGCCAGATGGTTTATATCGTCGTTGGGATTGTGGCGATGCTGTTCGCCACGATCTTCGATTACCAGTTGCTTTCCAGTCTAGCCCGACCAATCTATATCAGCATGCTTGTGCTGCTGATCGTCGTGCTGGTGATTGGGCGAGTGAGCGAGGGCGCTCAGAGCTGGATCGCTTTCGGTGAGCGCACCTTCCAACCTTCTGAAGTAGGCAAGCTGGTGCTTGTGCTGGCCCTGGCATCGTACATGGGTCGTTACGAGGGCAAATCTGATGGCTGGATGGTGCAACTCGGCGGTCTACTCATCACCAGTGCCCCCCTGCTACTCGTGCTGATTCAGCCCGATCTGGGCTCGGCGGTTGTCTACGGCATGATCTGGCTGGTGATGGCCTGGGGTGCCGGGATGCGCTGGCAGCAGTTTGTTGCGCTGGTAGTGCTGGCCATCCCGACGATCTACATGGTCTGGATGCGGGGACTCGACTCTTTCCAGCGGGTGCGCCTGCTCACCTTCTATTATCTGCTCACCGACCCGAGCAAGGTAGACTTTAACGCTGGCTACAATGTCATCCAGGCGCTGAGCGCGATTAGCGCCGGGGGCTGGGTTGGCACCGGGCTCACCCACGGCCTCTTTAGCCAGGGGAACTACGTACCCGTCCAGCATACCGATTTCATCTTCGCGGTGGTTGGTGAGGAATTGGGTTTTGTGGGTGGGCTGGTGCTGATTACCTTCGAGGGGTTGCTGCTCTGGCAATCGTTGAGCATCGCCGAGCAGTCACGTGATCTCTTTGGCCGGTTGATAGCTCTCGGTGTCTTCGCCCTGATTGCATCCCACGTCCTGATTAATATTGGGATGAACCTGAGCATCTTGCCGGTGACGGGCCTGCCTCTGCCCTTTGTGTCGGCCGGCGGCAGCTTTATGATCACTGTCCTGACGGGGGTTGGTCTGCTCCAGAGCGTTGCCCTGCGTCGGAAGCGGCTGGCATTTTAAGAACACTATTTTTCGAATAACGATTCGCCGCTCCGCCCTCACCCCCCCCTCTCCCAGAACGGGAGAGGAGGAGCGGATCGCTCTCTGATGAGAAAATCTCCCCTCTCCCTCGGTGGGAGAGGGGCAAGGGGTGAGGGGGAAAGATGTGCTACTGGTCGCCCAGGAAGTGTCCGATCTCCTTGGCGGCGGCGCGGCCCTCGGCAATGGCCCAGACGATCAGGGACTGGCCACGACTCATATCGCCGGCGGCGAACACCCCGCGCCGCGAGGTCATCTTGTGATCGTCGGTTTTCACGGTGCCACGCGGACTCAGCTCAACCCCGAGCTGCGCGATCATACCGTCGCGCTCGGGGCCGGTGAAGCCCATCGCCAGCAGGACGAGATCGCAGGGCAGAGTGAAGTTTGAGTCGGGGATCTCTTGCATCTGCATGCGGCCCATGGCGTCCCGACTCCAACTTACACGAACCGCCTCGATTGCCGTCACACGACCGTACTCGTCGCCGATCAGTCGCTTCGTCTGCACGGTGTAGATACGCTCGCCGCCCTCCTCGTGCGAGGACGCCTTCCGCAGAACGAGCGGCCACTCGGGCCAGGGGTTGTCCTGGGCCCGCTGAAGCGGCGGCTGCGGCATCAGCTCAAATGATGTGACGTGGACGGCCCCCTGGCGCAGCGATGTGCCCACGCAATCGGCCCCGGTATCGCCGCCGCCGATCACCACCACCCGCTTACCCTGGGCCACAATTGCGGCGTCGGGCGGGATAACATCGCCCGCGCAGCGCTGATTCTGCTGGGCCAGAAACTCCATCGCGAAATAGACTCCGTCGAGTTGGCGACCCTCTACTGCGAGGTCACGCGGCTGGCGGGAGCCGCCGGTGAGCAGCACGGCGTTGAATTCCGTGCAGAGTTCCTCTGCCGACATGTTCACGCCCACATGGACACCGGTGTGGAAAGAGACGCCCTCGGCCTCCATCTGGGCCAGACGGCGGTCAATGATCTGCTTCTCGATCTTAAAGTCGGGGATGCCGTAACGCAGGAGTCCGCCGATCCGGTCGGCGCGCTCAAAGACCGAGACCTCGTGGCCCTGGCGGCGCAATTGCTGGGCGGCGGCGAGGCCCGAGGGGCCGGAGCCAACAACGGCCACGCGCTTGCCGGTAAGGCGGTGCGGTGGCTGAGGACGCACCCAGCCCTCGGCGAAGCCACGCTCGATGATCTGGAGTTCGATCATCTTGATCGCCACCGGCTGGAAGTTCAGGCCGAGCGAGCAGGAACCCTCGCAAATGGCGGGGCAGAGATGGCCGGTGAACTCGGGGAAATTGTTGTCGCGGTGGAGCAGAGTCAGGGCACGCTCCCAGTCACCCTCAGAGACGAGATCGTTGAAACCGGGGATGTAGTTGCCCAGCGGACAGGCGACGTGACAGTAGGGGATGCCGCAGTCCATACAGCGGGCACCTTGCTGCATCACGACGTTTTCATCTACTGGCTCATAGACCTCGTGGTAGTCGGCCAAACGCTCGGTGACAGGTCGCCCGTGTGGCTCTTGACGCTCGTACTTCAGAAAACCCTCTACGTCGCCCATGTGAAGCTACCTCTCGGCTCGTGCGCCGCTGACGTGGCGCAATACTGTTGACGGATGCCCTCTAGGATAATGCTCGTGGATACGCCACGGTTTGCCCAGCCATGCTTCTGTTGCTCTTGGGCGCTGCGCTGCGAATCATTATGGCTAAAGGCCAGGATGCAATATAATGTACACTGTTCTGTCGCAGCGAATAGTGACAGGCCGTCAACGTGGGCTGGTCATTTGGTTACTGCTCGTGTACTTCGGACGGATTGACGGGGCTACGTCATGGTTGTTCATCGCCGCCAGGAGAGATTTTGCATCCGCCCTCTCTCCCGTCACCACTAAATTGACATAGCACCAACGTATGCAGTAAAGTAACAGGACTACATTCGCTGCCTCGCGAGGTGCCTGTATGTCGCCAATCGCTATCAACCAGCGTCAGCTAGAGACACTCAGTCAGCTTCTTATTGCTGGCGGGCATCATGATGTCTCCGGGCTATTGTCCGCCTCCCTTGAGCGCCTTGTTGCCTTTTGGCCGGCGCAAGCCGGGGCGTTGCTCTACATCACGCCCTACGGCGAAACAGTGCGGCTGAACCAGGGTTCCCTCGATAGCGAGACTCGCACGCTGATTGAGCAGGCCCGCAGCGGCTTTATGCGCCGTGACGATGGAACCGAACCGATGCTCGGCTCCTATTCACTTGAGGGTGGCCGCGACCTGATCGAACTGCCGCTCCAGAGCGGTGGACAGGGTGTCGGTCTCCTGCACTTGGTGGTGAATGGACAAGAGTTTAGCACGGATGGAAAGGTTAGCTCCAGTTCGCTCAACGCAGACGAAGATCTGATGGTGCTGCTGGTGCGAGCCATCGGCGGCGAAGCCGACAAACTCTCGATGTTGCGGCGCGCTGAGCGTGATCTGCGTGAGCTGAACCTGCTCTACGAGATCGGCCAATCGCTCTCGATCAACCTCGACCTCTCCAGCCTACTCAATGATATCAAGCTGCGTGCGCCCAAGGTGGTAGGTTCCGAGCGCTGCTCGATCCTTCTGCTCGATGAGTCGCGTAATGAACTGGTGCTGGAGATCCCCGGCGAGAACCGGCAGTACCGTATGCCCGCCGACCGTGGCATCGCCGGGTGGGTAGCGACGCACGGGGTCGGCCAGATCGTCAATGATGTGGAGCAAGACCCGCGCTGGTACGATGCGATTGGCCGTGAGGCGGAGTTCGTCACCCGCTCGATCCTCTGCGTCCCGATGCGGATTAAAGATCGAATCAGCGGTGTCATGCAGTTGCTCAACAAGATTGATGGTAAGTCCTTCAGCGACCAGGATATGCAACTGCTCACCACCCTGGCCGCCCAGGCTGCCATTGCGGTTGAGAATGCCCGCCTCTACCAGAGCCTCAAGCAAGAGCGCGACCGGCTCTTGAGCAAAGAGGCCGAGACCCGCCATGCGATCGCCCGCGATCTGCACGATGGCCCGACGCAGAGTGTGGCTGCGATTGCTATGAATATTGAGTTCATTAAGAAGCTGTTCCGGGCCATGCCTGAGCGTGTGCCGGCTGAACTTGAGACTCTGGCTGAGTTGGTGCATAAGACGACCAACGATATTCGGACACTGCTCTTTGAGTTGCGACCGCTGGGCCTAGAGACGCAGGGATTGGTGATCACGCTCCAGCAGTATGTAGATCGCTGGCGTGACCCCTCGGGCAATACCACCCGGCTGCGCCTGGAGGCTCCTATGAATGTGCCGCGTCTGCCCTCGGAGATCGAGGCGGCGACCTTCATCATCGTCCAGGAGGCGATCAATAATGCCCGTAAGCACGCCCGCAGCGACCTGATCACCGTTTACCTCTACGTGGAGGAGGATGTCTTTGTGGCCAGCGTGCGCGACCGTGGCAAGGGTTTCAACGTAGCAGCGGTGGAGAGCAGTTATAACAGTCGGGGCAGTCTGGGCCTTCTGAATATGAAGGAGCGTGCCCGCCTGATCGGTGCCGACCTGCGTATTCGCTCTGAGCCTGACCACGGTACAACGGTGGAACTGCGCATACCGCTGTCGTGATCCGTTGGGGCGCGTAGAGGACGCAGCAGGAGGGCATCAGAGATACCGCGAACGGTATCTCTGATGCCCTCCCTGCTGTGCGCCCCTACGGGGGGATTTATCCCAAAATATCCTTGACCATCTGCGCGATGTCGGTGGGCTGATGGGCCACCGTGACCCCCACCGCTTCCAAAGCCAGGATCTTCTCTTGGGCTGTGCCCGTGCCGCCGCTGATGATCGCGCCAGCGTGGCCCATGCGCTTGCCTTCGGGGGCCGTCTGCCCAGCGATAAAGCTGACCACCGGCTTGGTTACGTTAGCCTTGATAAAGGTCGCGGCCTGGATCTCGGCGTCGCCGCCGATCTCGCCGATCAGCACGATCACCTTGGTGTCATTATCAGCCTGGAACATGGCCAGCACATCCACAAAACTCGTACCGATGATCGGGTCGCCGCCGATACCGACGATGCTGGTCTGGCCGAGGCCAAGGCGAGTGAGGGCATCTACCGCTTCGTAGGTGAGGGTGCCGCTCTTGCTGACGACGCCCACCGGGCCGGGGATGGTGATGTTGCCAGGGATGATTCCCACCTTGGCCCCGCCGGGGGTGATCAGGCCGGGGCAGTTGGGGCCAATTAGGCGTGCCCCGCACTGCCGGACAAACTCGTAGGTAGCAACCATGTCGAAGGCGGGGATGCCCTCGGTGATACAGACGATCAGCGGGATTCCGGCTGCCGCCGACTCGCGGATGGCGTCGGGGGCGAAGGCTGCTGGCACATAGATCACCGCACAGTTGGCCTCGGTCGCCAGCACTGCCTCCTTCACCGTGTTGAACACCGGCACCTGGCCGTCTACCGCCGTCTGTCCGCCACGGCCCGGCACCACACCCGCCACCACCTGCGTGCCATACGCGATCATCTGGCGGGTATGGAACTCGCCCTCTTTACCCGTGATCCCCTGTACCAGTAGCCGTGTGGCTTTGTTAATCAGAATGCTCAATGAATCCTCCGTAATGAATGTATTGATCACCGACTCCCGCAATCGGTCGTCGGTCATTGGTCGTCGCTCACAGCACCCTCTGCCTCGTGGACAATTGAGATCCCGGCGCTGGCCCCGATGCGACTGGCTCCGGCAGCGATCATGGCGTGAACGTCGGCAAGGGTGCGAATGCCGCCTGACGCCTTCACGCCGAGATCGGGGCCAACGCTGCGACGCATCAGGGTGATATCGGCGGTGCTGGCACCGCCGCCCGAGAAGCCGGTGCTAGTCTTGACAAAGTCGGCCCCGGCTCGGGCGGCTAACAAACATGCGGCCACCTTCTCCTCGTCGTTGAGTAAGGCAGTCTCAATAATCACCTTTACCAGGGCACCCTGGGCGTGGCCAGCGTTCACCACCTGCAGAATATCCTCGGCCACATCCAGGTAGTGTCCGGCCTTGAGTTGACCAATGGCGATCACCATATCAAGCTCGCTGGCACCGCTGGCGGCAGCCTGGGTGGCCTCAAAAACCTTCGTTTTAGTGGTGGTTGCGCCAAGCGGGAAGCCGATCACCGTGCAGACAGCCACAGGCGTGCCGGTGAGCAGATGCGCGCAGAGTGACACGTAGGTGGGGTTGACGCAGACACTCGCGAAGCGGTACTGCATGGCCTCGGCGCAAAGCTGTGCGATCTGCGCGGGGGTAGCCTCGGGCTTGAGCAGGGTGTGGTCAATATATTCCGCAATCGGAATGTTGGCCTGGGGAGCGGATGCAGGATTCGCGAGGCGAGTGCCGCTGGGTAGGTCGGGGATAGCTGCGAGACGCTGGGCCACCCGCGTGATCAAATCTTCCATCATGCGCCTCCGCGCTGCTGCAACTGGCCGCAACCCCTCCGGGCCGACGCGCCACGTATTGTATCACGAAAGATGTTTAGCTCCCTCTTTGATGAATGTGGTATGGTATACTTAGTCATCGCATTTGGTGGGTTAGATATGTAGCGACCACTCATGCAGCCCTGGCTGGCGGTGTTGGATTTCTAAAGGATTATCTTAACAGGGCCATGCTAGCGTCCCACCAAGTCTCGTACGGTTGCCGCCTTTTATACCATAGTGCGCCTGCGGGGCTGAGTCTTATGGAGTATGTCGATCTCATACCCGTGCTATCAGCCGAGTCTGATGCACGACTTCAGGCGGTGGCAAATACTAGCACCGACGGGATGCTGATTGTTGACGTTGATGGTCGGGTGCGCTTTGTCAACCCTGCTGCCGAAGGGCTGCTGCGCCGCAGAGCGGCGGATCTGATCGGGCAGATCTTCGGCCTGCCGATCGTTATCAGCGAGGCGGCGGAGATCAGTTTGATCCAGGCTGACGGCAAGCTGATCGCAACCGAGATGCGGACGGCAGCGATTGTTTGGGAGAGGATGCCGGCGCAGATGATCGTTCTGCGCGACCTGACCGAGCAGCGCCGGACTCAGGAGGCTTTGCGTGATGCGGAGGGATTCAGTCGAGCAATCCTGAACTCGTTGACCCAGCATATTGCCGTCCTTGATGAGTCGGGGACGATCATCCTCGCAAACGATGCATGGCGTCAGTTTGCGATTGAGAATGGCGACCCGCAGCTCACGGCCACCGGAGTGGGGGCCAACTACTTTGCCGTATGTGCCGAGTCACGCGGAGAGAATGCGGATGAGGCGTCTGATGTGTTACAGGGCATGCGCCGTGTCCTCCAGGGCGAAATTCCCGTCTTCGAGCTTGAGTATCCCTGCAATAGTCCGGGCGAAGATCGCTGGTTCCAGTTACGGGCAGTGCCACTTCATGGCCAGCGTCGCGGCTTGGTGATCTCGCACATGAACATTACCGACCAGCGGCGTAACGCCCAGGCTGCCGCTGAGTCTGCAGCCCTGCGTGAGCAACTGCTGGCCCGTGAGCGTGAACTTGTGGCGATTGGCTCGCTCTCGTCTGCTGAACGTAGGCCCGCTGGCCTTACTTATACGCGACAGAACGATGGGCCGATCCGTGGGTCACAGTTCACGCTTTTTCAGGAGTATGTGGCCAGTTATACCGAGTTGTTGGAGATGGTTGTTGATGAGCGTGGCTTTGCGGTCAAGAACACGGACGTCCCTGTGCGTGCCCTGGCATCCCGCCTTGGTGCCCTGCATGCCTCGGCCCGTGATGTCGTTGAGATCCACCTGTCATCTCTGCGCGCCTGTAGTGTCGGCGCGGCGTCTAGCCGCCAGCAAGCCTATCTTGAGGAGGGCCGGGTGCTTCTGCTCCAACTGATGGGTTATCTTGTTGCTTACTACCGCGATGGTCTCATTGGGTGACGTGTCGCAAACTGTGAAAAATGGGTTATTATATACCATACCATTGAGGATGAGCTACGCTAATAGATAGGCTGCCTTGAGCATTATCGTACTCCAGCTTTTTATCGCCGGACGCACGCCGCGCACCGAGCATGCTATCGCTACGCTGCGGCAGCTCATTGAGTTGCGCCTTACCGGCTATCCGTGTGAGCTTGTCATTATTGATGTACTCACCGACCCGCAGCAGGCCGAGGAGCGCCATATTCTGGCCACGCCGACGCTTATTAAGGTGGCACCCCTCCCGCAGCGGCGGATTATCGGCGATCTGGCCGATGCAGATGGCCTGCTCGCTGCGCTGAGCCTGCCTTCCTTGCCTTTGGCGTAGGCAAAACTCGTCAACCGTCTGTGACTAAGGAGCTACCACGTTGTTGTCGTTGACCCCGCCAATTGAGAAGCTACCCACCGGTATTCCTGGGTTCGATCATATTGCGAACGGTGGCCTGCCACGTGGTCGTACGACCCTAGTGTCTGGCACTGCCGGTAGTGCGAAGACGGTCTTTGCGGCCCAATTTCTGTCGGCTGGTATTGAGCAGTTCGGCGAGGCGGGGGTCTTTATTACCTTTGAAGAGTCTCCCGATGCCCTACGGCGCAATATGGTTGGGTTTAGCTGGGACATTGCTGCCTGGGAAGAGCAAGGGAAGTGGGCGTTCGTTGATGTCTCGCCGCAGCCTGAATCTGAGGAATTGGTGCGCGGCGAGTATGATCTCGGTGCCCTCTTGGCCCGCATTACCTACGCTGTACATCGTGTGGGTGCCACCCGCGTGGCCCTCGACTCGCTGGGCGCAATCTTCACCCGCATCGAAAATAGCAAGCTGATCCGGAGCGAGTTGTTGCGGATCGTTGCGGCGATGCGCAGTATGGGCGTGACGGCGGTGCTGACCGCCGAGCGCACCCAGGAGTACGGTGAGATCGGGCGCTACGGTGTCGAGGAATTTGTCACCGATGATGTGGTGATTCTGCGCAACTTGATTGAGGAAGAGAAACGCCGCCGCACCATCGAGATTCTCAAATTTCGCGGTACCTCGCACCAGAAGGGCAGTTTCCCCTTCACCGTCATTCCCGGCGAGGGTGTGGTGGTCATCCCGCTCTCGGCGATTGAACTCAAGCAGCGCTCATCGAACCTACGCACCCGGTCCGGCAATGACGATATTGACCGCATGTGTGGCGGTGGATTCTTCCGCGACTCGATCATCTTGGTGTCTGGAGCCACCGGTACCGGGAAGACCCTGATGGCGACGACGTTTTTAGCCTCGGGGGCCGCGCAAGGCGAGCGCGTGCTGCTCTTTGCGTTTGAGGAGAGCCGCGATCAGCTCTTCCGCAACGCCACCGGCTGGGGTTTTGACTTTGAGGATTACGAGCAGAACGGCCAGATGCGCGTGATCTGTAACTATCCCGAGTCGAGCAGCCTGGAGGATCAGCTTATTAGCATCAAGAAGGAGATCGAGAGTTTTCGCCCGCAGCGCGTGGCAATTGATAGCCTCTCGGCTCTGGAGCGCGTCTCGACGATGAAGGGATTCCGCGAGTTTGTGATCGGGCTGACCTCGTTCATTAAGCACCAAGAGGTCGTTGGGCTCTTCACATCCACCACACCGACGCTGCTGGGTGGTACCTCGATCACTGAGGCGCATATCTCAACGATCACCGACTCGATCATTCTGATGCGCTATGTTGAGCTTTTTGGTGAGATGCGCCGTGGCCTGACGGTGCTGAAGATGCGCGGCTCCGCTCATGATAAAGAGATCCGTGAGTTTATCATTGACGGCAAGGGGATGCATGTCGGTAAGCCCTTCCGCACGATCTCAGGTATTCTTTCTGGACAGTTTACTCATACCGCGCCGAGCGAGATTGAACGCCTCGGTAACCTCTTCAAAGACGATAGTGGCGGGGTATAAACACACCGGCGCGGCGCGGAGGAGATCATGGACGAGGGCCACTATTACAGTTCAGACCAGCCTACCTCGCTCTGTACTACAGTAATGTTTGCTGAAAGTACACCGTTACGCGCCATCGTCACCCATAGTGTAGACTCGCTACTGGTTATCGATCACGTTGGCATGATTCGCTTTGTCAACCCTGCTGCCGAGAGCCTCTTCGGACGCAGTTACGATGAACTGGTTGGCTCGCCCTTCGGTTTTCCTCTGGTGTGTCACGAAGTAACGGAGCTGGAGATTGTTCGCCCCAGCGGCGGCGTGGTGCTGGTAGAGATGCGCATCCAGGCAATGTTAGTGGAAGAGGAGCCAGCTTTTCTGGCGACACTCCACGATATTACCGAGCGCAAGCGTGACGAGCAACTCCTGATCCAGTCGCAGCAATTCCTCCGCTCGACTCTCGATGCCCTTTCTTCGTATATCGCGATTCTCGCTGAAGATGGCCTGATTTTGGCGGTAAACTGCGCCTGGCAGGAGTTCGCCCGCAGCGCAGGGTACGATCCCTACCTGAGCGGGGTGGGCTACAACTACCTGTCTGTTTGCGATCTCGTGAAGGGTGAGGAGATCTCCATCGCCCGTGCGGTTGCGACCGGCATTCGCATGGTGATCGCGGGCAGGCAGCGGCAGTTCTACCTGGAATACCCATGCATGCTCAAAGATCGCAGGCTGTGGTTTACGGTTCGAGTCACCCGCTTTAGCAATGGCGATCTCACCCGCGTGGTGGTGTCCCACGAAGATATTACCAACCGTAAGCATGCCGAGATCCTGAGCAACGAGCGCCGACAGGTGCTTGAACTGGTGGCCCGCAGCCAGAAGATTGAAGTGGTGGGCAGGCAGATCCTGCGGATGATCCTGCAGCATTACCCTAATCTGATCTATGCGGCCCTCGCACTTCCCGAGATGCGCGTACAGCATACGTCGTGCTGGGATCTGCCTACGGATGTTCTGGAGCGGCTGGCCGAGTGGACACGCGCACGCGCCGACGAACGGCTCGACCGTGGACAGATTGATCGCTGCCTGCCCGGCGACTCGCGTTGGACGGGGATGGCCGACATCGTTACCGATCTCGGTATGACTGAGTGCTGGCTTGTGCCGATCCGGGCGAATACCGGTAGGCTGCGGGGTATGCTGTCAATCTTCCACCGTGATCCCGCTCACTTGAGCTTGGATGACATCCATATCATCGAGCTGATCGAGCAACTGCTGATGATCGCGATGGAACAGCAGGAACACACGCGCCAGCTTGCCTATCAAGCTCATCACGATGGACTGACGGGTTTGCCCAATCGGCTGCTCTTCGATGAGCATCTGCGTCAGGCGATTGAGTCTGCCCGCCGCACGGGCCGGATGATCGCTGTGCTGTTTATTGATCTTGACCGTTTCAAGCAGATCAACGACACGCTCGGCCACACGATTGGCGATGCGCTGCTCATTCAGCTATCTCGCCGCTTGGAGAGTTATATTCGCGTCGCCGATACGCTGGCTCGCCGTGGCGGTGATGAGTTTATGCTGGTACTCACCGATGTCGCGAACGCTCAGCAGGTGGTGAAGGTGGCCCACCGCCTTCATGAGTTGCTCCAGCCGCCCTTTCACATCGCTGGCCACGAGCTGTTCATTAGCGCCAGTATTGGGGCTAGCATCTACCCGGCTGATGGCGAGGATGCCGATAGCCTCCAACGGCGCGCCGATGCGGCGATGTATCGCGCTAAGAGCACTCTACGTAACAGCTTTCAGTTCTTTGACGCCGCTATTAACCAGACGGCCCTCGAACACCTGCGCCTGGAGAATTATTTACGTCGGGCGCTAGAGCGTAACGAACTAGATATCTACTACCAGCCCAAGGTTGACCCGGCTGGTAGCATTGTGGGTGTTGAGGCTCTGCTGCGCTGGAAACACCCCGACCTTGGGATGATCCCGCCGAACCATTTCATCCCGCTCGCCGAGGAGTTGGGTCTGATTATCCCGATTGGGGCCTGGTGCATGGCCTGTGCCTTTAGCCAAGTGCGGCTCTGGCAGCGCCCCGGTCGCCCTATCCGCGTGTCGGTGAACGTCTCAACCGTCCAGTTCTCGCAGCCCGGCTTTGTCGAAGAGTTGCGCGCCATCCTCATCGAGAGCGATCTCGACCCGAGTCTGGTGATCTTGGAACTGACTGAGAGTATGCTGATTGGCGACCACATGAGCGTTACCCAGCAGCTTAAGAATATGTGTGCCGTCGGAGTCGCTCTGGCTATTGACGACTTTGGCAAGGGCTACTCCTCGCTCGACTACCTGCGGCGTCTGCCGATCAGCATTCTGAAGATTGACCGCGCTTTTGTGGCCGACATCGGTACCGAGCAGGATGATAGCGGGCGGGCGATTGTTAACTCCATCGTGAACCTCGCCCACCACATGGGTATGCATGTGGTGGCTGAGGGCGTAGAGACGGTGCCTCAGCGCGACTTCCTGCATAGCGTTGGCTGCGATATGATCCAGGGATTCTTCTACAGTGAACCGCTCCCTCCGGTACTCTTTGAACACCTCTTCCGCGACGATCATCTGCCGGGGCCGCTCTGGAAAGAGTGATACTTCAGGTTATGATTGCCGTACACAAAGGTACATATTTTTTAACTATATGTACTTCCTGCGGATGTTACACTCTAAAGAATATCCCCGAAGCTGAACCTGTCCCACCTTGAGAGTGAAGCGAACCCGTAGGAGGACGCCTATGTCTGCCGATGCGCCGAGCCTTGAGGCGCGACTTGCCGCACAGGGCATTTCACGCCGTCAATTTCTCAAATTCTGCGGTGCGCTCACCGCGACGCTGGCCCTGCCTGCGGGATACGCACCAAAAATCGCGCACGCACTTGAGACGGGGCCACGGCTGCCGGTGGTCTGGCTGGAATTTCAGGACTGCGCAGGCAATACCGAGTCGTTTCTGCGGGCGAGTACGCCATCGGTCGCCTCCATCGTGCTTGAGCAGATCTCGCTTGAGTACCACGAGACGATTATGGCCCCTGCCGGTCACGCCGCCGAGAAGTCGCTCGATGCGGTGCTGGCTAATACCGGGCAGCCATTTTTGGCGATTGTCGAGGGCAGCATCCCAACCAAGGATGGTGGCATCTACTGCACCATTGGCGGGAAGACCGCCCTCAGCATCGCCGAGAGTGTCTGCCGTAAGGCGGCGGCCACCATCGCAGTGGGTGCGTGTGCCTGGGACGGCGGCTGGCCGGGGGCCAACCCTAATCCCACCGGGGCTGTCGGTGTGAAGACGGCGGTGCCTGGCCTGAAGAGCCTGGTCAATATGCCGGGTTGCCCGATGAATGTGACCAACCTGACCGCTGTGCTGGCCCACTTCCTGACCTTCAAGGAACTGCCGGCCCTGGATCAGGAAGGTCGTCCGCTCTTCGCCTACGGCCAACTTATCCACAACAACTGCGAGCGGCGCGGCCACTTCGACGCCGGACGTTTTGTTGAGTCATGGGGTGACGAGGGCCATCGCAAGGGCTATTGCCTCTATAAGATGGGTTGCAAGGGGCCGCAGACCTACTCGAACTGCCCGGCGGTGGGCTGGAACGACGGTACGAGTTGGCCAATTGGCGCAGGCCACGGCTGCGTAGGCTGTATGTCGCCCAAATTCTGGGATAATACGGTGCCGGTCTACGAGCGACTGCCGAATATTGAGGGCTTTGGCGTTGAGGCAACCGCCGATAAGGTTGGCCTGACCGCCCTGGGTGTGGTGGCAGCCGGTGTTGTTGTCCACGGGGTCGCTAGTGCGATCCGCGCCAAGAGTTCGCCTCAGGCATCCCACGATGGTAGCGAAGTTCCTGCAACCACAACGAAGAAGGGTTAGTACCGCTTATGGCAAAGATCGTTATTGACCCGGTGACCCGTATCGAGGGCCATCTGCGCCTTGAGGTTCAGGTAGAGAATGGGCGTGTGACGGACGCATGGAGCAGCAGCACGATGTTTCGCGGCATGGAACTTGTCCTCAAAGGGCGAGATCCCCGCGACGCCTGGGTCTTCGCGCAGCGTATCTGCGGGGTCTGCACCACCGTCCACGCCCTGGCCTCGGTGCGCGCTGTCGAAAATGCCCTCGGGATTATAATTCCCGACAACGCCCGACTGATCCGCAATATCATCGAGTGTACCCAGTACATTCAGGATCACGTTATCCACTTCTACCACCTGCACGCCCTCGACTGGGTAGATATTGTGAGCGCCCTTTCGGCTGACCCGGCGGCAACCTCCGAGCTGCAAAAGGCGGTCTCTCCGACCTGGGCGAAGGCCAGCCCGGCCTACTTCAAGGCGGTGCAGGATCGGCTCAAAACCTTTGCTGGCGGCGGGCAGCTTGGGCCGTTCAACAACGGCTACTGGGGCCACCCGGCCTACAAACTGCCCGCCGAGGCTAACCTGATGGCGGTGGCCCACTACCTGGAGGCCCTCGACTGGCAGCGTGAGATTATTAAGATCCACGCCATCCTGGGGGCCAAAAACCCGCATCTCCAGACCTATCTGGTGGGCGGGATGGCCATTCCGGTTGACCCAAACACCCAGAAGGCGATCAACGACTCGCGGATTGGCCGCATGCGCGAACTGGCCAAGAGCGCCCTGGAGTTCGTTCAGCAGGTCTACATCCCCGACTTGCTGGCGGTGGCGGGCTTCTATAAGGATTGGGCGGCAATTGGCGGCGGCGTAGGCAACTTCCTGGCCTACGGCGATTACCCGCAGAGCAATGATGGTTCGGTCGAGAGCCTGCTGTTGCCTCGCGGCATGATTCTGAACAAAGACATTGGCAGTGCCCCTGGAGCGGTCAGCCACGAGAAGGTGAGCGAGTACGTGACCCACTCGTGGTACACCTACGCGGGCGGTGATGAAGCGGCGCTGCACCCCTTCCAAGGCGAGACGGCACCGAAATATACCGGCCCGCAGCCGCCCTTCGACTTCTTGAACACTGATGCCAAGTACTCGTGGCTGAAAACGCCGCGCTACGATGGCCAGCCCATGGAGGTTGGCCCGCTGGCGCGTATGCTGATCGCCTACGCGGCGGGCAAAGAGCGCCCGAAGGCGTTGGTCGGCCTGGTTCTGAAGACTCTCAACGTCGGCCCGGAGGCGCTCTTCTCTACCCTGGGGCGCACGGCGGCGCGTGGCCTAGAGACACTGCTGATGGCCGAGCAGTTGATGGGATGGATCGGCGAGCTTGAGCAAAACATGGGCAGCGGCAAGCTCGACATCCACAACGGCGAGAAGTGGTCGCCCGGTAGTTGGCCCGCCGAGGCCGAGGGCTGGGGTTCCACCGAGGCACCGCGTGGTGCGCTGGGCCACTGGGTACGGATCAAGGACGGCAAGATCGCCAATTACCAGGCTGTTGTACCAACCACCTGGAACGGTTCGCCCCGTGATGCGAAGGGCGCACGTGGCCCCTACGAGTCTGCCCTGATTGACACCCCGGTCGCAGATCCTGAGCGTCCGCTGGAAGTCCTGCGCACTGTCCACTCGTTTGACCCGTGTATGGCCTGTTCGGTGCATATTGTTAACACCCGTGGTGCTGAATTGACGCGGATCCAGGTAACAAAATAACCCGAGTAGGGGCGTAGTAGTTCACCAGTGATAGCCAAACGTTCGGTTGCAGAGTGATACGATTGCATCACCACGGACACCGGCGCAGAGCGGGAACTGCCACGCCCTTACTATAAGCGAGGCTCTTATGCGCCGACGAGTCTACATCTGGGAGATTCCGGTTCGCCTGACCCACTGGGTCAACGTCCTCAGCATCGTGCTGCTAAGCGTTACCGGCTACTTCATCGGCAACCCGTACCTGTTCATCGCGCCGCGTGAGTCGTACGCAAGTTTCTTCATGGGCACGGTGCGCTTTGTCCACTTCGCGGCGGCGTTTGTCTTTATAGCCAGCGTGCTGCTGCGCACCTACTGGGCCTTCGCCGGTAACGCCTACGCCGACTGGCGCGGCCTCTTCCCCTTCCTCACAAAGGACGGGCGCAAGAATATGCTCCACGCTATGCAGTACTACTTCTTCCTACGGCGTGATCCGCCCGAGGTCGCTGGCCATAACGCCCTGGCTGGCCTGAGTTACATGTTCATCGTGATCTTCTACGGGCTGATCATCTTCTCAGGGCTGGCCCTCTTCGCCCAGCTACACCCGGTTGGAATCTGGTACACGCTCACCAGTTGGGTCTTTGGCTTCCTGACCATGCAGCAGGTACGAATGGCGCATCATATGATTATGTGGGCGCTGCTGATCTTCGCTCTCTACCACGTCTACGTGGCCTGGCTGATTGATATGGAAGAGGGCAACGGCCTGATGTCGAGCATGTTCAGTGGCTTCAAGTTTCTGCTCCGCAACCAGGAGCCCGACTGGATCGAGACATCGCCGCTGATGACCGATAGCCAGACATTCCAGCGCCGCAAGGGGAGCACGGGGAAGGTGCCGGTTCAGGAGGATCTGGGCTAGGCCAGAACACAACGATGTATGAAGTTCTCATTCTCGGTCTGGGCAATATCATTCTGCGCGACGAGGGATTAGGCGTGCGGGCCTGCGAGCAACTTGATGAACGCTACACCCTGGCCGAGGGTATCAGGATTATTGACGGGGGCACCCTGGGGATGCACCTGCTGCCCTACCTTGAGGGTGTGCGCGATCTGTTGATCGTCGACTCCGTACGCGCCGATGGACCTCCCGGCACTATCGTACGATTAGAGGGCGAGGCCATTCCCGCCGCCCTGGCCCACAAAATGTCAATGCACCAGTTTGGCCTCCAGGAGTTGCTAGCTGTCGGCAACATCCAGGACTGCCTGCCCCCGCATATCGTCCTCTGGGGTATGGTGCCTACCGTGATGGAACCCGGACTCGATCTCTCCGAGGCGGTGGCGGCCAACCTTACGGCCCTCGTAGATGCCGTGGTTGGCGAACTGACTGCCTGGGGTCTGCCGCCACGGGAGAAGATTTCAGATGGGTGATGGCAGATGGCAGGTGCTGAGACAAGGTGTCAGGTGTCAGGTGTCAGGCCGAGCGCATCAGAAATCCTTGCAGATGCCTAAAGTGTAAAGTATCTGCGAACCTTGTGCTGAGATCTTATTTTGGAGTGGATGGAGAGGGGGCTGCGATGTGCCTTGGAGTACCCGGTGAAATTCTCTCAATCACGCCTAACGCCTTGGGTATGCATATGGGCCAGGTCAGCTTCGGCGGCATTGTCAAAGAGATTTGCTTAGCCTACACGCCCGAGGTGCAGGTGGGCAACTACGTGATCGTCCATGTCGGCTTCGCAATTAGCGTGGTTGACGAGGACGAGGCCGCAAAGACCTTCGCCTACCTGCGCGAGATCGAGAATCTTAGTGAGTTGGAGATCGCGTAGAACTGAAGATTTAGGTATATCTCTTTAATACCATTAAAAAAAATACCAGCCAAGCTGGTATTTTTTTTAATGGTATTGTGTATGAATGAATTTTAGAGGAATATATCGGGCCGCAGGGCATAGGCCCACCAGTTGTTGAGGATTCCGTCGCTGCTACTCGCCACGCGGGGCAGGTGGTCGAACCACCAGAGGTGATGCTGGCGCATGTCGCCGTTGCCCCACTCTGCGCAGCGCATTGGCCGGGCGGGCGCGCTGAGGTCGGGGAAGGCGTACCAGGCGTCCGCGCCGCAGATCACCTCGCGGCGGTTGCCCCAGTCGTAATCGTGCTGGCTGCTCGGCGCGAAGTGGACATTGCCGCACTCGGCCCGTCCCGGTGCGCTCTGGTCGTAGCGGGTAAATCGTTCCCAGAGATTGGATTCTCCGCGTCGGCTGCGATAAACATGGGACATGATCGACTCGACCCGGTGGCCGAAATTCTCCAGCATGCAGCCCACGTCACGCTCGTAGTTGAACCCCATCACCACAAAACGCCGCCGCGCCCCGGCCAGCCCGGTCAGCGGCGGCGCGTTGCACCAGACCGCCCCGTCGCCCGCCATCTGGCTCTCGTAGTAGCCGCCGTAGGGGAAGGCAAAGAGCCAGACCTCGTCAATCAGGTCGGCCTCAATCTTTGCGACCGAGTCGAACTGGGCCAGGATGCGTCGGTAGTCAGCCGCATCCGGCTGGTGGAATCCGCTGCGGCGCTGCCATGCGGAGAGGAAGCTTGTATCGTCGTAGCTGAATCCGTCCAGTTTGGACGGGTAACCATCTACCTCGTGACGCTCCACAATGTGGTAGCGGGCCATACCGCCGCTGCACTGGTGCATATCGGCGATATACTGATCCGCCAGATCGTCGGGGTTACTCCAGCCCATGTGTGCGCTGAGGCGCTGATCTCCCGCGATCTCGATCACCGGGTTATGAATGATCATCTGCACGCGCAGCGTGAACGGGTCGGCGGCAGCCCGATCATTGTGCAGCACCTGTGGTACAACCGCACCCAGCCCGCGCCCGAAGAGCCAGTTGAGCATGGGACAGTTCCTCTTTTCACACCCCCCCGGCTAGGATGATTGCACGAGACCAGACCCTACACCCTATCGCTCACAGAGCGCTGATCGACAGAGATCTGGCCTAAAAGCGACTCCATGCGGTCGAGGGCCGTGACATCACCGGCGCGGGCATTGGCAATTAAGAGCCGCATATCGCTGAGCGTATTGCTGACCATGGTATTGGCCGTATGGAGGGCCAGAGAGATATGGCATGCCACTAGCTCTAGCAGGTTAAGCTGGGACGTATTGAAGAGGTGGGTCTGCGTCGTCGTCACCGTCAGGACACCAAGCAATCGCTCGCCCCAGATCAGCGGCACGGCCATAGCGCAGCGAGTACGCACATCATTTTCGCGGCCCTTGAGGGCAAGCCAGCGATGATCGGTATCCGTCTCATCAATGATCATTGGCGCACGGGAGTTAAGAACCAACCCGGCCAGACCATTATCGCGCACCTCGCGGGCACGCTCAGTGCTTGACTGCATCCCATTGCTCAGCGCGAGAATCGGTGTATCGGGCTGGTCGTGGGAGATGAGCAGGAGGCTTGCGCGCTCGCCCGTCACCATCGTTGGCACCTGCGTCACCAGATCCATCGCCAAATGCCGTGGGTCGGAGGAGGCGCTCACCATACGTCTCCCGAAGATCAATAGACGATCAAGGGTATCAGCGTTGGCCTGGGACTGATGGTAGTGCTGATCGAGTTGGCTTTGCAGGGTTGACTGTTCAAGCACTGCGCCGAGGATCTGACCGAGGGCACCGAGCAAGGCGTGATCATCCGTGCTGAAGGGCCGACTACGACGCGCCTCGATCCGACCAATCACCCGCCGCCCGATCATAATCGGCCCACAGAGTAGCCCCGGCTCCTGAATATGCAGGCTGCCAGTACCAGCGGGCACAACGATCTCCAGTTTCTCGGCGTGCAGCCAGTCGGCGGCTAGGTCGCGCAGCATGGGTAGAGGATCAGCCTCGCGCCGACCAGCCATGAAAAAAGCCCCACAGCTTGCTAGCGCCTCACGTAGACGGTAGCTCTGGTTATTGGGCTGTTCCGACGATGCGGTAGTTAATGGAGATGTCATTGGTCTCACGGCGTTCTCGTATAAAGTGATGTTAGGAATGATGCGGTACCTCTCATTTAGATGCCTGTGTTGCAGAGCATACCGCAGTTTCCAAACGTGTCTCGTAAGTAGTAATCCTATTCCTACACAAAATTATTGCACAGGAAAGAACGGCATTCTACACAAGAATTGCTACTATGACGATTTTGTAATCCGCAGGATGACGTATTTTGTATAATTCTTGCCGATAGCGTGTACCTTCCGTGCTGTTCGCGGACAAAACAAAGGGCTGGGAGAGTACGCATACTCTCCCAACCCTTCGTTATTTCTGCGAAGAAAGCCTCAGGCACCGAGTGGCTCCGCAGGCCGCTTTGTCTCTATCGCCAGCACACCGCCGCGATGGAAGGCCAACTGGCCCTGCTCCAGATCAACGTGGATGGTGTCGCCCTCTTTAAACACCCCGCGCAGCAACTCACGCGAGATGGGAGTCTCCAAGAGGCGCTGCACCGTGCGGCGCAGCGGGCGCGCACCGTACACCGGGTTGTAGCCCTCGCTCACCAGATGCTCACGGGCGGCATGGGTGAGGGTGAGGGCGATCTTCTGATCATGCAGACGCTCAACCAGTTCACCGACCTGAAGATCCACAATCCGGCTCAGATCCTCAAAGCTCAGCTCGTGGAAAAGTACGATCTCGTCCACACGATTGAGGAACTCCGGGCGAAACGCCTGGCGCAGCGCCTCGTCAACTTTGCGCCGGGCCTCCTTGAGATCTACATGCTTAACGCCGCCCTTGCCCGGTGCCGAAAAGCCAATGACGCTGCTCCGCAGATGTTCCGTACCTGCGTTACTGGTCATGATGATCACCGTGTTGCGGAAGTCTACGGTGCGGCCATGGCCATCGGTTAGGCGCCCATCGTCGAGAACCTGGAGCAGAGCGTTAAACACATCCGGGTGGGCCTTCTCGATCTCATCGAAGAGAACTACCTGGTAGGGTCGCCTACGGATCTGTTCGGTGATCTGGCCACCCTCATCGTAGCCCACATAGCCGGGGGGCGCACCAATCAGGCGGCTGACCGTATGGCGCTCCTGAAACTCGCTCATGTCAACGCGGGTCATGGCTTCCTCGCTATCAAACATGAACTCGGCCAGAGCTTTGGCTAGCTCCGTCTTGCCGACGCCGGTAGGGCCGACAAAGATAAAGCTACCGATGGGACGGCGCGGGTCGCGCAGGCCACTGCGGGCGCGGCGGATGGCGTCGGAGAGCAAGACAATCGCCTCGTGCTGGCCGACCACCCGTTCGTGGAGGCGCTCCTCCATCTCATTCAGTTTCTCGCGCTCGGTCTCAAGCATACGGCTAACCGGCACGCCCGTCCAGCTCGCGACGATCTGGGCCACATCCTCCTCGTCAACAATCTCATCAAGATTAGCCGACTTGAGCCAGGCATCGCGCCCGGTCTCAAAGTCGTGATGCAGGGCCAAGAACTGCGCACGCAGGATGGCTGCCTGCTCATAGTCACGGCGCGCCCCGGCGTCTTCCTCGTCCTTCTGGAGTTTCTTGAGGGCCGCTTCCTTATCCTTGAGTACCTGGGGCATGGCGAAAATATCAATGCGCAGCTTGGCGCTGGCCTCATCAATCAGATCAATCGCCTTATCTGGCAGGAAGCGGTCGTTGATGTAGCGACTCGAAAGATTGGCCGCCGCCGTCAGTGCCTCGTCGCTAATCGTGAGCTGGTGATGATCCTCGTAGCGCTTGCGCAAGCCGCGCAGCATCTCCACCGTGGTCGCAATATCCGGCTCCTCGACAAAGACAGGGCTAAAGCGTCGCTCTAGGGCGGCATCCTTCTCAATATGTTTGCGGTACTCGTCAATGGTGGTAGCACCCACCACCTGCATGTCACCACGCGAGAGGGCCGGCTTGAGCATGTTTGAGGCATCAATGCTCCCGGCAGCCGCGCCCGCGCCCACCACTGTATGCAGTTCGTCTATGAAGAGGATGACCTTGCCCTTGGCGGTACGCACCTCATCCATGACGGCCTTGAGGCGCTCCTCAAACTCGCCACGGAACTTCGATCCTGCCACCATGCCAGCCAAATCGAGCGCCAGGAGCTTCCGGTCGCGTAGGGTGGGCGGTACATCGCCACCACTGATACGCTGGGCTAGCCCCTCGGCGATGGCCGTCTTGCCCACGCCAGTCTCACCAACCAGCACCGGATTATTCTTGCTGCGCCGCGAGAGAATGCGGATCACGCGGGTGATCTCGGCCTCGCGGCCAATCACCGGGTCGAGCTGCCCGGTCTTCGCCAGCTCGGTCAGGTCAATGCTGTACTTCTCCAGGATCTCGTAGCGGCTCTCGGCACTCGGATCGTCTGATCGCTGAGAGCCACGGATCTCCATCAGCACCTGATAGAAGCGTTCTTGGTCAACATTAAACGTGTTGAGGATGCGCGCCGAGGCACCCTCGCGCTCGCCAGCCATCGCGATCAGCAGGTGGTCAATACCCACATACTGGTCGCTCATCCGGTTGGCCTCTTCTTCCGCCCGCTTCACCAAGCGCTGAGTGCGTGGAGTGACATAGACCTGGTTGCCGAAACCATACTGCCCATAGACCTTCGGCGACTTCTCAAGCTCGCGCTCGACACGCGCCGATACCGTCTCAGGGTCAACATTCAAACGCTGGAGGGCGCGGGTTGTCAGGCCGTCGCGCTGACGCAGCATCGCCAGGAAGACATGCTCAACGTCAAGCTGCGTGTGATGCTGCTCCTGCATGATCTCCTGGGCTGCCTGAAACGCATCCTGCGCCTTCTCCGTGAAGCGCTCAAGTCTCATTGCGGTTCCCTTGTTCACTATGGTTTGTTGCTGATCGCAAAACGGCGCTCGTTGAGGCGGAGCAGAATATACAGATCTGTGATCCCTAGGCGTCACTGCCGCTCAGATGAGCGACGTGACATCCGCCGGTGAGAACTAGTATAGCACAATGGATTCCGGGATTCCGGCCCGTAGTATAAGAATTCTGTATGTAAGGATGACGTTGACGCTCTCTGCCGACTATGCTACCATAGCGCCACATAACAGATGAATATCGCTCGGGGAGCCGGGTTAGTCCGGCTGAGATAGCGGCCACCTATGCCGCTGACCCGTGGAACCTGACCTGGGTTATTCCAGCGTAGGGAAGCACTAGCAGCTCGTATGAGCCGCCGACTCCTCCATAGGTCGGTGGCTCTTTTTGTATGATGAATACGCGGAGCTTCCTCGATTTCATGGCCACAGAAAGACACAGAAGCTCACAGAAAGATTTTTCGCAATACCGCAGAAGTCACGCTGTCATGTCATGCTGAGCGCAGCGAAGCATCTTTCCCGACCCGCTGATAGACCCTTCGCTGCGCTCAGGGTGACATGGGTATTGGATTTGACGTCACAGCGTTACTTCTGCTCTACTGCGATTTTTCTTTCTATGACAAGGTTCGTGGATACTTTACAGTTCAGGCCAGAATGTGGCATCCTAATGCGCTCAACCTGAAACCTGAAACCTCGCACCTGAAACCTTGTCTATGTTCTTCTAGGGCAAGATCTCGTTGTCGTCCTTTTAAGGAGTGTCCAATGAAACGACTCGTCCCCCTAATCGCAATCGTCCTGCTTGCCGCCTGCGGGCAGCCCCGCGCCAGTTTGCCTACCGTTCCGCCGACCACCGGCAGTGTGCCGACAGCCACATCGGCACCCACCGCCACATCCGCCGCTGATAAGACTCTGGTGGTGATGGCCCACGATAGCTTCAGCGTCAGCGAGAGCGTCCTGGCCAGCTTCCAGCAACAGTACGGTGTGAAGGTGCAGGTACTCAAGAGCGGCGATGCTGGTACGGCTCTGAATCAGGCAATCCTCAGTAAAACCTCGCCCCTGGCCGATGTCTTCTTTGGCGTGGATAACACGTTCCTCAGCCGTGCCCTCGCCGCCGACATTTTTCTGCCCTACGATTCGCCTGCTCTGGCCAATATTTCAACCGACCTCAAGCTCGACCCAAGCGATCGCCTGCTGCCGATTGACTACGGGTATGTGACGATCAACTACGATAAGGCTGCGCTTACGCAGGCCAATCTGACGATACCTACGGCCCTGGAGGATCTGAGTAAGCCCCCATGGAAGGGCAAGCTGGTGGTGGAAAACCCCGCCACCTCATCGCCGGGGTTGGCCTTTCTGCTGGCCACGATCTCTCACTTCGGTGAGACGGGTAGCTATACCTGGAAGGAGTATTGGCGCGATCTGCAAGCCAATGAGGTATTTATCAGCAACAACTGGACGGATGCCTACTACACGCAGTTCAGTGGTAGCAGCGGCAAGGGGGCGTACCCTCTGGTGCTGAGCTATGCCACCAGCCCAGCTGCAGAGGTCTACTTTAGCGAGGGTAAGCTGAGTGAGCCACCCACCGGCAACCTGCTCGTCCCCGGCGGCAGCTTCCGCCAGATCGAGTTTGTCGGCATTCTGAAGGGTACGCAGAAAGAGGAACTGGCGAAAAAGTTTGTGGACTTCATGCTGGGGCCGAAGTTCCAGGCCGACATCCCGCTCCAGATGTTTGTCTACCCGGCCCTGCCGACCACGTCCCAGCCCGAGGTTTTTGCGAAGTTCGCCCAGGTACCCACTCAGGCCGTCGGGCTCACCCCCGAACAGATCGAGGCCGGGCGTGAGGGGTGGATCAAAACGTGGACGGAGATTATGCTGCGGTGATAAGCGACGAACGACCGCCAATCACTGACCCATCTTTCAGAACTGGCAGCAGTCCCGCGTATGGACGTGTGTGGTTGTGGATGGTCGTCGGTTGTCGGTGGCCAGCGAGGATCGCTGAGATCATCGGATCAGCCCTGCCGATCCTCTTCATCGCTCTCTGCTTTCTCTATCCGCTGGCATCTATCCTGCGCCTGAGCTTCGCCGACGGATTCGCCGGACTATGGGTGGTGCTGGCCGATGGCTATACCTGGCGGGTGCTGGGATTCAGTGCGGGTCAGGCCGCACTCTCGACATTGCTGACTCTGGTGGCGGGACTGCCGGGGGCTTATGTCTTTGCCCGCTACGACTTCCCTGGTAAGCGGCTGCTGCGGGCCGTGGCCGGGGTGCCCTTTGTACTGCCCACCGTGGTGGTGGCGGCGGCACTGGGCGCGCTGCTCGGCCCGCACGGGCTGATCAACACCGGACTCCATGTGGTGTTCGGTTTGGAGCAGCCGCCTCTCCGCATTCCCAACGGCATCGGGCTGGTATTGCTGGCCCATGTTTTCTACAACTACACGGTGGTGCTGCGGCTGGTGGGTGGATTCTGGGCCAACCTCGATCCACGGCTGGAGCAGGCGGCGGCGATGCTGGGAGCCTCGCGGCGGCGGGTGATGTGGGAGGTGACGCTGCCGCTGCTGGCACCGGCGCTGGGCGCGGCGGCCCTGCTGATCTTCATCTTCAGCTTCACCAGCTTCGGGGTGGTGGTCATTCTGGGCGGGCCGCGCATGGCCACCCTGGAGGTCGAGATCTACCGACAGACATCCCAGTTGCTCCAGTTGGATGTGGCGGCGAGTCTGGCGCTGATCCAGGCGGCCTGCACCTTAGCCATGAGCGTGGCCTACACGCGATTAGCTGCCCGTAGCGCGGTGCCTCTCGATCAGATGCCGCATGCGGCGGTGGCTCGGCGATCACGCGGGGTGTGGCAGAAGATTCTTGTTGGCGTTAACGCCCTGCTCATCCTGCTGCTGCTCGGCGCACCCCTGGCGGCCCTCGTCCTGCGCTCGATCATTGGCCCCGATGGTCTTAGCCTGGGCTACTACCTGACCCTTGGTGAGAACCGTACCGGCTCAGCCTTCTTCGTGACGCCTACCACGGCCATTATCAACTCCCTGCGCATCGCAGCGACGACGGCCAGCATCGCTCTGGTTGTGGGCGTGCCGGCGGGGTATCTGCTGGCAAAAAGTAAAAGGCAAAAAGTAAAAGGCAAAAAAGCCTTTGAGCCTTTTACGTTTTACCTTTTACCTTTTACCTTTCTCGACGCATTATTCATGCTACCCCTGGGCACGAGTGCCGTCACCCTGGGGCTGGGCTATCTGGTGACTCTGGCGACTCCGGCGCTGGCTGAGCTGCGTTCTTCACCGCTGCTGATCCCGCTGGTGCATAGCCTCGTGGCCCTGCCCTTCGTGATCCGCAGCCTGCTGCCGACCCTGCGCGGACGTAACCCGCGCATGATCGAGGCCGCCGCCCTGCTAGGTGCGAGTCCTTGGCGGGCCTGGTTCTACGTTGAACTGCCGCTGATCACTCCAGCGATCATCACCGGAGCCGTGTTCGCCTTCACCGTCTCCCTGGGCGAGTTTGGGGCTTCGCTGCTGCTGACCCGGCCCGATGCGCCCACTCTGCCGGTGATGATCTTCCGCCTGCTTGGCCAGCCCGGTGCGGTCAACTACGGTCAGGCGATGGCCATGAGCAGCATTCTCATGCTCACTACCGGTGCGAGTTTCCTGGTTCTGGAGCGGATCAGGCCGCCGGGCGGGGAATTTTAACAAAAAAAATGGTGGTTGGCGACGAAGTCGCCAACCACCATTTTTTTTGTTATCTCTCAGACAAACACGTTCTCGTGGTAGATTCCGAACACCTCGCGTAGAACATCGCACATCTCGCCGACGGTGCAGTAGGCCCGCACGCAGTTGAGGATGGCGGGCATGGTGTTGGCCTCGCCCTCGGCGACCGAACGCAACTCGGCAAGGCGCTGGGTGGCCAGGGCGTTATCGCGCTCGGTACGTATCCGGTTGAGCCGGGCCAAGTGCTTGCGCTCGCCCTCGGGATCCATTGCCAGGATCGGGATGTTGATCGGCTCATTCACCGTGTAGGCGTTCACCCCGACAATCTCGCGGTCACCGCCGTCAATCTCCTGCTGGTAGCGATAGGCCGCGTCGGCGATCTCCTTCTGGAAGAAGCCGTCGCGGATGGCCGCGATCACCCCGCCACGCTCGGCGATGGCCGTAAAGTAAGCATTCGCCTCGCGCTCCATGCGGTCGGTCAGCGCCTCGACAACATAACTGCCGCCGAGGGGGTCAACTGTATTGGTGACGCCACTCTCGCTGGCGATCACCTGCTGCGTGCGCAGGGCGATAGTGACGGCCTTCTCGCTGGGCAGAGCCAGGGCCTCGTCCATGCTGTTGGTATGCAGACTCTGGGTGCCGCCCATCACGGCAGCGAGCGCCTGGATAGTCGTGCGGACAATGTTCACCTCGGGCTGCTGCGCGGTCAGCGAGGCTCCGGCGGTCTGCGAGTGGAAGCGTAGCCAGAGTGAGCGGTCCTTCTTCGCGCCGTACTTATCGCGCATGAGCCTAGCCCAGATCCGGCGGGCGGCGCGATACTTGGCGATCTCCTCGAAGAAATCGTTGTGGGCGTTGAAGAAGAAAGAGATACGCGATGCGAAGTCGTCTACATCCAGCCCACGGGCGATGGCCGCCTCCACATAGGCCGCACCATCGGCCAAGGTAAAGGCCAACTCCTGGGCGGCGGTGCTGCCCGCCTCGCGGATGTGATAGCCGCTGACGCTGACCGGGTTCCACTGCGGGACGTGCTGGCTACCGAACTCGATGGTATCCACCACCAGGCGCATGCTCTGCTCAGGCGGGAAGATATACTCGTTCTGGGCGATATACTCCTTGAGGATGTCGTTCTGGAGCGTGCCGCGCAACTGGCTCCAGGGAACGCCGCGTTTCTCGGCCACCGCCAAGTACATGGCCCAAACCATCGCCGCCGGCGAGTTGATCGTCATCGAGGTTGAGATCTTGTCGAGGGGCAGGCCATCGAGCAGCACTTCCATATCGGCCAGTGAGCAGATAGCCACGCCACACTTGCCGAACTCGCCCTCAACCAGGGGGTGATCGGTATCGCGCCCGTAGAGTGTGGGCATATCAAACGCGACCGAGAGACCGGTCTGGCCTTGGCCGAGCAAATACCGAAAGCGGGCATTCGTCTCTTCCGCCGTACCGAACCCAGCGAACATCCGCATCGTCCAGACCTTGCCACGGTAGCCGGTGGGATGGACGCCACGGGTGTAGGGGTACTCACCGGGGTGGGCGATATCGCGGGTGTACGAACTATCGGCCAGATCGAGCGGCGTATAGAGGCGCTCGATTGTCTCGCTGCTCGTAGTCATAAAGCGCACATCGCGCTCGGGGGTACGCTCCAGGGCCGGCCAGAGGGCCTCCTGCTCCCAGAGCTTTTGGGCCGCCTGGATCTGATCCTTCGGCTCGAACATCGGTGTTCTCCTTCCCACCTACCAGTGGGGGTGTGGGTGCGGCAAAGCCGCCTCCACAACATTTTTATATTGGTTTGGGCGGCTTTGCCGCCCAAACCAATATAGGCGTAGGTTTGGGGTACAGCCCCAAAGACGTTACAACAATGCTACGATTGTATCATCTTCTGGCCAGGTGCCAGACTCCGTGCCAGGGCCACGGCGCGCACCTCGCGGGTGCCGGCGGCACGTAGGGCGTCGGCGCAGGCGGCCAGGGTGGCCCCGGTGGTAAGTACATCATCAACGATCAGGACGCGGGCGGGCGGCGGGGCGTGGACGGCCCAGACAAAGGCACCCTCGACGTTGCCCTTGCGGGCGCGACGGCCCAGACTGGCCTGATGGCCGGTGTCGCGGCAGCGGGCCAGTCCGGGGACGAGGGGCATGCCACAGCGATGGGCGAGACGAGCGGCCAGTTCCTCACTCTGGTTAAAGCCACGCTCGGCCAGACGCCCGGCGTGTAGCGGCACGGCCATCAGGGCGTCGGCGGGGAGTGGCGCAGCCTGGAGATGTTCGGCCAGCAGATCACCCAGGGGTACAGCCACCCGGCGCATGCGCGAATATTTCATGCGGTGGATCGCCTGACGGATCGCACCTTCATAGAGCCACCCCACCGCCATGCCGTCGAGTCCGTCTGGCGGTGCTTCCGGCGGGTAGGGTCGTAATCCGGCCCGACACATTGCGCAGAGCAGTGCCCCCGTCCGCCCGCAGGCCACACAGCGGTCGGGGAAGAGCAGGTCGAGCAGGCGCTCGAACAGGTTACGGATGATCATGGCGATGCCTCCGGGTATGCGAGTGTCTGACGCATATACCGCACGGAGGCCGCCGGGGGTGCGATTCCAGGGTATACTAGAAATTATGACGACATCCCCTCCACGTATTCTGATTGCTGACGACGACCCGGTGGGTCGGCAGATTGCGCGGCACATGCTGGAACACGCCGGTTATCCGGTGGATGCGGTTGGTGACGGACGGGCTGCCCTGCATGCACTGAGCCAGAGGCACTACGTCCTGCTGCTGCTTGACCTCAAGCTACCCGACCTGGATGGGTTCTCCGTGGCGGCGGCGGTGATTGAGGGGGTATGGACGGAACAGCGACCGTGGCTGGTGGCCGTCTCGGCCCTCGTGGGTGAAGGCGATGAGGCGCGTTATCGGACGGGCGGGTTCGACGCTTGCCTAAGCAAACCTCTGCGACGAACCTCCCTGATCGCCTGTGTTGAGGCCGGGATTGCCCAGCGCCCACATCTGCTATAATGGGCGACTATCCGGATCGCAGCAACCCCCCGCCGTGCGGGACGTGGAGAGACTCATGCCGTTTGGTGCTCATATGTCGATCTCAGGCGGCGTCTCTAAGGCGTTCGCCCGTGGCGCGCAGGTGGACTGCGAGGCCATACAGATCTTCAGCAAAAACGAGCGCCAGTGGAACGCCAAGCCGATCCCTCCCGAGGAGGTGCTGACGTTTAAGGCGGAGCAGGAGCGCACCGGCATCGGCCCGGTGATCGTTCACGATTCCTACCTGATCAATCTGGCCGCTCCCGCTGATGAGCTCTGGGAGAAATCTATCGCCGCCTTCAGCCACGAGCTTGAGCGCTGCGATCTGCTGGGTATCCCCTATATTGTCACCCACCCCGGTGCCCACACCGGCAGCGGCGAGGAAGTTGGTCTAGAACGCGAGGCGGTCGCCCTTAACCGGATCTTCGAGTCGGGAGTCGGTGGTCGCACCACCGTCCTGCTGGAGACCACTGCCGGTCAGGGTAGCGCCCTCGGCAACCGCTTTGAACACCTGGCCCGTCTCTTCGAGCTTGTGCCTCACCACGACCGTATGGCTGTCTGTGTGGACACATGCCATATTTTCGCCGCCGGCTACGATATCCGCGATGAGGCCAGTTACCGGGCCACCTTCGATGCCTTTGAGCGCATCGTCGGCGTTGGGCGGATCAAGTGCTTCCACCTGAATGATTCACAAAAGGATTTGGGTAGCCGGGTTGACCGGCATAGTCACATTGGACAAGGCTGCATCGGCCAAGAGGGCTTCCGTCTGCTCGTGAATGACCCGCGCTTTGTTGGCATCCCGATGATCATCGAGACGCCCAAGGGCGATGGTATAGCCGAAGACGTAGAGAATCTGTCGCTATTGCGCTCGCTGGTTGGTAAGGCGAACGGTTCCGTATAGCAGCGGGTCGCCCGTTGCGTTTTGGAGGAGTGTACGTATGTTTCGGCCTCGCAAGCTTATTTGGTTCGTGATCATTGGTGGGGTGGGATACCTCGCCTGGCGATGGC
>Ga0208376_1000058_pt1 | contig 30689 bp, 25 predicted proteins | sample CryBogmetaGMA25M_FD_184548 | JGI IMG/M metagenome (GOLD analysis project Ga0208376, IMG submission 184548) | Freshwater microbial communities from Crystal Bog, Wisconsin, USA - MA2.5M (SPAdes) | ecosystem: Environmental > Aquatic > Freshwater > Lake | place: Crystal Bog, Wisconsin, USA...
CGGCATCCACCCGCCGGAACTGGCACCCGCCGGGCGCTGCAACGGCTGTCGGCTGTGCGAGTTGCTCTGCCCCGATTTCGCGATCACGGTGACGGAGGGTACTGGTGTCCACCTATAGAGAGCGTATCCGTCAGGCCCTTGGCGGCAAAGTCCAGTTTGTGCAGGGCGACGATGCGTGCGCCTACGGGGCCATCCTGGCCGGGTGTACCTTTTTCGCTGGCTACCCGATCACCCCGGCGACGGAGGTCGCTGAGCGGATGTCCGAGATTCTGCCCAAGCTCGGTGGCTGCTACATCCAGATGGAGGACGAGATCGCCAGTATCGGGGCAATCATCGGCGCAAGCTGGACGGGTGTCAAAACCATGACCGCCACCTCTGGCCCTGGCTTCTCGCTGATGCAGGAAAACCTGGGCTACGCGATTATGACCGAAACGCCCTGCGTGATCATCAACGTGCAGCGATCCGGCCCCTCAACCGGCCAGCCTACCCTCGGAGCCTACGGCGATATGATGCAGGCTCGCTGGGGCACCCACGGCGACCACGAGATCATCATGCTTTGTCCCTCGAATGTGCAGGAGACTCTGGATCTGACGATTGTTGCCTTCAACATGGCCGAACGCTACCGCACTCCGGTGCTGCTCTTTATCGACGGTGAACTGGGCCACATGCGCGAGCGACTCGTCATCCCCGACGACAGCGAATTTGAATTGTTTGATCGCGTCCGCGCCGAGAGTCCGGTTGGCTACAAGCCCTTCCAGGTCGGCGAGAGCTTGGTTCCCGCCTTCGTCCCCTTCGGGTCGGGCTACCGCACCTATGTCACCGGGCTGACCCATAACGAACAGGGGCTGCCGCGCACCTCCAGCGCGCCAATCCACGACCAGTTGGTGCGCCGTCTGGCCGCAAAGATCAATAACCATACCGATGACATTGTGCGCTACGAAGAGTTCTACGCCGACGACTGCGAGGTTGCGCTTGTGGCCTACGGGATTACCGCACGCACCTGCCGCGATGTGGTCGAAGAAGGACGACGGCGAGGGATCAAGGTGGGAATGCTGCGCCTGATCACGATCTGGCCGTTCCCTGAAGAGATCGTCGCTCGTTGGGCGGCACGTGTGCAGACCATGCTCGTTCCCGAAATGAACCTCGGCCAGATCTACCACCCCATCCGCGAGGCCGCAGAAGGGCGCTGTACCGTCAAACTGCTGGCGAAGATTGGCGGCGATCTGCACTCGCCCAACGAACTGCTAGAGGCTCTGGAGGAGCTGCAATGTCAACCACGCTGACGCTGAAGACGGCTGCGGAGCTGCGCGATACCTACCTGCGCCAAGAAATGTTCCCCACGATCTTCTGTGATGGCTGCGGACTCGGTAATGTGCTGAATTATACGCTCTGGGCGATTGACCAGATTGGCCTCGACCTCGACCGCACGGTGTTTGTCTCGGGGATCGGCTGCTCGTCACGCCTCTCGGGCTATGTCAACGCCGATGGTATGCACACAACCCACGGGCGGGCGCTTTCCTTCGCCAGCGGAATCAAGGCCGCCAATCCTGACCTGACGGTGATCGTCTTTACTGGCGACGGCGACGGTGTGGGGATCGGCGGGAACCATTTCCTGCACGCGATCCGCCGCAACATGGATCTGACCGTCATCCTCGTAAACAACTTCACCTACGGAATGACCGGCGGGCAATCCGCGCCCACCTCGCCGGTTGGCAGCTTCAGCACCACCACGCCCTACGGCAACGTCGAACACCCGCTCGATATCTGCGAATTGGCTAAGGCGATTGGCGCACCCTACGTGGCCCGCTGGCCGGTCAGTTACCCGTATCAGCCGATCAAGTCGATTGCCCAGGGGATCACCAAACGCGGGTTTTCGCTGATTGAGATGCTGGTACCCTGCCATACGGCCTACGGGCGGCGCAATGGCCTGAAGGATCTTGAAGTCATTTGGCAGTGGTATCGCGACCATGTCGTTCAGATTGACGATTATGAACATATTACCCAGTTTGGCTCGCTTGAAGAACAAGCCGCGCTAAGTGGTAAAATGAAGATTGGCATCTTCCAGGATGTCGAGCGCGAGTGTTTCGACGAGCGCTGGGCCGCCCTGGTCGAGAGGGTCAAATTATGAGACAGGAGATCCGCATCTGCGGCTTTGGCGGGCAGGGAGTGATCACCGCAGCGGTAATCCTGGGCAAGGCGGCGGCGGTCTACGATGGCCTAATAGCCTGTCAGACCCAGTCATACGGCCCCGAGGCACGGGGCGGAGCGGCCCGCTCCGAGGTGGTGATCGCCAATACGCCAATCGGCTACCCTGGAGTCCACAGCGCCGATGTACTCGTAGCCATGTCGCAGGAAGCCTTCACCCGCTATGGGCGTGAGGTGCGACCGGACAGCATTATTATCATTGACCCCGATACCGTTTTTAGCTGGGACGTCCCGCACACCGTTTACCCGGTGCGCTCGACCAAAATCGCCGAGGAACTGGGCAATGTCGTTGTTGCCAACATCGTGATGCTCGGCGCACTGACCGCCCTAAGTGGGGTTGTTTCACGCGAAGCGATCCTGGCCGCAACTTTGGCGAGCGTACCGGCCCGCTTTAAAGAACTGAATCGCAGTGCGCTCGAAGCTGGAATTGAGGCAGGGATAGGACACAACAGCTAATTGTCGCACAAACTGGATACAAACATCCGGGCGGCTGTAGCAAACAGCCACCCGGATGTTTGTTATTAAGATGGTTCTTATGCGATCTGTAAAACTTCGAATCAACCTCACCCAAAAGTTCATGGCCTTCCTGCTGCTCGCAGCCATACTCCCACTGATCATCGTCGGTGTTTCTGCCTATCAGGTATCGCGCACCATAGTGCACGAAGAGGCCATCCGCTTCACGCAGGCACTCGTCGATTCCCAGAGCGATTATCTCGATCTTCAGTCGCAACAGATCGGTAGCCTGATTGCCAATCTGGTCAGTGTGGAGGCCATTACCGAGGCTCTGGCGAATGATGTGCAGACCGACGCCTATACCAATCTCGCGACCCAGGCCCGGATCGGCTACATCCTCGACGGCTACAGCAATCTGCAAGGGTTGGTGTCGATTGACATTTTTACCATGCGCGGCACCCACTACCACGTTGGTGACACTCTTGATGTTTCGCGACTCCGTACGGATGTGATCGCCCGACTGTTCCTAGACGCACGTACCTACAGCCCGAACGTGGTGTGGGAAGGGATCGAACATAATGTCAATGCCAGCTCAACCCAACTGCACGTGATCACCGCTGCCCGCATGATCATGAATACAACCCGTGGCTCCGCAACGTCGGAGCCGGTCGGGATGCTGCTGGTCAACTCCAGCGTTGATGAACTCCACACCCATTTTGATCACGGCAATCTCGGGGAGGGAGCATCATTCCTGATCATCGATGCGCAAGGCCGGATCATGTATCATCCCGACTCCAGACTTCTGGGTACGACCATTCACCGCACCATCCGCGATGCGCTCCAGGGGACACGCGGAACCGTAACCCAGGAGATCGACGGACAAACGATGCTGCTGACCTACACCACCTCTAGCCTGAGTGGCTGGACGATCCTCAGTTTGGTACCCGTCGCCATCCTCGACTCCCGGGCTTCGTCGGTTGGACAGACGGTGTTCGCGGCCCTCGCGGTCGCATGTATCATCGTCGGACTCGTCGCTACGTTTGCCTCACAACAGATCGTCATCCCGCTGCGCGATCTCACCCGTCACCTTCAGCTCCTTCCCACCAACAAGCCGGGGTGGGATGAGCCGCTGTTGGTACGCGGCACGGATGAGGTTGCCGATCTCAACCGCTGGTTCAACACCTTCCTTGAGACCCTCAGCGCCCGCAGTCGCGCAGAGGAGTCGCTCCGTGAGAGCGAGAATCGCTACGCCCTGGCCATGCAGGGAACCAACGATGGTATCTGGGACTGGGATCTGCGGACGGGCCTTGTCCACTACTCAGCGCGCTGGAAGGCGATCCTCGGCTACGCCGAGGATACGACAGATACATCCATCGATGCGTGGCTCGATCATGTCCACCCCGACGACATCGCGAACGTCCATCAGCACCTCAACGCCCATCTACAGGGGACGACCGCGCTGTTTGAGAGTGAGCATCGCATTCGGCGTCAAAACAACGATACCTATCTCTGGGTATTGGCACGTGGAATGATCATCACTGATGAGCAGCATCGCCCGATTCGAATCGCCGGCTCACTGACCGACATTAGTAATCGTAAACAAGCTGAAGAAGCCCTGCGCGAGAGCGAAGAACAAACGCGCCTGCTCTTTGAAGAGTCGCCGGATGCGGTGATCTTGTTTGACAATGCGGGTCGGGTGACACGGATGAACCGTGCCTTCGAACAACTGACCGGCTATCCCGCCGAGCAGATCACTGGTCACACGCTGAAGGACATGGGGTTGGTATCCAGTGAACAGTTCGTAGACATGAGTTCAGGCAATATCAAATCTTCTTCTGTCTCCGATCAGCTCATTACTGCTGAATTCAGACTCGCCACCGCGCACAATGAGACCCGTGATGTAGGGGCGCGCATGTTCGGGCTAACCATCCGTGGCCATCGGCACTACCTCTCCACGATGCGCGACATCACCATCGAAAAGCAGGTCGAAGACACGCTACGCCGAGCCAACGCCGAACTTGCCCGGGCGGGGCGAACCAAAGATGAGTTTCTGGCCAATATGAGCCACGAGCTGCGCACACCGCTCAACGCGGTCCTGGCTCTCAGCGAGTCGCTTCAAGAACTTGTCATGGGACCGCTCAACGAGCGCCAGTTGATTGCACTCTCCCACGTCGAAGCCAGTGGTCGCCACCTACTCGCGCTGATCAACGACATCCTCGACATCTCAAAAGTCGAAGCCGGACGGTTGGATCTCCAATTCGATGTGGTCGAGGTCGCCGATATATGCCAATCCAGCCTCGTATTTGTCAAGGAACTGGCGATCAAAAAGTCCGTCAAGCTGGCGTTGCAACTGAACGACCCGATGGCAGAGATCGAGGTAGATGCACGGCGGATGAAACAGATGCTGGTGAATCTGTTGAGCAACGCGGTCAAGTTCACGCCGACCAAGGGCCAGGTGCGCCTGGAGGTGACCACTGACACGGTAGCGGGGCTGATTCACTTTTCGGTGTACGACACCGGCATTGGGATCACGCCCGACGATCTGCCCCGGCTCTTTCAGCCCTTCCAGCAACTAGACTCAAGTCTGAGCCGCAGCCACGAAGGCACGGGGCTAGGGCTGGCGCTGGTGCGCCGCCTGGCCGAACTGCACGGCGGAAACGTGACCGTGAAGAGTATACCGGGCCAAGGCAGTTGCTTCACCATCACCTTGCCCTACCACCCATCGCAGATACAGGAGATAACATTTCCTGGCAACGCTCGGCCTGCGCTTCTATCAGGAATGGTCATGAAGCCCTCGGTGCGGGAGGTCGAAGGTTCGACGAACGGGGTAAGTCAGGTCACGCTGCAGCAACAGGACGCCAAACGGATTCTACTGACCGAGGATAACGACATCAACATCGTGGCGATGGCGGAATACCTGCGAGCCAAAGGGTACCTTGTGACTGTCGCCCACAACGGGCGCGAAGCCCTTGAGCGAGCCAGTGAGACACCGCCGGACATCATTCTGATGGATATTCAGATGCCGGAGATGGACGGGCTGGAGGCGATTCGCCACTTACGGGTCATGCCGGACTGCGCAACGACGCCCATCATCGCGCTGACCGCCCTGGCCATGCCCGGCGACCGGGAACGCTGCCTGGAGGCTGGGGCCAATGAATACATGACCAAGCCGGTCAATCTGAAGAGGCTGCTTGAGACGATCCTACGATACATATCCCCGTCGGTAAAATTGTAGGGGCATCGCCCCTACGTCTTGAACGGCCAGTTTCGCAGGCAGCCACGCAGCGCATGGGGCGGTGAGCAGCGGAAGGCGTAGTAGAGGCTGCGATAGGCGCGCTGGCTATTTCCGCTGGCTGCGTGCATGCGGGCGAAGTGGAGAAACTGGCTGGCCCACCAGCCACGATGTTGCCACAGAATAGGCCGCAGCTGTAGCTGCTTGAACAGGCCGAGCGACCTTGTGTGCCGCTTAAATATTGTTGCCATCGCCGGGTATCGGCGCCACGCCTGATCTTCTTCGGCCTTATTCCGCTGGCGGAAGAGCATCACGGGTTGCTCGATCCGCCCAATGGGATGGCGTCTGGCGATGCGCAGGAGCCAATCCCAGTCGGTGTCGCCGGTGAGGGTTGGGTCCATATCGCCGGCTTCGCGAGCCGCATCGGCGCGGGTCAGGATTGTCCCCACCTGCGGCCAGTACGTAAGCAGATCCTCGAAGATCCACCCCGACGAAAGCGGCCCGCTCGGGACTGGCTTGTCAAACGGGGTTTTATCGTAGTTTACAAGCTGGGCCTGGGCGTGTACCGCGCCATATTCGGGGTGCTGCGCGAAGACCTCGATCTGTGGGGCGATATTATTCGGTAGCCAAACATCGTCATCGTCGAGTAGGGTGACGAAATCACCGGTGGCTGCGTGGAGTCCCGTATTGCGTGCCTTGGCCATCCCAATGCCAGATGTTCGTATCACCTTGATCGGGTATGACGCCAGTACGCTCGCTGTATCGTCGGTTGACCCATCATCAACCACGATCAGTTCAATCTCAAACGCAGGGCTTTTCACCACAAGCACGCTCTCAATAGCCTCTCGCAGAAGCTGTGAGCGGTTTCGCGTTGTGATCACGACAGAAACAAGGTGTGGATTCAAGATCGAGAATCTCCGATGAGGAGGTATATCTGTGTGCGATGTAGCCTATCAGTTTGAGCTATAGGCTGGGGTGTTGAGCAATTCCGCAACCGTCACAAACTCGTAGCCTTGATCACGCAGCATGGGAACGAGGGCTTGGACGGCGCGGGCGGTCTGGGGCTTCTCCCAGATCTTCTCCCATGGCTTGGCGTCGTGGAAGCACATGATCGATCCGGGCTTGGTGTCGCGATATGCGTCACGGGCCAGAGTCAGCCCATCGATCTCGGGGATGACCCAGTCGAGGGTATACACATCCCACCCGATGATTGTATAGCCGGCTTTGGTGAGCCGCCGACCCTCCCAGGGGGTCAGCCAACCCCAGGGTGGCCGGTAGAACAACGGTCGCACCCCGAGAACCTCACGGATCGCATTCTCGCCATCCGTAATATGATGGTTATTACGTCCGATCATGAGCCCGGTTTTCCGGCTGTGCCAGCCCGAGTGGTTGCCGACAACATGCCCTTCGTTATACGTCTGGAGGAGCAGATCCGGGTGGTAACGCACATTCACGCCCAGGCAGAAGAACGTCCCTTTGACATCGAGTTTCCGCATCACATCGAGCAGGTTCTCAGTACATGGGCGGCTTGGGCCGTCGTCAAAAGTGAGAGCGACCTTCCGCTTATTGCGGGGGCCATGGTTCGTAAAGTAGCCAAAGCCACCCACCGGTGGGCTGAGAAGCTTTGTCCCAGCGGTATCGAAAGCTTTGATGGCCATCTGCTTTAGATTGAAGCCTTGCATAGCACATAACCTCACATTCAGTCGGAGGGTGAACGAAGATCTATTGATTAGATTTGTTATGAAGCTGTATCAAGATTCTTCTGATACAGATCGCCTAGTACGCGGGCCACGCGTTGTGCCGAGAACTCTTCCTCGATTCGGCGGCGGGCTGCCTCCCCACATGTATGCTGAAGCTCGGGGTTTTGCAAGATTTTGGTAACGAACTCGGTGATCGAGTTCGGGTTGCGTGGCTGAGCGCAGAATCCGCTCTCCCCGTGGATGACTGCCTCGCCCTTACCGCCGAAGGTGATCACCACTGCACGGCGCATGGCCATGGCTTCTAGCAGGCCGATTGACATTGAGCCTACCGGTACCGGCAAGACGAAGACGTCCATCAGTCCCAGGAATGGCTTTGGGTTACGCTGAAAGCCGGTGAAGCGCACATACTCGGCCACGCCAAGGTCGCGAGCCTGCTGCGCAAGGGACTGGCGCAGCGATCCGTCACCGACCATGAGCAGGTGTGCGCGTGGGCATGCCGCGCGGATCGCGGGGAATGCGGCCAGCAGGTCGTCCAAGCCCTTCTCGGGTTCGAACCGCACGACCGTCCCGATAACCTGTGCGTCAACCGGCAGATCATACTCGCTGCGCAGGGCATCCAGGCGATCTGCGGGGATGGGCGGGAAGTCATCGACATCGACGCCATTCGCGACCACGGTAGTTCGTGTGTGCGGCGTGTGGATGTGTAGCGCCCGCGCCAGATAGTTCTTCTCTGAGACGCAGACGACCCCATCTACCGAGAGGCTGAACAGATCGCGTACGAGTCGGGCGGCGAGCGGGAGGGGGGCATCGGGCGCGAGATGCTCGGTGACGTAGATGCGCTTGACGCCAGCCAAGCGTGCGATGAGCAGGACAACCACCTGTCCGCGATAGGTTGTCGAGTGCATGTGCATGACATGGACGCGCCACGTACGCAGTTGACGAAACAGCCGATATGTCTCGGTAATTTGTTTCCACAGCCCATAGCGCCGATCTGGCGTGAGCAGCGCCGTATGATCTGCTACCCTGCCTAGTGACTGGCTAAATGGTTTTGTGGGCTCCCAATCCGGGCAAATCGCAAAAACCTCAAATTGCTGACGGTTAAGGTGTCGTGCCAGCAGCACAACATGCTCCTCCATGCCGCCGACCGCGATACTATTGACAAACAGGAGCACGCGGGTTCTGTCTAGCATAGGATTGCTCTGTGCTGTGCCTTCTACTATCTGGTTCGATGCTATTGTGCTGGTATCCGTAGTGGGCCGAACATCAGTCCAAACTGATGGTGAGGAATCCCGCCGCATGTGAGGGCCTTTTCCATTGTGTTAGATGAGCATCCGGGATCGCTGTGCGTTCCCGGATGCCCATCTATACGAGGCGTGTGCTGCTGATGCTATGCACACACCTCTGTCAGCATCTTAACAACGTAGCTCTGATCTTCGTCGCTCATCTGCGGGTAGAAGGGCAGGATGATGTTACGATCCTGTGCCCGCTCAGACTCTGGGAGATGGTATCCGCCCTCGCGCTGGTAGGGCTTTTCGCGGTGGGCACACATAATGCCACGGCGGGTCGCCACCCCTCGGTCGAGCATGGCCTGCATCACGCTGCGCTGGTCGCAGTGTGCGGGCAGGCGTACCCAGAAGCTTTGCCAGTTCGTATGAGCCCACGCTGGCTCGTAGGGCAGTGTTAGCCCAGGGATATCTGCCAGCAGTTCCATATAGCGTGCGCCGAGGCGTCGGCGGGCAGATACGATGCCGGGCAGGCGCTTGAGTTGCTCGCGCCCAATGGCTGCCTGTACATCAGTCATGCGGTAGTTGTACCCGATGACCGAGTGTTCTTCAAAGATCACCTGGTTGGCGCTGTGACGCACCCGGTCGCTCACACCCATGCCGTGCTGACGCAGCAGGCGGAATTGCGCGTCATACTCCGGGTTATTCGTCGTCAACATGCCACCGTCGCCGGTCGTAATCACCTTGCGCGGGTGGAACGAGAAGCACGCGATGTCGCCATGTGCCTTGCCCACCTTCTCCCACTGGCCATTCCAGAGTATCTCGCTGCCACTGGCGCAGGCAGCATCTTCGACGAGAGGGAGTCCGTGGCGTTGTGTCACCGCCAGGACACCGGCCAGATCGCAGGGCATCCCCATCTGATGGACGCACAGGACGGCCTTGGTGCGCTCGGTGATCGCGGACTCGATCAGCGCCGGGTTTATGTTGCTGGTGGCCGGGTCAATATCGATGAAGACCGGGGTTGCATTACAGTAGCGTACCACATTCGCCGTGGCAACATACGAGTGACTTACGGTGATCACCTCGTCACCAGCCTGCACGCCTACGGCGAGCAGCGCTAGGTGGAGGGCGGTGGTACAGTTCGAGACGGCGGTTGCGTGCTGCGCGCCGGTGTAGCTGGCGAACTCCTGCTCAAAAGCTGCCACCTCTGGCCCCTGGGTGAGCCAGCCGGACATGATGGGTCGACGTGCCGCCTCGGCCTCAGCTTCACCAATCAGTGGTCGGGTGAGCGGGATGGTGCGCTGCTTCGGTTCGGTCGTCATGCGGGTACCCCGCTCTTCTGCGATTTCCACCATGTCACCAGATCGCGGAGACCATCCTCAATCCCAACCTGGGCCACGAAGCCCAATTTCTCGCGGGCTGCGCTGGTGTCAGCCAGACGCCTTGGCACCGGGTTGGTCTTGCGCTCGGGGCCGTACTCCAGGGGCATATCCACATCCATCGCCCGCATGAGCGCGTAGGCCAGGTCGTTCAGGCTCGTCTCGACGCCCGATGCCACGTTAAAGACCTCATCGGAGACATTGGCCTCGGCAGCGAGGATATTGGCGCGGGCGATGTCAGGAGCATAAACGAAGTCCATCGTCTGTTTCCCATCACCGAAGATCAGCGGTGCCTTCCCCTCGAGGATGCGATCCATCCAGCGGATGAGCACCTCGGTGTAGGCACCGTAGATGTCCATCCGTGGGCCGTAGACGTTGAAGTAGCGCAGGGCCACGTAGTTCAGACCGTACATGTCGTTGAAGCTGCGCAGCAGGCCCTCGTTAAACACCTTGAGCGCGCCGTAGATCGTGCGGTTGTTGTAGGGGTGGTGGCGCTCGGTAGTTGGGAACTCTTCTGCCAAGCCATAGACCGAGGCCGACGATGAGGCGACCACCTTCTTGACACCGGCTTTCACTGCCGCCTCCAGCACATTGAACGTGCCGTTCCCGAGTACATCAACGGCGAGGCGCGGATCTTCGGCACACTGCGTAATGCGGATGGCTGCCAGGTGGAAGACCAAATCAATGCCCTGCATGGCATCGGCTACAAGTGCCCGGTCGCCGATGTCGCCGTCGATGATCGTCAGATCGCCACGGGCCTTGGCAGCGGCCAAGTTCTCGTGACGCCCACGCACAAAGTTATCTACGATCACGATATCACCGTACGTACCCTGCTCGCGGCCACTCATGAGCAGATCAACGATATGCGAGCCGATCAGGCCGGCACCGCCGGTGACGAGAACACGCTGAGGGGTAGTGCTCATAAAACGGGGTTCCTTTGTAACGTAGCGGCTAGTGCAGCGGCCTTGCCTTGAGTGCAGTGATCACAATATCCTGTAGATCTGAGGGTAGCTCAGGGTACATTGGCAGTGACAGCACCTCGCGAGCGGCGGCCTCGGAGTGCGGAAAGTCGCCGTCCTTATGGCCCAGTTCGGCGAAGGCACGCTGGAGGTGGACGGGGATTGGGTAGTGAATGCCTGTATTGACCCCTTGGTCGTGCAGGTATGTCTGAAGGGCATCGCGCTGGGCGTCACGGATCGCGTAGATGTGGTAGACGTGGCGGCGGTCAGGTGCTGCGTGCGGGGTCGGAATGCCGCTGTCGGCGAGGGCTGCATCGTAGCGAGCGGCCACTGTGCGGCGGGCCTCGGTCCAGCCCTCGATATACTTCATCTTCACTTTGAGCACCGCGCCCTGCACACCTTCAAGGCGATAGTTATAACCTTTGAGGTCGTGGTAATACTTGCGCTCGGCGCCCCAATCGCGCAGCATACGTATCGTGTGGGCGAATTCGGGGTTATTGGTCGTCACCGCACCGCCCTCGCCGTAGGCACCCAGGTTCTTGCCGGGGTAGAAGCTAAAGCAGCCGAGATCGCCGATGCTGCCCACGCGGCGGCCTTTGTACTCGGCACCGTGCGCCTGCGCCGCATCCTCGATTACCACCAGGCCGTGGCGCTTGGCGATCTCCATGATTGGATCCATGTCGGCAGGCTGTCCATAAAGATGGACGGGCAAGATAGCCTTCGTACGCGGGGTGATCGCAGCCTCGATCTTCGCCGGGTCAATCGTAAACGAGACCGGGTCAATATCAACAAAGACTGGCGTTGCGCCGGTGTAGTCAATCGCTGAGACGGTGGCGATGAAGGTAAACGGGGTGGTGATGACCTCATCGCCTTTGCCGATACCGGCAGCCAGAAGTGACAAGTGCAAGGCGCTGGTGCCTGTATTCACCCCCATGACATAGCTGGTCTGTGTATATGCGGCGAAGAGTTCCTCGAAGGCGGCGACCTCTTTACCGAGGACGAACTGCGTGCTGTCGAACACGTTCAGCACGGCGGTATCGATCTCTGCTTTGATCGAGAGGTATTGTGTTCTCAGGTCAACGAACGGAACCATCGCATATGCTCCTTACAGCTCAATCGGCTGACCGTGATTCGCCATTGAGCGCGAGGCGGCCTCGAGGATGCGGACGACCCGTAAGCCAGCCTGTCCGCTAGAGAGGGGTTGGCGACCAGTTTCGATACAATCGATGAAGTGTTCGGTTTCGAGCTTCAATGCCTCGACATTATCCAAGCGGGGGGCCCACATATCACCGCTTCGGTATCCCACATGGCGTTGATAAACAGTGTCATCGTCCTGGTCAAGGGTGATACCCTTATCGTACACCTTCAGCTTCTCGCTCATCTCGATATCGTCATAGACGATCATCTTCTCTGAGCCACCGATCAGGGTTTGGCGCACCTTCACCGGGGCGAGCCAGTTCACATGGAAATGGGCAATCAGGTTATTGGTGAAGAAGCAGGTCAGGTAGGCCATATTCTCGGGGCGTCCGGGGATGTGCGCCATACCGGTGGCGGCCACCATTAGCGGGCTCCGCTCAAGCAAAAAGTCCATGATTGAGAGATCATGGACTGCGAGATCCCACAGGACGCTGACATCACTCTGGAACAGGCCAAGGTTGATCCGCACCGAGTCGTAATAGTAGAGATCGCCGAGGGAGCCATTGGAGACCAGTTCCTTGATCTTGCGCACCGCACTGGTGTAGATGAAAGTGTGGTCTACCATGAGCGTCAGCTTGCGCTGTTCGGCTTCCGCCACCATCTGCTCGCCTTCGGCGGCGGTGGAGGCGAGGGGTTTCTCAACAAAGACATGCTTACCGGCCTTGAGCGCACGCATGGTGAGGGGGAAGTGAGAGGAGACCGGCGTGGCCACCGCCACGGCGTGAACGTCGGGGCTATCGAGCATTTCATCCACATCAGCGTAGGTTTTTACTGAGGGATAGACCTTTTCTACGAGCGCACGGCGTTCGGGGCGTTGATCACATACTGCCACCACTTGTGCGCCCCTGGCCTGTGAGAAGTTGCGAACGAGGTTTGGTCCCCAATAGCCGTAGCCGATAACTCCGATGCCGACCATGGGATTATTCCTTTGTTGTAGGGACAAGGTTCAGATCAGCTTTACCGTTTGACGATGTGGTGACACGGCGAGGACGTCCAGGCATTGTCGCATTGCCGGACGTACCCCTGTAGAACTGTCACGTGAAAAGCGCCCTACTCAGCTTCGCACTCGGTGAGCGCCTTCGCCTCCTCTTGAGTCGCACAGCGGACACCGGTCGCGCTGACGTAGCCAACAATTCTTGCCGGATTTCCTAGTACTAATGCGTAGTCAGGTACATCCTTTGTAACGACTGCCCCCGATCCTATCATTGCCCAGCGACCAATCGTTACGCCGGTGACGATGATAGCTCCAGCGCCGATGGCAGCTCCATAGTCTATGTAGGTTTTTCCCACGTGCCAATCTGCTGCACTCTTGAGGCTGCCATTGGGATTGATGGCACGAGGGAGTTTATCGTTCGTGAAGATGACGTGTGGGCCGATAAAGACGCCATCGGCTACGGTGAGACCGACATAGAGGGATGCGTTGTTCTGGATTTTGACATTGTTACCAATGGTGACATCGAAATCAATATAACTATTTCGTGCGATAATACAGTTGCAACCAATGCGGGCACCCTCGCGGATCTGCACATGTGCCCATATCCGTGTCCCTTCGCCAATCTCAGCAAGCGGGGAAACATCGGCCGTTTGATGAATCGTTGCCACATATACCTTTCTGCACAAGGCCATACATAGGGAGTGACTAAAACATTTGAAGTGTAACTACACGATCATTGTACCACCCATCTCGGATGTGGACACCCCCGGCCTCCTGGATATTCTACCGCCATCCCTGGATCTCTTCTCGCTGCGGGATGAGCAGGAGGCACACTACTTTACCATGTAGCGCGGATGCGAAGACGCGAAGACGCGGAAATACGAAGACATTGAGGGCATCGCATCTTCACACCTGTGCCTCTTTGTAGAACTATTACGCGAAAAATATCCTTCTAAAACCAATACTTTTTGAATAAGCTGATCTCACGCCGGCCTTGCCCCCTCTCCCTCACGGGGTTCAAAGGGGGGGGCTGAGAGGCGATTTTAGGCTTCCTGATGCTGCAAACAACTGCGCAGCATCTTGCGGCGTTAGAACGCCCCAAATCGCCTCTTCCCCCCCCCTTTGAACCCTCACGGGGAGAGGGGAGATTCTGCATCAGAATGAGTTTGGCTCCCCCTCTCCCGCTCAGGGAGAGGGGGCTGGAGGGCTGCGCAGCAACGGATTCCTTATTCGAAAAGTATTGCTTCTAAAACCGTGTCTAACGGCTATAATCGATAGAGACAGCAGCACCCACAGAGAGCCACCGACACCTTAACGATAAAGAGTACATTCCATGACAGACGTACCCTTCCTTGAGCCGCCCAACCGGTTCACCACTGACATGATGCCCATTCACGAAACATCAGCCCGCCAGATCAATCTGGACGCAGTGGAGCAACACATCAGCGAGGCCACCGAGCGCGGCCGCTACGATGGGCCAAAAGATGCAATGGCCTACCTGCGCACCCGTAAGGCCATCGTAACCGTGGGCGAGACGGACTACCTTACAGTTACGGGGTTGCTCTGCTTCGGGCTCAACCCGCAGGAGGTTTTTCCCCACGCTGTCATCAATCTCGGGTACGGCGACACGTACGAGTCGATGTCAAACGATGATACCCACATGGAGAAAAGCATTGGTGGGAGCATCTTCGAGCAGATCACCCGGATTGAAAACCACGTGTGGCAAAACATACATCACGAGAAGACTCTCAACCCAACAAGCCTTCTGCGCAGTGAGACCCACGAGTACCCCCGCGCAGTCATCCGTGAGCTTGGGACAAACATGGTCGCCCACCGCGACTACGCGCTCTATGCGTTAACCGCACGCGTGCAGATCTTCCGCAACCGCATTGAGTGGAACTCGCCGGGGGGGCTCCCCAAAGGCATGACTATCGCGAAGATTATCACCAAGCAGCGGCCCCGTAACCCCCACATTATGCGCGTACTCTACGACGCGGGCTACATCGAGGCACGTGGGCAGGGACTCGACACGGTCGTCGCTGAACTGCGCAAGGAGCGGATGACGATGCCCGAGTTTAAGGATACCGGGACATCGTTCAGGGTCACAGTCTATGGACGCACCAGCGAGGCGCTTCGGGGTGGTGTCGCGAGCGACCTTGAACTCACACCCAATCAGCGCATGATCCTCACCTTCATCCGCGCAAAGGGGCGAGTCCCGCCGCGTGACATCCACAACCTCTTCCCGGAGCGGGCCAATCGCTCACACCAGCGCGATATCAAGTTCCTCCTCGACAGCGGTCTGATCGTCGCCCAGGGCGGGTCACGGTCGATCTACTACATGACCCCCGATCTGGCCGAGTAAGGCGTCACCCAGCCAGGGCTATTGCAAAGTCACCCTCCGGCCCTCACCCCCTGCCCCTCTCCCTGAGCGGGAGAGGGGGCTGGGGGGTGAGGGCTGATTGGCGATCATACAACTTTGCAACAGCCCTAACACGGACAATCAATGGGTGTCTGCCTTGCCGGGAAATGCGGTAGAATAAGGGCCAATATCGTAAACCCCGGCTGCTCCACGTCGTCGTGCCTGCGGGGAACACGCCTGGGTTCGCTCATCACCTTATATGTTGGCGGCGGCCTTCGCGCTGCCTTCACCCCAGACGCCATGCCCCAGCCAAAGCGTTCGGGCCGCAAGTGCCCGCCAGTCGGTTCCGACCCCCGTGAGCTTGGGCTACGCGCCTTTCAATCAAGCCGCTTTGAAGCAGCAATCGTCGCGTGGCAGCCGCTCGCCGCAGACCCGGCAGTGGCCCGCGCTCTCGCGGAGGCGTACTTCCGCCGCGCCCTCGGCATCCTCGCTATCGACCCCATCAGCGATCTGCGCCGCGCTGCTGAACTGGCCCCCACCGACATGCGCTTTCCGTTTCACCTTGGTCGCTTGCAACATCGCGCCGGTGACCTTGCCGCTGCTGCCGATCACTACCTCACGGTACTCTCCCGTGAGCCAGGGAACGTTGCCGCGACCAAGCTGCTCGCCCTGCTGACCCTTGAGCGACACGGTGATGTCGATCTGTCCAACCTGCCGGGGATGAGTCCGGCTCTGAAGGCGTGGGCCGCCCCGGCCCTGGCGGTGCTGCGCGGCCAGCCTGTCCCCGCCGACGAGAGCGCCCTTGGCACCCTCTGGCGCGGCATAGGCCACCTGACGGCGCGCAGCCCTGCCGCCCGCGCCACGCTCAGCGACGAGCGCACGCTCCCGGCACCGGCCCTCGAACCGCTCCGACGCTACTTCCGCGCCATCGCCGCCGCGCAGTCCGGTGATACCGATGCGGCCTTTAAGCTCTGGCAGCGACTCTACGATGCCGGTAACCGACCGCCGGGGTTAGAGGAGCGCCTCGCCGCACTACTGCTGGAGCGCCTCGCCGCGCTCGTTGACGCGGGAGACGTTGTGGCCGCAGGGAATCTGGCCCAGCATAGCAGCACGATCTCGGGTAGCGCCGCCTTCGATGAACTGCGGCTGCTGGCCCTCAACCGGGCAGCCAGCGCCGCCGCTGCAGATGGATCGTGGCCCCAGGCTGCCACGTTCTGGGATACGGCGCGTCAGATTCTCAGCCGCGCCCAGGGTTTGGGTTCACCTCGACCGCTCTTCCATAACCTGGCCCTCGCCTATGAGCGCCAGGAGCGCTGGGAGGAAGCCGCCGATGCATGGCGGGCGCTCTTACGCACCCGCACTCGCAAGCGCACGGACGCCGCCGCCGAAGTTGAGGAGGAGCAGCGCTGGGCATGGGTACGCACCCGGATCATCAGTTGCTACCGCAATGCGGGTCGTCCCGATGAGGCGGTCACTGTGTTTCGCCAGGCAATCAAGCTTGACCCCAACGATCTCGACCTACGCATGCAACTCGCCGATGCGCTGCTCGCCAACGAGCAGGAACGCGCCTCTCAGAATGAGATCATGCGGATCCTTGAGATTGACCCGTACTACCCCGATGCGCTGCTACGCCGCATTGCACAGCTCTCCGCACTTTGGCAGTATGCCGAGGCTGAGCAACTCGCCCACGCCCTCGCCAAACGCAATCCCGACCGGGCCGATGTGCGTCGCCGCGTCGCTGATGTCTTTATGCAGCACGGTCGGCAGCATAGCCAATATCGACATTTTGATACCGCCTACCAGGCGTTTGTTGAGGGAGAACAATACCACGACGACCCGCACTTCCCGATTAACCAGGCCCGGATGCTTCGCGTTCTGCGTCAGCCTGTGGATACGGGCGCACTGATTGAGCGGGCGTTGACGGTGGGCGGCGAGCGCACCGAAACCTGGGTGCTGGCAATCGAAACCTGGATGATGGCCGACAAGTTCGACGATGCCCGTGCGCTGATTGCCCGCTTCGAACAAGAACGTACACCTCGGGCCGATGACTACGTTCAGCTTGGTCTCCATCTGATGACGGCCATACTCCCGCCTCCAACTCCGGCCTTCTTCCTCTCATCGCCCCCGCCAAAGCCGGTTGATACGCCCTGGTCCCAACTGGCCCTCGATATGCTTGATAAGGCGGTGATGCTGCGGCCCGATGACCTGCACATCCACCAGATCATTGTAAACTTTCTGACACTGCCACGTCCGGATCTGGCCCGTCGCTTCGCGGAGCGTGCCGTCCAGTCCGCCCCCGACAACGTGGATGCGCTGATTTCGCTTGGGGTGGTGCTTGGCATGAATGGCGATGACGCCGAGGCGAAGGCAACCCTTCAGCGGGCGGCCAAGCTCGCTCAACGAGCAGGCCAACTCGACCTGTACGGCCTGGCCCAGGAGCTGCGCCGGGGGGTCGGCACGCCGATGCTGCGCATGATATACAGTCGTGCGATGCAAGGTGCTAATGCGTTCGACGATCCTGATACGTTCTTTGGATAGACCGGAGGATCCGCCCGATGAGTGAGCCATACGTGGATCCCTATGAGACGCTCGGATTGGTTCGATCCGCATCTGCCGAAGAGATCAAGCGCGCCTACTTTGCTATGGTGAAGGCACACCCTCCTGAGCGCAGCCCCGAGCAGTTTAAGCGCATCCGCACGGCCTATGAGCGCCTACGCGACCCGGCCAAGCGCCGCAAAACCGATATGCTGCTCATCCAGCCCTGGCCCGAGCCGACACGGCGTAAGCGCCCACCGGATCTCGCGCTCAGCGTTGACCCCGCAGATGTTCGTGCCACCCTACGCGCCCTCACCGACCTCGACCGCACCGACTGGCGTGATCAGCATGAGAAGGTGCTGCTTTGATGACGTGTGAGCAGGCTCCGCCCGATCTGGCGGCCCGAATCGATGCGCTCCAGATCGCCGTCACCGCACTGGAGAAGCAGATCAGCCGCGCTGGCCGTGAGCAACTCAAGGCCAACGCCCTCTCTGAAACCCAGGCCGAGCGTTTGTCCACGGCGATGAACGCCCTGCGCGCCGCCGAAGAGCGCCACACCATCGAGATTGATGCCAACCGCCAGCAGATCCACACCGCCGTATCCGATGCTCGCCTCGCGGTTGTCCGCGCTATGTTTCCCACTCTCGACGGCCTCGACGAGGCCATCCGCGCCGGTCAAGCTACCCTCAACCATGCCGTCGGGCGTGAGTCGGCGGACGCCTTGCTGCGCCGACTACTTCTTGGTGCCGCCGAGTCTGATAAACACCGCGAGGTGGAAACCCTCTATGCCGCCCTCAACGCCTGGCTGGGGGGGTTGACCATGGTGCGCCGTCGCCTGCTCGACGCCCTGACCGCTGAGGGCGTGACCCCCATCGTCGCCGAGGGTCTTCCCTTTGACCCCCGCCACCATATTGCTATCGAGGTTGTCACCGCCAACACGGTGCCCGGCACGGTCGTTCAGGAAATCCGGCGCGGTTTTATGGTTGGAACACGAGTGCTACGCCATGCCGAGGTATCCGTCGCCGCCGAGCCACCACAATAAGAGAGAGAGTCCATGAGCCTGATTATCGGTATTGACCTGGGGACAACCTTCTCCGCCGTAGCCCTGGTGCGCGACGGAGTTCCCGTCATCGTGCCCAGCGGCGACGAGCGGATCATCCCCTCCGTTGTCGGTCTTGCCCCCGACGGCGGGCTACTGGTGGGCACGCCCGCCCGCAATCAATACGTTTTATACCCTGAACGCACCATCCGTTCGATCAAACGCCAAATGGGCCGGGGCACCGAGGTGCAACTTGGCACGCGCAGCTATACGCCCCAGCAGATCTCGGCGCTCATCCTGCGCGAGTTGCGCCGCGCTGCCGAAGTGAGCCTTGGGCAGCCGGTCGAGCGTGCGGTGATCACCGTGCCCGCCTATTTCTCGGACGCTGCCCGCCAAGCCACTCGTGAGGCCGGTGAGATCGCCGGTCTCACCGTCGAGCGGATTATTAACGAGCCGACCGCCGCCGCCCTGGCCTACGGACTCGACCGCAGCGGCGAACGCCAACTGGTGGCTGTGTACGATCTCGGTGGTGGAACCTTCGACGTCTCGATCATCGAACTGGATAGCGGTGTGATCGAGGTGCGCGCCAGCCACGGTAACACCCAACTCGGCGGCGATGACTTCGATGAGCGCCTGCGTGATCTGCTGATCGAGCGTTTTGTCGCCGAACACGAGGTGAACCCCCGCGACGACAAACGCGCAATGGCGCGCCTCTTGCGCGCCGCTGAGGCGGCCAAGATCACGCTCTCCACCCGGCCCACCGCCCGCGTCCAAGAGGAATACCTGCTCACGGCAGAGGGCCGAACCCTCCATCTCGATGTCGAGGTGCAGCGCGAAGAGTTTGAGGATGCGATTGTCGATCTGATTGAGAACACCATTCAGTCCTTCAATACGGCCCTGAGCGACGCCGGAATCACAGCCGCCGATCTCGACAAGGTGCTGTTTGTCGGCGGTAGCACACGCATCCCATTGGTCTGGGATCTCGTGCGCGAACATACCGGGATTGAACCCGCAGTGGCGGTCAATCCTGATGAGGCTGTGGCCCTGGGCGCAGCCGTACAGGCCGCGATCATCGCGGGCGAACCCCTCGACGCCATCCTGGTCGATGTCACCTCCCACTCCCTCGGAATTGAGATCGCTAATGTGGAACAGGGTCGCATCGTACCCGACCACTACAGCGTGATTATCTCGCGCAATACGACCGTCCCCACCTCGCGGGCCGAAGACTATTATGGAATCTACGTCGGGCAGACGACGATCAACCTCAAGATCTACCAGGGCGAACATCCGGTCGCCTCACAGAATACCCTGCTGGGTGAGTTCCTCTTTGAAGAGCTACGTCCCGAGGCTCCTGGCTTTCCGCCACGAGTCACGGTGCAGTTCGACTTCGACCTGAACGGGATCGTCCACGTCGCGGCGACAGACCGGGGCAGTGGCAAGAAGATTAAGGCCGTCGTCCGTGCGGCCCACATCCGCCTCTCGCCCGCTGAGATCGCCGGGGCCAGGGTCAGCCTGGATGATCTGGCCGCGTGGGATGAGAATGCGCCTCCGGAGTCGCCGCTGGAGGGCCAGACGCCCTCGACAGCCGAGATGAGCCTAGAAACAATCAGTCTCCTCGCACGCGCTCAGCGTGCGCTGGCTTCTAACCCTGGCAACCAGGAGATTATCCGCGCCATTGGCGCACTGGAGGCAGCCGTCCAGCAAGATGATGCGGAGACACGGGAGTCAACGAGCGAAGCCCTGCTCGATCTCCTCTACGACCTCGACGACGATTAAGGTGTAGGGACGACGGAGCGCGAGTGGCGCTGCTTCGCTCTTACGGGTGGGTACGGTGTACGGATAAGTACGATCTCGATTGTGCGCAACAGTACGAAAACCGTCGGTTTAGGAAGGCAAGACACGTCATGCACTCAGTGGTAGCAATCAAACAGGTGCCGGACACATCCAACGTCCGGATCAACCCAGAGACCGGCACGTTGATCCGCGAGGGCGTCCCGACGATCATCAACCCCTACGACATTCACGCCGTCGAGATGGCGGTGCGGATCAAGGAGCAGTTCGGCGGCACCGTAACGGTAATCTCAATGGGGCCTCCCAAAGCCATGGAGTCGCTAGTCGAGTGTATTGAGCAGGGTGCGGATCGGGCTATTCTGATCAGCGACCGCCGCTTCGGTGCCGCTGATACCCTCGCGACCTCGTACGTGTTGGCGCACACCATTGAGGCGATTCAAGAGGCGGGGCCTATCGATCTGCTGCTGTTTGGTAAGCAGGCCATCGACGGCGATACCGGCCAGGTCGGGCCGGGGGTCGCCGCTCGGCTTCAGGTGCCGCTGATCAGCAACGCGGTCATGATCGAGTCCTTCGACCCAGTGGCGCGCAAGGCCGTGATCCACCGCAAGATCGAGCAGGGCGTCGAGGTGATCGAGACGAGCCTGCCCGCACTGCTCACGGTCGAAAAGGAGATTGCTGCGGTCAAGCGGGCACCCCTGCCGAACCTCATCAACGCCGCACGCTACAAGCCGGAGCTGTGGACGGGCGATGCGCCGGTTCCCTTCAGTCCTGAACTTGTCGGGATCAAGGGTTCGCCCACCATTGTCGGCAAGGCATTCACGCCGACGCCGCGCGAGGCCGGGGCGATCCTGTCGGTGGCGGAGAAGGGTTTGAGCAAGACCGTAGCCGATGTGCTGGCGATGATCGTCCAGGCCAACGTCGTTACGTTCCCGAACAACAACGGAGGTAAGCAGTGAGTGATCAGGTTGAGACATCCTCCTCGCGCATCTGGGTGTTCATCGAGCAAGAGGAAGGAAAGCCACACCCAGTTTCATGGGAGTTGTTGGGCGCAGCCATGCGCCTGTCCGAAGAGTTGCCCGGTAGCGTGGTGGAGGGCGTACTACTCGGCCATAACGTGGCCGGGATCGCGCCGCAGGCGTACCGCTATGGTGCCAAGCGCGTCTACCTGATCGACGATCCGCTGCTTGAAACCTACCGTAATCTGCCCTACGGACACGGCGTGAGCAAGCTCGTGACAACGTACAAGCCGGAAATCTTCCTCTTCGGCGCGACGACCCTCGGGCGTGACCTGGCCGGGACGATTGCGACCCGGGTGCAGACGGGACTGACCGCAGACTGCACCGAGCTGGCGATCGATCCCAAGCAGAAGATCCTAGCCGCCACCCGACCGACCTTCGGCGGCAACCTCATGGCGACGATCCTCTGTCGCAAGCACCGCCCCCAGATGGCCACCGTTCGCCCGCGTGTCTTGGTGATGCCGGAGCCACTGGCCGAGGCCGAGGGCGAACTCCTGCGCGAGACGCTTGATCTCAACGAGAGCGATATTCCCGTGCGGCGTCTCCGCCTCATCCCCGGCAAGGAGCGGGTCAACATCGAGTATGCCGACGTCATCGTCGCAGGCGGGCGCGGCATGGGCGGGCCGAAAGGCTTCAAGCTACTTGAAGAACTAGCCGAATCCCTTGGCGGAGTCGTCGGCGCCAGCCGCCCTGTTATCGACGCCGGGTGGCTCGGCCACGATCATCAGGTTGGCCAGACGGGCCAGACAGTCCGGCCCAAGCTCTACATCGCCGCCGGGATCTCGGGAGCAGTGCAGCACACGGTCGGTATGAGTGGGAGCAATTTCATCCTGGCGATCAACTCGGATCCCAAGGCACCGATCTTCCAGATGGCGAATGTAAGCATCGTGGGCGACCTCTACAAGGTGATCCCGGAGCTGATCAGGCAAGTGAAAGGAACGCGCAGTGGCCAGTAAGTACACCTTCGACGCCATCGTGGTGGGCGGCGGACCGTCGGGTTCTGCAGCGGCGCTAACCATGGCTCGCGCGGGCCTCAAGACGATCCTGATCGAACGGGGGCAGTTCGTCGGTGCGAAGAACTTCTTCGGCGGGGTGATGTATACCCACGCCCTGGCCGATCTGCTACCCGAGTACTGGGAGCGGAAACCGCCCTTCGAGCGACCCGTCACCGAGCAGGGCTACTGGATGCTCTCTCCCGATAGCGTCGTCCGAATCATGCACAAGAGTGAACACTACAAGCAGGAACCTGCCGAGGCGTACACGGTTCTGCGCGCAGTGTTTGATCCGTGGTTGGCGGAGCAGGCGGTCGCAGCCGGGGCGCTCCTGATCACGAAGACGACGGTCACACACATCCTGCAAGACTCAAAGGGGCGTGTGATCGGGGTCAGAACCGACCGACCAGATGGCGAGGTCTTCGCGCCAATTGTGGTCATCGCCGAAGGTGTCAACAACCTGCTGACGCAGAAACTCGGCATGATCAAGAGCGATCTCCCCCCGCGCTTTGTCGCCCTCGCGGTGAAGGAGTACATCAGTCTGCCGCCCAAGGACATCCAGGCCCGCTTCGGACTCAGCGGCCCGAACGAAGGGGCAGCCATCGACGTATTCGGCGATGCGACGCTGGGGCTGCCTGGCACCGCGTTCCTCTACACCGACCGCGCGGGTCTCTCCATTGGGGTCGGTTTGCTGCTTGAGGAGTTCGTCTCCCACAAGCTGCGACCCTACGAGGTGCTGGCCCGTTTCAAGAATCACCCCGTCATCCAACCCTATCTCGAAGGCGGAAAGCCACTTGAATATGGTGCCCATCTGATCCCCGAAACCGGCTTCAATCGTATGCCCAAGCTGTCGGCCGCCGGTGTCATGATTGTCGGCGACGCTGCGGGTATGGTCGATGCCGTGCATCGTGAGGGGACAAACCTGGCCATGACCGCCGGTAGACTGGCGGGTACGACGGCTGTCGCGGCGCACCAGGCGAACAACTTCTCCGCCGCATTCCTCAAACAGTATCGGCAGAGTCTGGAGGCGAGCTTCGTCCTCAAGGATATGAAGCAGTACCGCCGAATGACAGATTTTCTCGACAGCTCGCCGCATTTCATGGGAACGTACGCCAATTTCCTCAACGACGCCGCGTTACGTTACTTTACGGCCCACGGGATTCCCAAACGCGATATGGAGAAACAGATCGTCGGACTGCTGCAGGAGCGCCGCTCTTTCTTCGGCATAGCCCAGGACATGCTCAAGCTGCTACGCGCAATGAGAGGATAACACCATGCCTGACCAGAAACATCAGCCCTTGAACCCCGAGCTTAAGGCCACTCTGCCGACAGTCAACGTCAACGACCTGGTCGTCGCGATTAAGTACTATGTCGACGAGGATTTCGCCCACATCCAGGTGCGCGAACACGTCATCTGCACCTCCTGCGCACCGAAGCCATGCCTTGACTTCTGCCCGGTGCATGTCTTTACCCAAGACGGTCAGGGCCGAATTATGGTCGGTTATCAGGCGTGCGTCGAATGCGGTAGCTGCCGCATTGGCTGCCCTCCCCACAATATCGACTGGCAACTGCCACGCGGCGGCTATGGTGTCGCCTATAAGTTTGGCTGACGCCACCGCACCACCGGATGAGGAGTTTTGTCATGCATGAGACGGCAATTTTACAGATCGATCAGGCGGCGCTGGCGATGATCCAAGCGCTCGACACGTATGGCGAAGAGATGAAACCCTTCCTCGATTCCGAGCATCTGGAGATGCTGCTTGCCCAGGTCGTCAACCTGCGGCGTGTACTGCTCGGCCTGGAGGTGGGGATTCTGTACCAGGACTGGCAGGTACCCGAGGAGCTGCTGCTACAGGCCAGCCGCGAATTGCTCCCGGTTGATAAGGCCGCTACTCGTATCAGGGACACAGCGAATCGGGATTCGCACGAGTAGAGCGATTCCTGTTTCACCACATGGGAGTGCAGGCAAAAAAAGGCCCGTACTCCCATGTCTATGTTACATGCCTACGTTAGCGTCTCATCGGTACGTGACTATCATTCTGATTAAAAAACCGGGTGGTCGCACGATCAAAACGCAGCGTCACGACTCCCGTATCACCATTGCGGTGCTTTGCCACATGGATTTCAGCCATGCCGGGGCGCTCGCATTCACGGTTGTAAAGATCCTCACGGTAGATGAACCAAACCTGTGACGCATCCTGCTCAATACTGCCCGAACCCCGCAGATCGGAGAGCATGGGAATGTGTGTCGCACGGCCCTCGACGGCTCGCGAGAGCTGCGAGAGCGCCAGCACTGGCGTGCGCAGCTCTCGGGCAAGGCTGGTCAGTCCTTGCGAAACCGCTGTAATCCGCCGTACCTCATCGTCGCGTTCGCTTGGCCCCTGGGCCAACTGAAGATAATCGACAATCCAGAGGTCAACTATCCGCTCGCTGGACAAGCGTCGCGCCCGGTCGCGGATAGCCATCACGTTCAGCGAGGGGGTGTGATCGATGTAGATCGGCAGCTCGGACACCCGCGCCAATGCGTTAATCGCCACCGGGTTGCCATGTCGCAGCATCCGCAGCACGTGTCTGATCTCATGCCCTAACTCCATCGCGACCAGCCGCTGGAGGAGGAGATCACGATCCATTTCCATCGAGAAGATGCCGATCCGACACCCGCGCATCGCCGCATGACGCGCGATACAGAGAGCCATTGCAGTCTTCCCCATCCCCGGCCTGGCCGCCAACACCACCAACTCACCCGCCTTCATGCCCTGGGTGATCGTGTCTAGATCTGGATATCCCGTACCTAGACCAAGCAAATCACCCTCATCGGCGGTGTCCTGGATCATATCTAAGTACTCACTAGCGACCTGCGAGAGGGCGACAAAGTCCTGGCCGATCTGGCGCTGGCTGGACAGCCGGTAAATGTGCTGCGCGGCAGCGTCCAGCCGATCCTCGATGGGTCGGCTGTCGTCGTACCCAAGGCCCACGATCTGCCCGCCAGCCTCGATCAATGCCCGACCGACGGCGGTGCGTTCGATGATACGGGCGTAGTACTCGACATGCACCGCCGTTGGAACCTCTACCGCCAGCTCGCCAAGGGCGGACATGCCGCCCACCAGATCAAGCTGCTTTTGCCGCCGCAACTCGGCTGCGACCATCGCGAGGTCGGGGGGTTCGCGCCGCTCGTAACAAGACAGCATCGCCTGATAAATCTGAGCGTGCCGCTCTAGATAAAAGTGTGCGGATGTTAGGAATGGGGCGACGACAATAATGGCGTCGCGTTCTAACAGAATGGCCCCTAGGGTCGCACGTTCGGCGGCGAGATCAAAGGGCGGGCTAAGCATTGGTTGTGTCATCCATCTGCTCCTCGTCGACATAGGGGTGCTGTACGTAAAAGCGAGCGAGGACGGCAGCGCGATCTGCTATCTCGGCATCGCGAAAAATGGACAGCCAGCGTCCGCGTTCGTAGGCAGAAATAGCCGGATGTAAAAGAATCCCCCACTCTGTGATTTTCGGCGGCGCAGGCTTGAGTTCCTCAGGGGCAGGAAGTGTACGAAGCACGCTGACGACCCACCCAGCAAGGTTGCGTAAGCCCTGCTGATCATGCCCCCTAGCGATCACGTCGCGGATTCGATCAACTGGCTGGTTAGCAAAGGTTTTCGCCACATCAGTGCGAACTCCGATGCTACGTAGCAGGCGCTCGCTCTCGTTGGGCAGTACCGGCAGCACAGGTGTCTGTCCTGCGGACGGCGGTGACGCGGGCGGCGGAGCCTGTGGCGGCTGGGCCAACAGCGACGCGGGCGGCGGAGCCTGCGGCGGCTGGGCCAACAGCGACGCGGGCGGCAAAGCCTGCGGCGGCTGGGCCAACAGCGACGCGGGCGGCAAAGCCTGCGGTGGCTGGGCCAGCCGCGAGGCGGGCGGCGGAGCCTGCGGCGGCTGGGCCAACAGCGACGCGGGCGGCAAAGCCTGCGGTGGCTGGGCCAGCCGCGAGGCGGGCGGCGGAGCCTGCGGCGGCTGGGCCAACAGCGACGCGGGCGGCGGAGCCTGTGGCGGCTGGGCCAACAGCGACGCGGGCGGCAAAGCCTGTGGCGGCTGGGCCAACAGCGACGCGGGCGGCAAAGCCTGTGGCGGCTGGGCCAACAGCGACGCGGGCGGCGGAGCCTGTGGCGGCTGGGCCAACAGCGACGCGGGCGGCGGAGCCTGTGGCGGCTGGGCCAACAGCGACGCGGGCGGCGCTACAAGCCGCCCAGCCGCCGCAGGCGGCGCTACAAGCTGTCCAGCCGCCGCAGGCAGCGCTACGGGCGTCTGGGCCGCCGCAGGCGGCGCTACAAGCTGTCCAGCCGCCGCAGGCGGCGCTGCAAGCTGTCCAGCCGCCGCAGGCGGCGCTGCAAGCTGTCTAGCCGCCGCAGGCGGCGCTGCAAGCTGTCCAGCCGCCGCAGGCGGCGCGGCGGGCGGCTCAGCCGCCGCAGGCGGCGCTGCAAGCTGTCCAGCCGCCGCAGGCGGCGCGGCGGGCGGCTCAGCCGCCGCAGGCGGCGCGGCGGGCAGTTCGGCTACCCGCCGCAGCGTGACCGTATCCGGCTGCCCGGATTCCGGAATGTTTTCATCACCACCACCACCAACCCCGGTCGGTTCGGCTGCGTGGTTCTGTGTGGTGGTGGTTCCATCAATGTCCGTGAGTCCGTGTGATCTCGCGGGCGATTCGGCGACAGGCGTTTTAGGCTGTTCCAATCGCCTATTCCTGATGAAAGGGGCATGCTTCGGGCCGATCAGGTGACCGAGCACGTCGGCGAACACGTTGCCGGACACCTTCCCGATCACCTGATCGGATACCCCCCCGATCACGTTACCGGACACTTCCCCGATCACCTGATCGGATACCCCCCCGATCATGTCGGCGATCACGTTGTCGGACACTTTCCCGATCACCTGATCGGATACCCCCCCGATCATGTCGGCGATCACGTTGCCGGACACCTTCCCGATCACCTGATCGGATACCCCCCCGATCACGTTACCGATCATATTCCCGATCACATTCTCGGGTACCCCCCCGATCACATTGCTGGGCATGCGTCCAGCCAAGGTGCCGATCACATTCTCGGGTATACTCTCGATCACCCTGTCAAAAAACATCCCGATGGGCGTAAAGAAGAGTGCTTGGCCTGCGGGAGGGGCTAGGGTACTCAATCTGAAGCCTGCCAGATGCCAGCCAGAGGGGGTGAGCCCGCCGGCGGCATCGACTACTGCGCGTAGGGATGCAGCGGCAAGGATGGAGGCATTATCAGGAAGCGGGAGCGGTCGTCCAACGATGTCGCAGAGGCCGAGTTTGGTAAGTATGATGCTACACGTAGGGATGCCTACAAGAGCCAGGGCATAGGTTCCGATGTTGTAGAGGCTGATGAGTGGAGTGACGACATATCGCTCGATTATGGCTGAGTGATCTGGGTGGGGGCGTACACGTCCCATGCACACATCAAGCAGGCGGTCATCGAGACGAATGGTGCTGATGTGGCGTGGCCGTCCCCAACTGGGCGCGGTACGATCCCAGGGGCGTGGGGTGGAATCCACGTTTCCCCAACTGGGTAGATAGCTGGTTTTGCGACCGGGGCTGTCGACGATAACTGCGTAGCCGGATTCGACAAGTCGGTCGAGCGCACGCCGCGCCGCACCATAACTGAGGTTTGTGTCGTATAGCTGAAGATCGTGTGGCGAGAGAGGGATGTGTGTGCCAGTGGTCTGGTAGAGGCGTGCCATGAGCGCATACGTCCCAATCGCAACGCGGGCATCGCGTAGATCCTCCATCAGGCGGCGCGGGAGCATCACGTAGGTTTCCGGGGAGTCGACTGAGGCGCGCTGTTTCTGGATAGGCGTTTGCGGCGTGTTCGGTGCCATGGACATAGGTATTCCTCCTGTTGTCCCCAATGTGTGGCAATACAGAGCCACATTTCCGAGAAGATATTGACAAGCGGATTGACAGATGCTACGATGGGGGCGCTTGTGAGTTTGTCTTAGTTGTCCCTTGGCGGGGCCGCGCAGACCGAAGTGCGCGGTTTCGTCTTTTCTAGTGACGTTGAAGAGGTTACCTCTCCATTCGGCCTCATCCTCTCGCGCATTGAGTTGCTGCTTCGTTGCCTCACCCCTGACCAATTGCTCCCCCACTCAATAGCATCCCTTCACTTGCAAGTATACCAGATTACTTGATATGATTCAATACCTTTTTATGTCCATTTCGCGACATTTTCGTATGAATTTTTCGTGTCGCGAAACGCCTTTCGCGACATTTACGCCCGACCTTGAATCGGTAAAAAAAGCGGTGTTTGAGGCGTCTGGATGAGCTAAAGTGCCACATTAGTAAAATTCAATTCGCGACATTTTTCCGTTTCGCGACACGTTTCGCGACATTTTTTCATATTTCGAGGCGTTTACCGCATCCCAATGCGCTATATCGCCCCTAAAAAGTTGTCAGATCTGACTGCCGCAGCGTGATTTTATGACATCGAATCGTTTTGCGACATGGAGGGATCAAGCGTGTAATAGCGCGTCCTAATGCGCTCCGTCGGTTATTTGTACTCCACGTTACTAATAGTACGATAACGTCGATTCCGCGTATTTCCTTCCGCAGTGATCATTCTCTCGTCAAGGAGCGTTCGGAGATCGCGCTGGATGGTGCGTGGTGTCTCCTCAAGCACGTGAGCCAGAGCTTGCGCTGTCTGTGTGGTAGGGTCGGCGAGCAGGGTCAAAATGATCTTCTGGCGCTCGCTGATCTCTATCGTGGGGGCCAGACGAACCCCCCCCGCGAGATCTTTCCCCCAGACGCTGATCGTGAACCACTCGGGCGTACTTGTTACGACCGGGGTACGGGGCGCGTCGCGCATGGCCTCGGCCACGGAGTCATAGCCGAGACCGAACGCCTCTAGCCGCTCAGAAAGATAGAGCATTTGTGCTAGGTGGTGATTGCGTAACTGGTGTTCGTTGAGCAACGTCTCGAACGAGATCTTTTTGCGCCGTCCGGGGAATCCGCCTGGGCTGATCCACTCGATCCGATCGGGAAACATCTGGATGCGGATGCGTGATCCGGTGATCCCCCAGTCGCGGTGGAGTACGGCGTTGGCGGTGAGTTCGCGGAGGACAACGAGCGGGTAGGCATCGACCTCGATCCGGCGGGTGCCGTGTAGATTAATCCGATGCTCGGTGCGCGCCCAGAGCAACTCGGCGGCCTGGTCGATCAGGCTCACGACATCGCCGCGCACCTGCCGCGAGAGCAGCATCTTGGTCGAGTTGGGCAACATGCTGTCGAACTGCACCACGTCAATGCCGGCATGAGGCAGCCAGAGGTTGGGGTCGCGAGCGAAGGTGAGGATGCCGAGTACGGTGGGGACGATCTGTTCCTCTGTCTCAATGAGGCAGCGGTGTTGTTGCAGGTAGGTGTGGGGATCGGTCGAGTCCTGGTAGGCGCGGCGCCGCACAGCCGTGGTGATATGTTCGCGCACCAGATTTTCGTTTAGGTCGCTGAACGTCGCAGCGGTGACGGGCTGAAGCTCGACGGTCGTTCGGTTCATCGAATTAGCCTCAGGAAACCCGTCCGTTTACGGGCGGGAGGAATGAGGCTTGTACGGCCTCACCCTGGCGGTAGACGCTCCCCTACGCCGCGTGAAGCGGCGCAGGGCTGTGATACATGTGTACGTGT
>Ga0208376_1000062_pt1 | contig 29716 bp, 33 predicted proteins | sample CryBogmetaGMA25M_FD_184548 | JGI IMG/M metagenome (GOLD analysis project Ga0208376, IMG submission 184548) | Freshwater microbial communities from Crystal Bog, Wisconsin, USA - MA2.5M (SPAdes) | ecosystem: Environmental > Aquatic > Freshwater > Lake | place: Crystal Bog, Wisconsin, USA...
CACTTAAGCTTGATGGCATAGAGGCCTTTGAAGGCAAGCAGGTTTTCTACAGCGTTAAACATCCAGAGCAATTTAATAACAAAAAGATAGTGATTTGTGGTGGTGGAGATGCCGCACTAGATTGGGTGCTCCATTTTGCAGACAAAGCGAATGTCACCCTTATTCATCGTCGTGATGACTTTAAGGCGGCGCCAGCATCGATTGCCAAAATGCGTGAGTTTTGCAAAAACAAGCAAATGCAATTATTGATTGGTCAGATTACTGGATATGAAGTTACACAAGACCAGATTGCCGATGTAGTAGTAACTGATATCGATGGAAAAGAACGAATGATCCCGATAGACGATCTTCTAATCTTTTTTGGTCTCTCGCCCAAACTGGGGCCAATTGCTGACTGGGGCCTAGATATTGATCGTAAGCAGATTGCTGTCGATACCGAGAAATTTCAGACTAGCATTCCCGGAATATATGCAGTGGGAGATATTAATATTTACCCCGGTAAAAAGAAACTCATTCTTTCGGGTTTTCATGAGGCCGCCCTTGCTGCCTTTGCTGCAGCAGCCTACCTCAACCCTGAAAAGCATATCCAGCTTCAGTACACCACCACTTCTCCCAAGCTACATAAAATGCTTGGGGTGAAACCGCCGACATTCGAGTAAGCTATCCCCTAATAACCTATTTTTGCCGAAATTCTTATGCGCCAATATCACGATCTCATGAAAGAAGTCCTTGCGAAGGGCGTCCAAAAGTCCGATAGGACTGGCACAGGCACTATCTCGGTATTTGGGCACCAGATGCGCTTCAATCTGGCTGAGGGCTTTCCGATGGTTACCACTAAGAAGCTACACCTCAAGTCCATCATCTATGAATTACTTTGGTTCCTCAAGGGGAGCACCAATAACAACTGGTTAAAAGAACGCGGTGTGTCAATTTGGAATGAATGGGCGGCACCTGATGGTGAACTAGGTCCAATCTATGGTTACCAGTGGCGCTCGTGGCCCGCACCCAATGGCAAGCATATTGATCAGATCTCTGAAGTAGTTGAGACCATCAAGAAAAATCCTGATTCACGTCGCATTATTGTTTCCGCATGGAACGTAGCAGATATCCCTCGTATGGCTTTAGCGCCTTGTCATGCCTTCTTTCAGTTTTATGTAGCTGACGGCAAATTGTCATGCCAACTCTATCAACGTAGTGCAGATATTTTCTTAGGCGTTCCTTTCAATATCGCTAGCTATGCCCTTCTCACTCACATGATGGCACAGCAATGTAACTTAGAGGTAGGTGACTTTATTTGGACTGGTGGGGACTGCCACTTGTATAGCAATCACTTAGAGCAAGTAGATCTTCAACTTTCTAGGGAGTTTTTCCCTCTGCCTAAGCTCAATATTTTACGCAAGCCTGACTCTATTTTTGATTATGAGTTTGAGGATTTCGAAATTACTGGCTACGAATCCCATCCACACATTAAAGCTCCAGTAGCAATTTAAGAAACGGATTTATGACGCAACCCGCTATTTCAATGATTGTTGCGCGCTCACGCAATCACGTGATTGGTCGTGATAATCAAATGCCTTGGAAGATTTCTGCTGATTTGCAGTTCTTTAAATGTGTCACCATGGGTTACCCAGTCATCATGGGGCGCAAAACCTGGGAATCCATTGGACGCCCACTACCAGGGCGACGTAATATCGTAGTCAGTCGCAATGCCGATCTTCAACTAACCGGCGCAGAGGTTGCCAGTTCGCTAGATGAAGCTTTAAATCGCCTGAGCGAAGCACCGCGTGTTTTCGTTATTGGTGGCGAGCAGTTATTTAAACAGGCTTTTGATAAGACTGATCGCCTCTACATTACTGAAATTGATATCGACATTCATGACGGTGATACTTTCTTTGAGGTGCCTGAAGCACAATCTTGGCAAGAAGTGGAACGCACTCCAGGGTCTGAGGGCGATATCACTTTTCACTTTGTGACACTTGAGCGCAAATGAATTACATCGGTAGATAATAAAAAAGAGCTCATAGGAGCTCTTTTTTATTGCCGTGAAAATAGTTTACTGAATCACAATCTTAGATTCTTTAGCAATCTGGGATAAGAACTCAAACTGCTTCTTTCGGGTTAAACCTGCTCGAATGGCTGCTTTAGCTTGTTCAAATGTGGGCGGCTTAGATGATCTCTTATCCTCAAGCTTGACCAAATACCAGCCTTGCTGCAACTGAATCGGAGCTTGAGATACCTGACCCTTCGAGAGATTAACCAAAACAGCCGCAACTTGTGGGCCAAGCTGCCCTGCTTGTACCCATCCAACTGCACCACCCTGAGCCTTATTAGGGCCTAGAGAAACGCTTTTAGCAACCTTATCAAATGGCTCGCCTTTTTTAATGCGGGCAAGAGCTGCTTGTGCATCTGCCTCATTGGCAACTGCAATATCACTTACCTTGTATTCAACAATCATTCCATTGGCACCCAAGGATGAAACCTCTTTGTTGTATTCAGCCTGAACATCGGCATCGGTAATTGGGTTTTGCGCCATAAAAGTAGCCAACTCAAGATCAGCTAAATAATTTTGACGAATAAGCATCAACTGAGTGCTTGCTTTATCAGAATTAGCTAAACCATCTCTTTCGGCGCGCTGAGACAAAAGTAAAACTTCAATATATTTTTCCACGACAGCCTTGCGTAATTCTGGAGAATCCTTTTGCCCCTGAGAGATCGCCATTTTGATCCCCTGTTCCACCATGTCATTTGTAATGATCACGCCATTGACGGAAGCGGCTGCATTAATCGGTAAGCCACTTTGCTGTGCATGAGCACTTGCGATAAATGCAACTGATAACATACTGGCCACAAAAATAGAGCTAAATTGTGATTTCATGAGAAAAGTGAATGGTTTCATATGGGTTGGTCTTTCTAATAATGAACCTCAATAGTAACAGCAGCCCCAATGAATAGATGGCAAGGCGCAGTAAAATGAAAGTATGTGTGTTCAATACCTCACCACAGTCAATATTGAATGGGTCAAAACTCACTTTGATCTAGATCTGCCTACCTCCAGCACCCACGATGTCTTCCCCACCTATCCCGGACCCATCGTTCTAAAGAGCCACAATACTCAACGAAGCGCTATTGGTATGGCGCGCTTTGGCTTATTACCGTCTTGGGCTAAAGATGAGGGTTTTGGAAGAAAAACATATAACGCCAGGGTAGAAACGGTTTCCGAGAAGCCTTCCTATAAAAATGCTTGGGTTAAACGTCACTACGCCCTTGCGCTAGCAGATGCTTTTTATGAGCCTTGTTATGAATCTGGAAAAGTGGTTCGTACAGCCATCAAACAGACTAATGGCGAGCCTATGGCAATTGCTTCCATTTGGGATACCTGGACAGAGCCTGAAACAGGTGAATTGATCGTTTCATTTTCAATGCTTACGATTAATGCCGGCAATCATTCAGTCATGAAGCGTTTTCATAAACCAGAAGATGAAAAGCGTACTGTTGTGCCACTGCGACCTGAGCTATTTAATGACTGGTTAAATGCGACACCTGAGTCTGCTAAATCTCTATTGCAAATAGAATCAATGACAGACCTTAGTTTTGCTTAAATACTCTTATATCCAGAAAACTAAAATTTGAGAGTAGGGCTAGTTGGTTGATAAGGATCAGCAGATTGCATCTCTAGCGCCTCGGCCTCTTCCTCCCCTTCTGGATTGCTATAAAACTGGGAATCAAAGGATTTTTTGTTTGCTGCTCTACGCTCTTGAGCATTGGGCGCTACAGGCCCAAAAGGTCCCTCTACAGGCGAGAGAGGTTGAGCATTAAAGGCTTTGATCTGCTCTGGTGAGTAGGGGGAATAGGTCTTCATCCCTTTACTTGGCTCAGTTTGGGCAAAAACCGTAAAGCTCAATACAGCGGAACAGGAGACTAACTGTAGTTTCATTTTCATCAATCCATTGTAGGGGACTTAAGGCGCCTATGCGTATAAACCCATAGCGTTGCTAGCTGCAGGGCTAGGTCGTTTTAATTAAAATAACGACATGCAGCTCTGTCGCTCTCATCTGATAGCTATAGCTATCTTTATTCAGCCAATCCTTGCATGGGCGGTTGATCTCCAGCCAAATGATATTGTGGCACCCTTACCGGGCAAGAATCATGCCATGTTGAGCTATGTCAATACAGACAACACTACCTACTACCGAAATGGCTCTGTAGTAAGTTCTAGACCCTACGGTAGTCCTGATATCAGCACCCAAAGCGCCATCCTGCGACTAGTGACCTCCTATACCGTGCAAGATTTGCCAGCAGTGTCTTATCTTCAACTGCCCTATGGCACCATCAAGCCAGCAGGCTCCTTGGCAATGTACCCGGCCGACACTGGCATTGGAGATCTTGTGCTCGCCACTGCATTTTGGCCATACTCCGATAGAGAAAGTAGAAAGTATCTAGGCATCGCAGGCTATCTCTCACTTCCCACTGGAAGTTATAACAGCCAGCAAGTATTTAATACGGGTGAGAATCGCTATAAATCGGACATACAGATGGGCTATCAGCAACCCATCATTGAAAATCTTGATGGCATGATTGCAGTTGATACTATGTGGTTCGGCGGTAATGGTCAATGTGCTGCAGCATGTCTTTCGACAACGAACACCTCCTTAAATCAAAAGCCGCTCACGACAACGCAATTAGGTCCGATTTATAAATTTAATCAGACCTACACCCTTGGGGCGTCCTATTTTTATGTTGCTGGCGGTGCAACTACTATTGGCAGCACTTATCAAAATAACGTGACTAATACCCAAAGGTATCTTATTAGCGCCTTAGCGTATTACCCATTTGGCAGGATTAGCTTGCAGTATGGCCGCGATATGGAAATCAAAAATGGCTTTGTCGAAACACGTCGCTTTATTGTTCGCTACACCACTGAGTTTTAATTCTGATTAGAGTTTTTTGATCTGTAAATAGTTTTTGATCGATGGCAATCGGCATAGCAGCAGTATGAAGATAATGGCACCGTAAATCGATACAGTACTCAGATCATTCTTGCCTGCCTTATGCCACCAATAATGAAGAATGGCCGTACATGCAATGGCATAAATTAACTTATGCAATAAGCTCCAGCGCCTGCCAAGAGCGCGAACAGCAAAATCATTTGAAGTAATCGCCAAAGGGATCAACAATACAAAAGTGGCAAAACCCATCGTAATGAATGGTCGCTTGATAACATCCATGATCATGGCCTGTAAATCAAAGCTTTGATCAAGCCAAATCCAAATTGAAAAATGCATACAAGCATAGAAAAAGCAAAAGAGCCCAAACATCCGACGCAGTCGAATCCAAAAAGATTGTCCTGTCAGCAGACGTAAGGGGGTCATTCCCAAGGTAATACACAGAAATACCAGCGCCCAGGTGCCAGTCGAACGTGTCGCAAACTCAATTGGGTTGGCGCCTAAGTCATCATGAAAGCCAAGCCAAATAAGACGCCCAAACGGAATGAGAGAAATCAGAAATAGTACGCTTTTTAAATACGTCATAAGCGCATATTAAAGTTTGTAACAGGCAAATTCAATCTAAGACAGGCTTAACCCTTCTTTGCTGAGCGGGAAGTTGCGCACAGGCCTACCGATAGCAGCTGAAATAGCATTAGCAACTGCTGGTCCGACTACACAGATAGTTGGCTCACCCACCCCACCCCAAAAGTCATAAGTGGGAACTAAGACAGTCTCCACTTTAGGAGTGGCGGCTAATTTAAGTAATGGATAGGTGTCCAAGTTTTGTTGTTTAATGCGGCCATTCTCCACAGTAATCTCAGGATTGAAAATAGCACCTAGAGCCATCACTACAGAACCTTCAATCTGTTCACGTGTCAAATAAGGATTGACGACATGCCCGCAATCTAAGGCAAACACCAAACGACTCACCTTAACAACATTGTTCTGTACAGACACCTCTGCTACACAAGCAGAGTAACTAGCATATCCCATAAACTGAGCAACGCCACGATAGGTGCCAGCTGGTAAAGGTTTATCCCAATCCGCCTTCTGAGCAGCTGCATTGAGGACACCCAAATGTTTAGGATGGCTCTGCATCAATGCCCGTCGGAATTGCACAGGATCCTTGCCTGCTGCCTTGGCACACTCATCCATAAAGCATTCCATAAAGATGCCGTTCTGATTGGTGTTCACACCTCGCCATGGACCTACTGGCACGTGCGTATTCTTCATGACATATTCAGTGAGGAGGGTTGGGAAGGTATAGCCCAACTGTGCATCAGGACCATTCTCATAAAAACCTTGAAGCTGACGTTCATCCTTGCCATTTTTAATTGCAGTTGGTGCAAGCGTGGCATTAATTGATTGACCAGCAACTTTAATGTGCATACCAGTACAGTTGCCAGCAGTGTCTATTCCTGCTGTCATCTTTGCCATTGCTATTGGGTGATAGTAGTCGTGGGTCATATCCTCTTCACGACTCCAAACTACCTTTACAGGAACGCCCGGAAATTGTTGCGCTACTTTTGCTGCATATGTTGTGAAATCTTGCGTTGATCCCCGACGACCTAAACCACAACCAGAATCTAATTTAAAGACCTCACAATTGCCAAGGGGAATACCAGTTGCCTCAGATAGGGCCGCATGAGAGCCTTCGCCATTTTGAGTGGGAACCCATGCTATGGCACGATCGCCTTTAATCTGAACCGTAGCATTCATGGGTTCCATCGTGACGTGAGCCCGGTAAGGCGTGTAATAAACAGCCTCTACCTTTTTGGCAGAGCTATTAATTACTTGTGGTGCATCTCCTACCTTACGCTGCCAAAAATCACCTTCCTCATTTAAGCCATCACGCAACATTTTGTCGATACCAGCCTGCGAAGTACCTGCACCCTTACCTTCATCCCAAACAATTGGCAGTGCATTTAAGGCGGTATTGGCATGCCACCATGTATCCGCAACCACAGCGACCGTGCTGTCATTGATTTTGACAACACCCTTAACGCCACGCATGTTTTTTACTTTGGCTTCGTCATAACTTACTAACTTGCCACCAAATACGGGGCATGATTTCACCGAAGCACACAACATGCCAGGTAATTGCAAATCAATTCCATATACTTTGCTGCCATTGACCTTATTAGCAGTATCAATTCGAGCATAGGGCTGACCTGCCACCTTCCAATCGCGAGGATTCCGTAAAGTAATGGATTTAGGATCAGGTGGAGTTAAGGTGGATGCTAATTCAGCAACCTTTCCATAGGTTGTTTTGCGACCAGTTGGTACATGGGTGATGACACCCTTATCGACTTTGAGTTCACCAACTGGAACATTCCACTGTTGAGCTGCTGCCTCTAAGAGCATCATACGCGCGGCTGCTGCACCACTTCGCACATAGTCTTCAGAAATCCGAATGCCACGACTGCCACCTGTGCCATGTTCACCCCACACGCGTTTTCGTGCAAGACTATGTCCTGGGGTGGCTGATTGTGTTTTTACTTTTCTCCAATCGCACTCGAGCTCTTCAGTAACGAGTTGAGCTAAGCCAGTACGAGTACCCTGACCCATCTCCGAGCGTGCAATTCTGATATAGACAGTCTCATCTGGCTTGATACTAACCCAAGCATTTACTTCGGCCTCACCATATTGGGTTGGAGAATTGTGATCGTGTAGAGTGGGCGCTTGCGCTAATGCGTGATCAGGCACCGCTCCAATGCCTAGCATCAAACCACCGCCAGTTAGAGTACCTTTGATAATAAAGTCACGACGTGCAGCATTATCTAGTGCACTATTTTTAAGTTTCAATGTCATGTTCTTCTCCTTAACCACGTGAAGCAGGAGTAGCGTCATACTGCGCCAAGACATCGGCTAATTTCTTTTGGCCAGATGCCACATGAATCCCATCGCGGATTTTCTGATAAGTACCACAGCGACAAACATTCGACATGGCACTATCAATATCCGCATCAGACGGTTTTGGGTTTTTCTTTAACAGAGCAGCGGCTGCCATCACTTGACCTGATTGACAATATCCGCACTGGGGCACATCTAAGGCGATCCAGGCAAGCTGTACTGGATGAGTATTATTTTTGGAAAGGGCTTCAATAGTGGTAATTTTTCCGCTACCAATAGAGGAGACAGGTAAAGAGCATGATCTAACCGGCTCACCGTTGAGATAGACAGTACATGCTCCACACTGAGCAACTCCACAGCCATATTTAGTACCGGTTAGCCCTACTGCCTCACGGATGGCCCATAGCAATGGCATATTAGGTTCGACATCAATATTATGAATTTGACCATTGACGTTCAGCTGCATACTGCCTCCTGTTTTTTATTATCAAATTACTATAAATCATTATTCGCTTTTTGCACCCGCACATCTTATCCGCCAAGTAAATAGCTGATTCCAAAGCATTTAACTCTACCGAAGAGTGCTGTAATTTGCTATCCTGAAAGCTCAATTAAGGATAAATATGACCGACAACGACCAAACCCAAAATGACGAAGATTTTGATTATGGCTGCGAATGTGCAATGGCCTTGCTAAATGACCCAACAGAAGATCGATTGAATGACTTAATTGATGACCTCGATGAAGATGGGATGATCTCTACCGAAGTAGTTTATGGATTATTAGCAACTATTTTGATGAGCATGAATGAAGAAGATCATGAAGGTGATGAGCATTAATCGCTCATGGTGATTCTGAAGTCTGAACTTGTACTGCGAATATATCCAGTGCTTGTGCCATCTGAATATCAAGGGTTGTTAATCCGCCGCTAGAATGGGTTGCTAACTCCACCGCTACTTTATTCCAGGAGTTTGACCAGTCTGGATGATGGTCAATCTTTTCCGCATACCCAGCAACCAAGGTCATAAACCTAAAAGCTTGCACAAAGTTTTCAAAAGTAAATTGCCGAGAGATTTTTTTGCCTTCACGGTCAAGTTGCCATAAAGGTATAGTGCCCTGAAAGTCAAAGCTATCTGGTAATAATGGATGATTCATTTAGGCACCAATACTTTGTGAAAGTTGTTTTAGATCATTTGAGTACAGCCAACGCCACTCACCTTCTGCTAAATCTGCTGGCATGACATAAGCACCAATCTCTACTCGATGAAGCTTGGCTACATGATTGCCTACTGCTGCCATCATACGCTTTACCTGATGATAGCGCCCTTCAACGATAGTCATCATGAGCGTATTTTCAGAAAGTTGCCTACAAGCCGTTGCAAAGCATGGCTTAGGATCATCATCTAAGACGACACCTTTTAAAAGATGATTGATCTGATTCTGAGTAATGGAGTCTGGAGTAGTGATTTGATAAACTTTGCCAATATTTTTCTTGGGTGTGGTCATTTTATGAATGAACTGCCCATCATCGGAGATTAATAACAAACCTGTTGTGTCGTAATCTAGACGTCCAACACATTGCAAACCTCTTTCGACGAATGGGGCTGGCAACAAGCTATAGACACTAGGATGGTGAGTAGTCTTATGGGAGCATTCATAGTTGGGCGGCTTATTGAATGCGATATATGCTTTTTCGTGATACTCCCAATCCTTACCTTCTACATTCAACATCAGGTTTTCAGTAGCAATACGCTTTTCTGGATCATCTGCGATAACACCATTGACCTTCACCAGCTCGGCATAAACTAAGTCACTACAGTAGCGACGAGTTCCGAAGCCTTGGCTAAAGAGAATCTTTTCTAAGGAAATAGGTTTTGCCATATACAGGAAAGAATACTACACAGCCACCTGATTTTTAAGCGCTTCCTCAGCGACTTTTCCTGCTTTGGACGCCCCTTGATATCAATTCATTATCATTGGATATTGCTTAAATGATTTCGATGACTAAAGATGCTCTCTGAACCTAAACCACGTTCCCAGCTACATACTCGCGAAGTGACCTATCGCGGTTATGCAAGAGAGGATGGCCTCTGGGATATTGAAGGTCATCTAGTAGACATCAAGGCACATCCATTTACAACCGGCTCTAAAACTTGGCAGCCTGGAGAAGCGATTCACGATATGTGGGTTCGCGTAACCTTAGATGATCATTTGGTCGTCAAGGATATTGAAGTAGTGATGGGTAGCCATCCTCATCCTGAGTGCACAGCAGTCATCCCGCCAATGGATGCGTTAATTGGTGCAAGGATTGGTAAAGGTTGGCGCAAAACCATTGAATCTCATATTGGCGGAGTTTTAGGCTGCACACACTTGCGAGAGCTGCTGAATAATATTGCTACGGCAGCCTATCAATCTATTCCAGGTGCCTTATTTGATAAAGATGAAAACAAACCACCTTTATATCTAGGCACTTGTAAATCGTGGGACTTCAATGGTCCAGTGGTAATGCGCGTATATCCTCAATTTTATCAATGGAAAAAGTAAGCTACGATCTTACTTGCTCTTAGAGCTCTCCCCGATGTACGCTCATGCCAGCGAATGATTGCTGTATTGGCATGATTTCGACGGCATTGATATTCATGTGCGCAGGTAAATTGGCGCACCAAAAAATTGCCTCGGCTACGTCATCTGCACTCAGGGCTTGCACACCCTCATAAACCTTATCTGCCTTTGCATCATCACCCTTGAAGCGGACATTGGAATATTCAGTGCCTGAACTTAAGCCTGGCTCTACACAGGTCACGCGTAAACGGGTACCCATCAAGTCAGCACGTAGATTAAGACTGAATTGCTTCACAAATGCTTTACTTGCGCCATATACATTACTACCGGGGTAAGGATACAGGCCCGCAACAGATCCAATATTAATTACGTGGCCACATTTGCGCTCAACCATTCCAGGTAAAAAGGCTCGTGTCATATGGACCAAGCCCTTAACGTTGGTATCTATCATACGATCCCAATCAGTAATATTTGTCTGATGTGCCGGCTCTAGACCTAGTGCGAGTCCTGCGTTATTAACAAGGACCGTTACCTTGGCAAACTCTGCAGGTAAAGATGCCGCTAAAGAGTCGACCTTGGTGCTATCACATACATCCAATGCTAACGTGTGAAGCTTCTTTTGCTGATCAGATGGGAGCGATGCTTTGAGTGCGTCTAAGCGCTCAACTCTTCTTCCTACTGCGATCACCTTGTGGCCATGAGCCAAAAAACGTCTTACAGTAGCTTCGCCAAATCCAGCTGTAGCGCCAGTCACTAAAACGGTATGTTCCATATTTCCTCTTTAAATGTGTGTCTCTGATTGAATAGCTTAGCTTATCTGGCTTTTATCAACTGTAAAACCGTCTTAAATTTGGGATGATCTGATGTTTTAAGCCACTCGAAGGCAATCATCTCGGAACTCAGCATCAGTATTTTTTGCTGACTCATACGAGCCATGGCTAATTCCTTATCTTGCTCTAATCTACTGCCACAGGCCTCTGAAACAACTGCTACCTCATAACCCATTACCTGCAAACCGAAAGCAGTTTGCATCAGGCATACATGTGCTTCACATCCCGCTAGGACCACTTGTGTAATGAGGGGGTTGACCTCCTTAATGCGGCTTGCCAAACCATCTTCAGCTCCATTGAAGGAATGCTTCACCATGGTCTGATCACAGAGGCTCTTAATGCGCTCATCATTCGGCCCCAAGCCATCCGGATTTTGTTCGGTTCCAAGTATGGGAATTTCTAAAGCCTGCGCCACCTTAGCAAGAAAGATGGCTGATGCAATGGCCTCTGCGCCCCCATGAATACTGGGCATCAAACGTGTTTGATAGTCAATCAGAATAAGGGCGCTAGTATCTTGGTTGAACATGGAGAGATTATTTTTTCTTAGGTAAACGCAGTGCCAAATTGTCCAGATAGTGCATGATTAATTCATCAGCGCCTTTTCCAAACATCCGAATTCGGCCTGTATGGTTCAGTAGCAGTACACCAACAATATGAGCAAATATAGCCGTTAACTCAGTATCCAAATCTTTTTGTTTACAGCCCAGCTTCATCAAGGCTGCCTCTTGGTGTTGCATAGCCGCCCTAAGACGTGAATTCAGCTCTGAGTCCCATTCGTTTGTTAGTCCTCTAGGCTTCAGTCCTTGGAAGAGATAAAAACCTAAATCTAGGTCACGTGGGTTATCTCGATAAAACTCATAAAAAGCTAAAGCACTTTTACGCAAATCCTCAAAGGCGGACTGACCCTGCTTATACTCAGAAATATCCTGTGCAGCCAAATTCACAAAATCATTTAAACGCTCGAGCGATTCAGCAAGAAGTGCGCCATAGATTTCTTCTTTGCTAGCAAAGTAACTATAAATTGCACCAGCCGTATAACCAGCGCGCTTTGCAATTTCTCGCATACTGACAGCCTCAAGGCCCAACTCAATAAAGACCGCTCTAGCAGCGCTCAAAATGTGCTCACGCCTGGCATCTGCTAAAGCTTGTTGGCGCAGGTCTCGTGGGGAAGAAATGGCTTGATCCATTGGTGAATTATACATATATCCTAATAATTGAACACTGTTCAATTTATGTGTATTATTTGCTCATTCACCCATTTCAAATACCAGGAACCGATATGAGTCAAAGCACCTCTCAATTCATGACCAGCAAGGACTATCAAGAATCATTGCGCGCTTTAAAACCAGTAGTCTATGTTGATGGGCGCCTGGTGGATTCGGTTGCTGATGAAGCTATGTTAAGACCTGGAGTGCAAGCATTAGGCGTGACCTATGACATGGTGCATGACTTAGCATTGGCACCATTAATGCTGGCAAGCTCGAATGGTAAAACCGTACCAAGGATGCTACACATCAACGAATCTTCTGGTGACCTCCTCAATAAATTAGAAGCTGTTCGCGTCCTCTGCCAAGAGACAGGTTGTGCTCAACGCTATTTGGCACATGATGCTTTAAATGCAATTGAGCAAGTATCAGCTCGTATTGATGATGCACACGGTAGCAATGATCATCGCGCCAAGTTTGCAGAGTATCTTGCTCATGTGCAAAAAAATGATTTGGCATTAGGTATTGCAATGACAGATGCTAAAGGTGATCGATCTCTGAGGCCACATGAACAAGCAAACCCTGATACTTATGTACACATCGTTTCTCAAGATGCTAAAGGGGTTGTGATTTCTGGAACGAAAGCCATTGTGACTGGTGCACCCTATATGCATGAGTTCTTAGTCATGCCAGGTCGCAATATGAGCAAAGAAGATGCAGCATTTGCGATTTGTTGTGCCGTCCCAGTGGATGCCAAAGGAATTATCATCGTTGCCCGCCCTGCGGGGCGCCCTGGGGACAAAGTAGAGCATGGTAAACCGCTCTTTTCTAGCAAATATGGCCAGTCAACTGGCGTAGTGATCTTCGACAAGGTATTTGTACCCTGGGATCGTGTTTTCTATGCAGGTGAATGGGAGCACTCGAGTGTTTTAACTTATAGCTACGCCACTCATCATCGTCATAGCTGTATCGCAGCGAGAGCGGGCTTTGGAGATCTCTTAATTGGGGCTGGTGCTTTGATGTGTGAGGCCAATGGATTTGATCCAGAAACTAAATCCAATTTACGGGATCCGATGGTTGATCTGATTAAGATCACCGAAGGGTTCTATGCTTGTGGTGTTGCTGCGAGTGTATATGGCACACAAGATCCGTACAGCAAATCCTTTATGCCTGAGCCTGTGTTTTCGAATATTGGCAAACTTCTGCTGGCCACCCAAATTTATGACATGCATCGGCTTGCACATGAAGTATCGGGAGGGTTGATTGTAGCCTTACCCGGTCCAGACGAAGATCACAATCCAGCAACTGCAGCGACACTGGCAGAAGTATTGCGTGCTAACCCAGCAGTTCCTTACGATAAGCGCATTGAAGTGGCGCGCTTTATTGAAGATTTAACTGCCTCTTATCAGGGCGGCTGGTATTCCGTCATTAGCTTGCATGGCGGTGGCTCACCTGCAGCTATGAAGAAAGAAATCTATCGCCAATATCCTATCGGTAACAAGGTAGAGTTAGTTGAGAGATTATTAGATCGGGGTGTACTCACCAGCAATCAAGAGCGTGCCATTACCAAGAATAAGCAGCCGGGACGTTGCTGCGATCAAGGGTGTAGCGCACCAGGACAACCCATCATGGTTCCACTACCAGAGCCAGGTAGAAGAACTTAATTCTTTGGCTGACTGAGCTGGGGAGTGATCTCCAGCTTGCGCACATCAAATTGCTGATTCTGCAAACGTAGCAAGAGATCGTCATAGATCTTTTTATCTAGCTCGGGAGTTCTAGAAAGAATCCAAAGATATTCGCGGCGAGGATCGCTCACTGCCGCTACTTGATATTGCGGATCTAAATCAATTACCCAATAGTCGCCCCATACCATTGGCAAGAATGAGAGCCAGGCAGGTGCAAAGCGCACCTCTAATTTTGGAGAATCTTTTGAGCCGATCTGACGAGCAGCACCTTCTGCTTCAGCGATCTGACTGTCGGCAGTCTTACAGCTATTGAGCACTTTCAAATTACCATCTGGGCGTAACGAATAGACGGCCCGAGTATTGCTGACGCATTTTCTTTGAAACCAGTTCGGAAACTTAGCAATCTCATACCAGGTTCCCAGATATTTTGGGACGTCCAGGGAAGCAATTGTTTGAACTGGCTTATCACTTACCTGGGTGCTAGTTTGACCATGGGCTGGTAGGCCAGCAAAGAGCAAGCAAGAAAAAAATAAAGCGCCAGTCGATGTAAATGTCATCTAATAAAATTTCTTCAAATCCATGCCAGCATACATGCTAGCGACTTGATCGCTGTAACCGTTAAACATTTGGGTTTTAATCTTCGGCGCGAAGGCTCCTTTAGGATCACCAATCCGACGCTCCATAGCCTGACTCCAACGCGGATGATCAACTAGTGGATTCACATTAGAGTAAAAACCATACTCACGTGCATCGAACATGCTCCAGCTGGTTTTGGGCATTTCTTCTGTAAACCGAATTTTGACAATTGACTTGGCGCTCTTAAAGCCATATTTCCAGGGCACCACGATTCTGACGGGCGCACCATTTTGTTTTGGCAGGACTTCCCCATACAGGCCAAAGGTGAGTAGTGTTAAGGGGTTCATGGCCTCATCCATGCGTAAGCCCTCACGGTAAGGCCACTCGATGATGTTACTTTTAACCCCTGGCATTTGCTTTTTATCAGCCAGTGAAATGAATTCCACATACTTAGCGGAACCTAGTGGCTCTACTTTATTAATTAACTTAGATAAGGAGTAGCCATCCCAAGGAATGACCATAGACCAACCTTCAACGCAGCGCATGCGATAGATACGCTCTTCCATTGGAGCAAGCTTGAGGAGTGCATCGATATCTAAGGTGACTGGTTTTTTAACTAAACCCTCTATCGAAACAGTCCATGGCTGAGTTTGCAAGGTATGAGCATTTGCAACTGGGTCAGCCTTATCCGTACCAAATTCGTAAAAGTTGTTATAGCTGGTTACATACTTATAAGGAGTGAGCTCATCTTTTGAGGAATAAGCTTGATTCAACGTGGCACTTAATTTTTCTGGATTAGCTGCCAAAGCCTGTCTTGAAAACCAAGGTGCTAAAGCCATACCGAAGCTGCCTGCTGCTGCAGCCTTAATTAGGGTGCGGCGGTTTTCAAAAACAGCTTGAGGGGTGATATCACTAGCCAGTATGGTCTTATCGATATATCGCATGGTGTCCCCCAATCAAAGTAATGCCCTCATTTTGCTACTGATAGCAAAATATTGCTCGCTAATGGCTGAGCTTTGAAAAGAAAAAGGCAAACCCGAAAGTTTGCCTTTTAAGCTGAGAACAACTTAAATTATGCTCTAGCTGCTTTCAAGGCTGCATTGAAAGTTGCACTAGGACGCATTACGGCTTTGCACTTCTCCGGATCAGCTACAAAGTAGCCCCCGATATCAACTGGCTTGCCCTGGACCGCCTTGAGCTCTGAAATGATCTTCTGCTCATTCTCAGCAAGAGATTTGGCCAAAGGCGCAAAGTAGGCTTGCAATTCTTTGTCTTCAGTCTGCGCAGCCAACGCCTCAGCCCAGTACAAGGCCAAGTAGAACTGACTACCGCGGTTATCCAATTCACCAGTACGTGGAGAAGGTGACTTGTTGTTGTCTAATAGTTTTCCGGTAGCTGCATCTAAAGTGCTAGCCAAGATTTTCACTTTAGGGTTACCAGTCTTATCGCCAATATCTTCTAGAGATACCGCTAAAGCCAAGAACTCACCTAATGAATCCCAACGTAAATGATTTTCTTCTACCAACTGTTGAACGTGCTTAGGAGCAGAGCCACCAGCACCTGTTTCGAACAAGCCGCCACCTGCCATCAAAGGCACGATGGAGAGCATCTTGGCGCTAGTACCTAATTCCATAATGGGGAACAAGTCAGTGAGGTAGTCACGCAAGATGTTACCGGTCACAGAAATAGTATCTTTGCCGCGAATGACGCGTTCTAAGGTGTAACGCATTGCACGAGTCTGAGACATGATCTGGATATCCAAACCTTTGAGATCGTAATCTTTGAGATAGGTGTTTACCTTCTTAATCAACTCAGCTTCGTGTGGACGGTATTCATCCAACCAAAAGACTGCTGGAGTATTGGAAAGACGTGCACGATTCACAGCCAACTTCACCCAATCACGAATCGGGGCATCCTTTGCTTGGCACATACGCCAGATATCGCCCTCTTCTACATTCTCCTCAAGCAAGACAGTGCCGTCGTCGGCAACGATACGGGCTACGCCAGCCTCAGCGATTTCAAAAGTCTTGTCATGTGAACCATACTCTTCAGCCTGTTGAGCCATCAAGCCGACGTTAGGTACGGTACCCATCGTAGTTGGATCAAAGTTGCCATGTGTCTTACAGAAATTGATCATTTCTTGATAGATACGAGCAAAAGTACTCTCTGGAATCACGGCTTTAGTGTCATGTAAGCGGCCATCAGCACCCCACATCTTGCCACCCGCACGAATCATAGCTGGCATAGAAGCATCAACGATCACATCACTTGGGGAATACAAGTTGGTAATACCTTTAGCTGAATCAACCATCGCTAATGCTGGACGGTGCTCATGACAAGCGTGTATATCTTGAATAATTTCTTCACGCTTTGACTCTGGCAGAGTCTTAATCTTTTCATAAAGGCTGCTCATACCATTATTAACATTGACGCCAAGTTCTTCAAATAACTTTGCATGCTTAGCAAAAGCATCTTTGTAAAAAATCTTTACAGCATGACCAAATACGATCGGATGAGAGATCTTCATCATGGTGGCTTTGACATGCAAGGACCACATCATGCCGGTCTTATAAGCATCTTCGATTTCTTTTTCATAGAACTCACAAAGTGCTTTTTTACTCATATACATACTGTCGATGATTTCACCAGCAAGCAGAGAGACTTTAGGCTTAAGAACGATTGTCTTACCGCTCTTTGTCACTAAATCCATCCTCACATCACAGTCTTTGGTCATCGTCATTGACTTTTCGCCAGCGTAGAAGTCACCACCGTGCATATGAGATACGTGAGTACGAGAAGCTTGGCTCCACTCACCCATTGAGTGAGGATGTTTACGAGCAAATTGTTTCACTGCATTAGGGGCGCGGCGATCAGAATTGCCTTCGCGCAATACTGGATTAACAGCACTTCCCAAACACTTGGAGTAGCGTGCACGAATTGCTTTTTCTTCCTCAGTCTTAGGATCATCCGGGAAATTGGGGATTTTGTAGCCTTTAGATTGCAACTCTTTAATGGCTATCTGTAACTGTGGTACAGAAGCACTGATATTAGGCAACTTAATAATGTTGGTATCCGGCATCAAAGTCATCTTGCCGAGCTCAGCCAAGTTATCAGGAACTTTTTGCTCTTCAGTCAAGAAATCAGGAAACTCAGCCAAGATACGGGCAGCAACTGAAATGTCGCTCTTCACAATCTCAACGCCAGCAGGTGCTGTAAAAGTTCGGATAATCGGCAGAAATGCACAAGTTGCCAAGAGCGGCGCCTCATCTGTCAGCGTGTAAACAATCTTTGATTTCTCTGAAGCCATTAATATTTCCTCAATATTGAAAAATTTACAGGGCTAGGTTTTTACCCAACCAGTCTCCCATCCACATTTTGCAAGCCGCTTTTAGCTAACTCTTTGCTAATGAGGGGAGTCCTCCATTTTAAATCATCGGACCTGGTAAAACTGCCAGATTTATGACCTAAAACAATCAATCCCGCCCTATTTAAGGGAATCTACCAAGACAGCTAGAGTCTCCATTTCAACGTAAACTGCAAGCCATGGCTAGCAAGCACCCTTTACTCAATAAAAACCTGGTGCTCCTCATTGTTTGTCAGGGCTTATTTCTGACGAATAACGTCACCTTTATTGCCATCAATGGACTAGTTGGCCTCAGTCTTGCGCCAGTGAACTGGATGGCGACTTTGCCTGTGATGGGCTATGTAGTAGGGGCCGCCTTCTCCACCTCCATCGTTGCCAAGTCCCAGAATTACTTTGGTCGAAAACTGTCTTTTCAGTTAGGCCTGTTGGTAGCAATGCTGTCAGCACTTTTATGCGCCTATGCAGCGATTAGCAGAAACTTCTGGCTCCTAGTAGCAGGCACCTTTATTGCAGGCTATTACAGCGCCAATGGACAACTCTATCGCTTTGCTGCTGCCGAGCTAACCGAAGCAAATCAACGCGACAAAGCAGTGTCCTGGGTCTTGGCGGGCGGCATTTTGGGAGCAGTTATAGGCCCCAACTTAGCATCCTGGACACGGGATCTATTTGATACTGCCTTTTTGGGTGCTTACCTAACCCTGTCAATCGCTGCTCTACTTGGCATTTTGGTGATGCAGTTCATTCACTTTCCAGAAGAATTTAAAACCCAGCATGCGCTTTCAGATGGGCGACCACTCAAGAGCATTCTTCAGCAGCCCGTATTTATGGTTGCCATTATTGGTGCCGCACTAGGTTATGGTGTTATGAATCTTCTGATGGCGGCCACGCCTTTAGCAATGCAGATTTGTGGCCTGCCTTTTTCGGATACTGCACTCGTCTTAGAGTGGCACGTAATTGGTATGTTTGCCCCAGGATTCTTTACCGGATCGCTTATTCAACGCTTTGGGGCTCTCAAGATTATGGGTATTGGCGTACTTCTCAATTTCATTTGCATCTTGATTGCATTAACTGGTACCGATCTTCAGCAATTCTTTATCGCTCTCTTTTTATTAGGCGTTGGTTGGAACTTCTTATTTACCGGTTCAACCTCATTAGCTATGACCGCCTACAAACCCAATGAACGCGATAAGGCTCAAGCAGCCATTAACTTTTTTGTTTTTGGAACTATGGCGTTCACCTCTTTCGGATCCGGCGCGCTGATTACCTCTCAGGGGTGGAATATTTTGAACCTAGGATCTCTCATCCCCGTCTTCATTACAGCTGCTGCATTACTTTGGCTCGCAAAACAATATCGCAAGCAACAATTGGTTTAAGAAGCTTTTGCAAGTGGCAAATTAAATAAAAGGTTTTGGGGTTTGAGTTTTAATTGCTGCTGCTCGTTCATGGCAATCGCCATATAGACCGGCTTGCCAGCCTGTGTACTCATTACAGCCGCCTCATCAATAAAATCTAAACGAAAGAGGCAAATCACCCTCTCTAATTCTTCAGCTTCAAGTGACTCTTTGTTGTAAAGCTTATTGAGGATGTCTGTAGCAGCCGCATCCAAGCCCACATGCCAAGACCATTTAGGGTCACTGATTTGCTGCATAGGAGTAATGCGCACCTTGGCACCAAGAAAATGCTCTATCCATTTTTCGAGAACACGGCAAAAACGATTGATCGGTTCATGCCCGAAATTAAGCTGCACTGCGAAATCAAAGTCTTCATTACGATCCCAGTAGTCAGTTGCATTTTCTTCATGCAACACATCTAAGTCCGCCGATTTCATAGTCATCGATTTACCTTTAAGTAAATCCATGATATTTCCGGTATCACCCGCTTGTGCATTGCGCGTAACGACCTCATCATCCGCACCCATTACGATGGCATCTTCAAGTATGGTGATTTTTTGAGTTCTGAAAAATAACTCGCCCATCCGAACATCGAGAGGATCAGGCTCGTCACCCAGAATATGCCTTATAAAAATTTGTGCTAGTTGCGCTACAAATAAGGGGGGCACATCAACCCCCTCACCTTTAAATAGACTCATATAGAAACTCTCTAAAGAGCTAGCTCCCAATAGGCGTGTTCGATAACGCAACCAAACTCGATAGTTCTCTTGAATATCCTCATCAGCCATAGAGGTAATTTCAGCGTCGGTGATGTCTGAACGGGGGTTATCACTAAGGCGCTGATGGAGGGATTTCTCAATGGCGCACGACTCGGGAACCAAGCTTAATTCAGGTCTAACAAGATAGCTACGCAAGAAGTCGTCCGTGACCAATAGCTGTCCGTCAGGACTGACTAGTAAGGTTTGATATGCAGAATTTAGCCAGTATTTTGTCATGCGATTGAATTTAATAAGGTCCATCATGTGGATTAACAAGGCTCAGAATATACTAGCAAGCCAATTTGTGTGAAATAGGAAAACATCATGAGTGAACTTAAGAAAATCGATACCGTCGTCGGTGACGGAAAAGAAGCGGTAGCTGGCAACCACGTTGATGTGCATTACACGGGCTGGCTCTATGACGAAAAGGCAGCAGATCACAAAGGCCAGAAGTTTGATAGCTCATTAGATCGTGGTCAACTCTTTAGCTTCCCCTTGGGCGCAGGTCATGTCATTAAGGGTTGGGATGAAGGCGTCGCAGGTATGAAGATTGGTGGCAAGCGGACCCTCATCATTCCTTCTGAGATGGGTTATGGGGCAAGAGGTGCTGGTGGTGTAATCCCACCAAATGCAACTCTAGTCTTTGATGTTGAATTGCATGGGGTTAATTAATCACTGAGTACAAACTCAATCTCTGCAATATAAAAGAGCCACCCAAGGGTGGCTCTTTTGTTTCTATTTGACTCTTTAGTCTGATCCAAATTAAGAGCGCAAGTCCTTACCATTAAGCGTTAAGCGATTATTAGAGCGTGTTTGGCAAAGACCAATGAGACGGTTTCTTTCTGCCATTACCTTCTCGGTATAGCCGCCATCATCCTCAGCATTCGCAGCGCCTACATAGAACTTCAGACCATTACGCAAAGAGCCTGCGGTAGCAATGAGGTATTTCAAGATATAGGCCCCAATACGAATATTGACCTCAGGCTTTGCAGCCTCAGTCGTACCGCCATACAAAGCATATTTATCTTTGTGCACTGAAGTCATTACCTGCATCAAACCTTCTGCACCAGCATGACTCTTGGTATTAGGATTGAAGTTAGACTCAACCGAAATGACAGCCAACAAGAGTACTGGATCAATATTGACTTCTTTAGCAATCAAGATCGTATTGGAAACATATTCTTCAATCTTGGCACGATCAAGGTTGTATTTCTTTTCAAAGAAATCTGCCACAGCGCGCTGATTCTGAATAGAGCCCATTAAGTTGCTATCTAAGGCTTGTGGGTCAATCTTGGATGTCGGTATACGGTCTGCCAAATGAGAAATGGATTTCACTTGCAGTTGGGCTACAGAAGGCATCAACAAGGCCACTGTCTGATGCTTGGCAGTATTGAGGCCAACAGAGCTAGGATTGGATTTGCTATAGAGCACAGATGCAATCTCAGTACTCGCAGCTTGATTGCTTTCTTCGCTCGCCGTTTTGTATTGTTCGAGCATGCCAAAGCCATTGCTCCACACAATGTGACGAGCCTCATCAGGAACCAGGATTCGGGCTAAATCAAAAGGACCAGCATTTGTGCCATTTCCTGAAAGCCACAGACCAACCACCATAAAGACAGTAACAACTAGCAAGCCATTGATGACTCGGTAAACAGGAGCCATGGCATGTGCCAGCAGATCTTGAGCGGCCAGGATTGCTGGTTGCTTGTTCTGCATCTCACCCAAATTATTTGTTAAGCATTTACTCATCTAATCTTTTGCGCCACCTCAAAAACCCCGTAAGGGTTTATGCTGCAATGCAATATCTAAAAAACATGGGTCATCCTAAGAAGGTTCTTATATCAAGTCAAGCATAAGTAACTTCATTTCGATAACTTTTTAATCTTGAAATACGGGAGATCCCGTATATAGGTTCTGAAATTCATAATTAATCTATTAAATTCAATGACTTATAAAAGTTAATGGGCACTAATTTCATACTGTAAAAAAATGGCTAAATTCAGACTTTTTTATGATTTTGAGTGAAAAATCAGAGTTGAAAACCATATATCTAGTGTTTGAAGTCGCTCTTATTTCTACCGGTAGTACGCCGTTAAAAATACTGCAAGGCATTACTTTTAAAGTATTTCTGATGGCAAAAGACATTCGGAAAGGATTTTTGGGCCCTAATAAAGACCTGATTCTTATTAGCTCCGTAGCTAGCCTTGGGGAAAATGAGGAAAGCGCTTACTGTTCACCCTACACTTACCCAATATGAAATCCTTTCGTCAGTTCATCACCCTCTTAGCGCTGCTTGCACCTCTGGGAGCCCAAGCTGCATTTGAGGCCTGCAAAGACCTTTTCCCAAATCAGCTTGTTCCAACAAGTCAGGAAGTTGGACGCGATCTGTGTTTTGATAGTTTTGCCATCTACTACTCTCCTACAGATAAGAAGCCTATCTATACAGTTGAAAAACTCAGTAAAGAGCAATTGTTAGCACCTCACCCACGGAGAAGTAACCAGTTCTACGAGGAAGCCAGGTTGCCTTTCTCAGAGCGCTCCCTGCTCTCAGACTACCGCGGTAGCGGATTTGATAGGGGTCACAATGCACCAGCAGGTGATATGACTGATGAAAGGTCGATGGCACAGTCCTTCTCCTTGGCAAATATGATGCCTCAGGCTAGACAGAATAATCAGGGTATTTGGGCTAAGAACGTGGAAGAGCCGACGAGACTCTATGTCAAAAGAGCTGTAGGTGAGGTTTATGTTTTTACGGGCTCAACTGGAAACAGCGGGAGCATTGGCAGAAATCGTGTGACCATTCCGAGCTATTTATATAAATTAGTTTATGACCCCAATAAAAATATAGCCTGGGCTTATTGGATTGAAAATACCAATGAAGCTGTCATGTCTCCCCCCATCTCTTATCAAGAGCTAGTCAACAAAACGGGGATTGATTTTCAGTTGCCGTTGAGTCACGTGACAAATAAGTTACAGCCTGCACCAACTGAGGCCAAGTCAAATAAGACTGTTATGGGTGGGTGGTATCCCGTGTTCTTTGATGACTATGTACCCGCAAAGGTCGAGCAGCTGATCAGTGGGATTAAAGAAGGCCGAGTGGCGAGTGTTCAGATTCAATATGACCGCAATAGCGAGCTAGCGAAGAAGATTGCCAGTCAGATTCAAGCTCAAACCTCCATCATTCCCAGTCTGATGCAAAGTAGTCCACCCGATACTGCGGGGGTAACTTATGAGCGCAATCGCGTAATAGCAGTCGTTCACTCAAAGTGATTGGGATTTGGCTTTTAAGCCATGTGCTCTCTGAATAGGGGCCAATAGACCGCGCAGGCCATTGTGATCTAGCGTGTGCATCAGTTCTAATAATTGTCCCAGTTCACCTTTGGGAAAACCTTCCCTAGAAAACCAGGCCAAATAATTTCCTGGCAGATCTGCCAATGCACGCCCTGCATATTTGCCAAACGGCATCTTCATCAAAACGAGTTTCTCTAGGGCTGCTGTATCCATTGAAGAGAAATCTTACAAGCAAAGACATTAATCCTTACAAATCTCGCCATTTATCAGGCAAGGGTCATTTTTCTATTTGAGAATCATTCTCATTTAATGTTATATTGAGAACCATTCTCATTTATATTTTTCAACCACCAACCTGATATGACTATGAAACTGACCATCAAAAGATTGATTGCCTTTAGCTTTATTCTTGCTACCGCCCTTCATTGTTCCTTTGCCAATGCAGGCGAAGGTGTGTTCGGCTGGATATATACCCTTGATCTCCAACCCAAAGGAAAATTAGAATTTGAGCAACGTCTGCAGCTGAATCAACAGCAAGCTGCCGGAACTTACGAAGCGTGGACTGCTAGGTCTGAACTGGAATATGGCTTAACCAATGATTTACAAATTGCTGGCTATATCAATTCGTATTACACGAATGCTAATCAAAATTACACCAACCCAGAGGCATGTGGTGATTCACCAACCTGCACTGGAGGTTATGCCGTCCCTTCTTCGCATGATCCAGCTACCACTTATAGAAAAAGTGGCATTGAGGGCGGCTCTCTTGAAGCGATTTATAGACTAACTAATCCAGTGACATCACCTGTCGGCGTTGGCTTTTATCTAGAACCAACCTGGGGAAGAAATAAAGATGAAATCGAGGCAAGACTCTTATTGCAATCGAACTTCATTGATGACCGTTTAGTGCTTGCCGGCAACGTCGTAGCTGCTAATGAACGTTTGAAGTTTATTGAGAATGGTAATGTTCCTGAATCAATGCTCGACTTTTTAGTGGGTGCTAGCTATCGCTTTGCGCCAAAGTGGTCTGCAGGTGTAGAAGCGCGTTTTCATAATGATTATTCTGAGCTGAACTTGCGCAACCAAGTACAACGCGCAACTTTTGTCGGCCCCAATATGCACTACGCAGCAAAAGACTGGTGGGTCACAGGCGCTTGGCGTTATCAACTTGCGGGAGGCAATTGCATGGGTGGTGGTGAAGCCGAGTGCTCTAATGCGCGAGTCTGGGACAGCCATACCGTAAATGAATTTATCGTCAAAGTCGGGTTCCCTCTTAACTAATAGTCAACAAGAATTCAAATGAACTGGAAACCCAACCCCTTTGTAGTTGTTGGATTGGCAATGATGAGTACACCCATCATTGCTCAAGCAAAAATTTATATATCAGTAGAGCAGGTGCAGAAAATTTTATTACCTAATAAGGTCCTAACAAAAGCGCCCATCATCATGAGCGAGGAGCTACAAGAGAAAATGCGTGCAGCCTCGAGCATTCGCTACCCCTTCAAGGGAGAACGCATCTGGAAAGCGACTGACGGCAGCTGGCTCATCGTTGATGAAGTCATCGGTAAACATGAAATGATTACGTATGCGGTAGCACTGAGCCCTAGTGGTAGTGTTACCGGAATTGAGATACTGGAATATGTCGAATCTTATGGTTATGAAGTAGCAGAAGCAGATTGGCGTAAGCAATTTATTGGAAAAACTGCAGCTGACCCTATCAAACTCAATCAAGATATTCAGAACATTGGTGGCGCCACCCTTTCTTGCAAGCACATCACTGATGGAGTAAAGCGTGTTGCAGTTTTATATGACTTGGCACTCAAAATAAAATGACGGTACGCTGCAAACCCCTACTTGGGACTTATGTTGAGATTTCAATTGATCATCAGGAGTGCGCCCAAGCAATAGATAATGCTTTTGCAGCAATCGAACAGGTGCAAGGCTTGATGAGCTTTCATGATCCTCTAAGTGAGCTCAACACAATCAATCAAAGAGCACACTATGAGCCTATTGCAATCCATCCTTGGACTGCGCAAATCATCATCATTGCCCAAGAGATCTACGAACAAACGAATGGCTTATTTAATTGCGGGATTGGTCATCGTCTAGTAGCTGCTGGATTACTACCTTGCCATATTGATTTATCAGCCTATGAGTTTGGAGGGATCGAAGATATTGGCTTTCTTGAGCCACAAATCATTATTTCCTCGAAGCCCGTGTGTCTTGATCTTGGAGGAATTGCCAAGGGCTTTGCCGTTGATAAAGCCGTGGAAGTATTAAAGTCAAACGGAATTACTTCGGCATCCGTTAATGCAGGAGGCGATCTTCGAGTATTTGGCAGCTTACCAAAACCCGTTCAAATTCGAGATCCTAAGAATCCCAATCATTTAATCGATATTGGCTCAATACAAAACGGTGCCATTGCTACCAGCAGTCTCTACTTTGCAAAAAGAGACCGGCGTCCAAGTTACATCATTAACCCAATCACCAATGATGAATCCAAGTTACATGTCAACTTTTCAGAGTCCTACTCAATCATTGCAAATGAATGTGTTTATGCAGATGCGCTGACGAAGGTACTCGCCCTATCTAATGGGCATCATCACTCCTGCTTTGAGCATTTCTCTGCTCAAGCCATCAGGGTTGCTGGATGAGTCGCTTAGGGAGGATGCCAGGCTGGCAAAGGTCATTTGTGATTACGGGGATGCTTGCCTGCTCAATCACCGGCAGCCTATATTTGCTAGGTCATGAATTTCAAATTCAGAGATCAATACTAGGAACTCATACCATCTTGGCAATCCATGGGGTCACAGCGATGCTGGCCACCCTCGCCTTAGGCTCAGTTCTACCATTTCATTTGAAGGCGGGACTCAAATCCAACAAGAAATGGATTAGTGGCTTTAGTCAACTCAGCTTTTTAGCAAGTCTATTAATAACTGCTGCCTTACTCTATTACGGACCCGAAGAAATACGTGATGAAGTGATCAGTACTCACTGGGTAGTGGGGATTCTATTTTTTGCCGTCTTCTTACTGCATGGCATTAAAAAAGGAGGGCGCTCCAACGCCTAAGCAGGAATGCACCACTTGAGTTGAGCATTAGGCCCTAAAATGGCTCGATGGACTACTCAATATTGATCAGCCCCAGCTTAGGAATCTTTGTTGGCCTGTTAATGGGCCTAACTGGTGCTGGAGGTGGAATTCTGTCGGTTCCACTCCTGATCTTTGTAATGCATTTTAGTGTGGCGCAAGCAGCGCCCATTTCTTTATTAGCCATTGCAATTGCTGCTACCGTTGGAGCTCTCCTAGGACTAAAGAGCAAAATTCTGCGCTACAAAGCTGCTGGTTTTATGGCGATTTTTGGTTTGCTCTTGTCTCCCCTTGGGCTTTGGTTAGCTCAGCGTGTCCCCAACCCCCCTTTATTAATTCTTTTTAGCTGCACTTTGTTTTATGTCGCAATCACTTTATATATTCAAGCCAGAAAAGATATTCTTGGCATTGCGCCAGTCAACAGAAAGCCACCTCCCTGCCTACTAAACCCAGATATCGGAAAATTAAACTGGAATATTCCTTGTGCAAAAGCCTTAATGCTCTCTGGTGGCTTAGCAGGCTTTTTATCTGGGCTTTTAGGGGTTGGTGGGGGATTTGTAATCGTCCCTTTCTTAAAGCGTTATACCGATTTATCGATGCAATCAATTGTAGCCACCTCATTAGGAGTACTTGCCATCATCTCTGGGGGCAGCGCATTATTTTCAGCAGCCTCTGGAAATATGAATTTCGCTGTTGCAGCTCCTTTTTCCTTAGGCGCTTTAGTTGGCCTTCTTATTGGTAGAGAATTCGGGAAAAAAATGAGTGGCCCTAGAGTGCAGCAGATTTTTGCCGTACTAGTATTTGTAGTAGCTGTTAGCCTCATCATCAAAGGCATGAATACCTTATAAGAAAGTTGCTAATGTCTATTGCTAAGCCAAGTGTATGTTGATCAAACGGGTTTTCTAAACCACTTTTCTAGGCTTGGCCAGAAGAGATTAATCACTAAACCAGTAATGACTAACCCTGCCGCCAGTATTTTCCAAAGTGGCAAAGGTTCGCTTAAGAAAAAAGCAGCAGCCCCCATCCCAAAAATGGGAACTAATAATGGTGCAGGTGCAACCACTGCTGCAGGATGCTTAGAAAGTAACCAGGCCCACGCCGTATAACCAAAAAGAGTATTGCCCCAGGACTGCCAGAAGACACCTAACCAAGCCCCAACAGGTGCATTAGTCAAGGCAGCCCTCATAGGCTCTAGCCCTCCCTCAAAGATCAAAGAGATGAAGAACAAAGGCGGCACGGCAAAGAGGCTTGCCCAAACTACATAGGAAAGCATATTGATCGAACCAGCTCGGCGACTGCTGGTGTTTGCTATTGCCCATGACAATCCAGCAAAGACAACCAAAGCTAAACCTAAGACTGTAGTGGATGCATCCGTGTGAACTGCAATCACTCCCAAACCAGTCATTGCAATTGCAACTGCTACTGCCTGATACAGCCGTATCTTTTCTTTAGCAAAAAACATGGCTAAACCAATAGTAAAAAATACTTGGGTCTGAACCACCAAAGAGGCTAAGCCAGGTGAGATGTGCCCATCAATAGCGAAGAACAGAACTCCAAACTGCCCTACGCCAATGGCTAAACCATAGACACAAAGATTGCTCCATGGCACCTTTGGTCTTGGAATAAAAAAGACTAGGGGCAAGAGCGCAAATAAAAATCTCAGCCCAGCAAATAGAAATGGTGGAAAGCTTTCCAGGGATACTTTAATGACGACAAAGTTTGTGCCCCATACCGCCACAATGGTCAAGGCCAGAATCAGATGACTTAAAGGTAGTTGATTGCTTTTTGCGTTATTCACCCGTGAGCAACTCCGCAACGCGCTCTGCCATCATCATTGTGGGGGCAGCAGTATTGCCCGATGTGATGTAGGGCATTGCCGAAGCATCTACAACACGTAGATGATGAATACCGCGTACGCGCAATTGAGAATCAAGTACTGCCATTGGATCATCGGCGCGACCCATCTTACAAGTACCTACTGGATGAAAGATGGTCGTACCAATATCACCAGCTGCCTCAATGAGCTCCTCTTCAGTTTGATATTGCACGCCGGGTTTATATTCCTTGGGGGAATACGGTTTGAGCGCAGGGCTTTGAACAATATTACGAGTAAGGCGTAAAGATTCGGCAGCTACCTTACGGTCTTCTTGAGTCGATAGGTAATTCGGATTAATTACTGGTTGCGCTTCTGGGTCTAGCGAGTTGATATGCACGCTACCACGGGAAGAAGGTCGCAAATTACAGACACTTGCAGTAAATGCATTGAAGGAATGTAAATCTTCTCCAAATTTACCGAGAGATAAAGGTTGCACGTGGTATTCCACATTGGCTCTCGTTTGCGCAGTCGAGCTATAAGCAAATGCACCTAACTGCGATGGTGCCATGGACATCGGTCCTGAACGCTTAAATAGATATTCCAGACCAATCTTCATCTTGCCAAACCAAGATCTCGATGTAGTGTTGAGAGTTTGAATGCCATCGACTTTGTAAACCATGCGCAGTTGCAAGTGGTCTTGTAAGTTTTCACCAACACCCGGTAGATCAGCAATGACTGGAATGCCTAAAGTGCGAAGGTGGGCAGCAGCTCCAACACCGGAGCGCTCCAAAATTTGCACGCTACCAATTGCGCCAGCACTTAATAAAACTTCTCCGCCCTGATTAGTAGCGCAAAAGGCCTGGTGAACAGTCCCTTCTTTACTATATTCAACGCCAAGACAATTCTTGGTAATAGGATCGATATTGAGCTTATTGACTACCGCTTCTGTTATCACCGTTAAGTTACTTCGCTTAGCTGCATCCTTCAAAAAGGCCTTAGAAGCATTTAATCTCCAGCCGGCACGTTGATTGACATCAAAATAACCAACACCAAAATTATCACCGCGATTAAAGTCTTCCGATGCCGGAATGCCAGCTTCTACTGCAGCTTCCTTAAACTTATCCATAATGGGCCAGCGTAAGCGTTGCTTAGAAACCGTCCACTCGCCGCCTTTAGCATGCCACTGATTAGCAGCTCCGTAGTAATCCTCAAATTTTTTGTAGCGTGTCAGAACGTTTTCCCAAGACCAAGCTTCATCGCCTGTAGCCTCTACCCAAGACTGATAGTCGCCTACTTGGCCTCGCATATAGAT
>Ga0208376_1000063_pt1 | contig 29563 bp, 17 predicted proteins | sample CryBogmetaGMA25M_FD_184548 | JGI IMG/M metagenome (GOLD analysis project Ga0208376, IMG submission 184548) | Freshwater microbial communities from Crystal Bog, Wisconsin, USA - MA2.5M (SPAdes) | ecosystem: Environmental > Aquatic > Freshwater > Lake | place: Crystal Bog, Wisconsin, USA...
GGCAGTCACCCAGCCGCACCTGCACGTCCAGCGTCGCTTCGTAGTCCGCCGTTTTGAAGCTGCGTTTCATACCGACCAGTGTAGCACCAGCCTTCCGGTTTCAGGCTTCTCTCCGACAAACTGCTAGCGCCGCCCAGATCACGGCGGTTTATCGGCAACTCTACGATCTGCATCCCCACCTTGTACTCCGGGCGAACAGCCCACAGGTACACCCCGTCATCACAGACGACCTGCTGCCCTACTTTACGCAGTACCTCCAGGCGCTGCTTAAGCCCGACATGGCTGCAGCCATCCGAGTGACGGGCGGGTACGTCACGAACCCGGAGCAGTTGGCGATATGGTGGGAACGCATTATTTACCCTGCGATGTATGAGATTGGTCGTCTATGGGCCAATGGCGAGATCAGCGTTGGACAGGAACATCTTGCTACCGCGATCACTCAGCGTGTCATGGCGATTTACTACCCGCTGATCCTCAATCTGCCGCGCCAGAAGGGCAGCGTCGTCGTCTCCTCGTCGCCGGGTGAACTTCACGAGATCGGGGGGCGCATCCTCTCTGACCTACTCGAACTGAATGGGTGGGATGCCTACTATACCGGGGCGAATACGTCTAAGGAGGGGATTATTGAGCTGATGAAGCAAACCGACTCCCGCTTTCTGTGTATCTCGACGACCCTTGCTGATAGCCTGCCGGCTGTGAAATCACTGATTACCGCAGTACGTAGCGCCACTATTGGCTCGACACCAAAGATTGTTGTCGGTGGTCAGGCTTACGTATCCGATCCTCTGATGTGGCGGCAGGTTGGTGCTGACCACTATGCCCACAGCGCTCACGATGGCGTCCTCCAAATTAATGCTTCCCACACGTAGGGCACGTTTCAGATTGCAGATTTTGGATTGCAGATTTGTCGCAACAGGACGTGGTGCATGTACCCAAACTATCAAGCTGATGTGAAACATGCCTAATGCTTGGATGTCGCAATGAGCCAGTTCAGCCCGTATCTGATTGCCCACGCTGGCAAACTGCTGATCGAACGCAGTGAGAGCTTGATCGCATTGATGACCGAACATGGAGATTTGATCGAGTGGAATGAGAGTCTGAGTAACATTCTTGCCCGCAGACCCGGCATTGATAATCTAATTCCATTGCTTGATCCAAGCAGCCGCACGCGCTTTTTGACGCTTATTCAGCAAGCGCACAGTGAGCAGCGCGCTGGCCCCATCACGCTCAATTTTATTGACAGCCCCATTGCTATCCCACAATCCTACCGCTGTTATGCAGATGGCACCCCCGACGCACAGGTTATCCTTCTAGCTGAACCAATCCCTCCGCTTGACCAACGTGCAGTTGAAGAGTACATGCAGGTCACCAGCGAGCTATCGAACACCACCCGCACCTTGCAGAAGGTGCGTTACCATCTGGAGCAGAAGCAACACCTTCTCGAAGAAGCCCTCGCTCAGATCGAAAAGATCGCCAATATTGATGATCTGACCCGCATCCCCAACCGTCGTAACGTCTTGCTCAAGCTGGAAGAGGAGGTGAAGCGTTCCCTGCGCTATAGCATGCCGGTCTCGGTCTTATTGATAGACATTGACTTCTTTAAGCATATTAATGACCGCTACGGTCATCAGATGGGCGATGAGGTACTGCAAACCTGCGCCAGTACACTCCAGCGATCCATCCGTATCAGCGACCACCTGGGTCGCTATGGTGGAGAGGAGTTCCTGGTTGTTTTACCCGTGTGTACGAAGGAGGTTGCGGCAGATATGGCCGAGCGGCTGCGCCTCTGCGTCGCTGAGGGTCATTTTATTGCCAGCGAGACAACCAGTTTCTCGATTACGATCAGCATCGGTGTCTCCGAGCTTAACCCGCACCATGACACGCTTGAGATTCTGATTGCCCACGCCGACCACGCACTCTATGCAGCCAAGGCTGCAGGGCGCAATCAGGTGCAGATCTGGCAATCGTGACAGAGATGGTGCAAAGTCGTCAGTGAGCCCCTCACCCCCTGCCCCCTCTCCCACGAGGGGAGAGGGGGTGTTCCGCGCACCGGTGTATAATGGCCGACAGCATGTCGAGTTCGATGGGAGAGAGTTATCTTATGGTAGAGATTACCGGCCCCGTGCGGGTGCGCTTCGCGCCGAGCCCCACCGGCTTCCTGCACATCGGCGGGGTGCGTACCGCCCTGTTCAACTGGCTCTTCGCCCGCCACTACGGCGGTCAGTTCATTTTGCGGATTGAGGACACGGATGAGAAGCGCTTTGTCCAAGACGCCGCCGACGATATTATGGCCTCGATGCGCTGGGTTGGCATTAACTGGGACGAAGGCCCCGATAAGGGTGGCCCTCACGCGCCCTACGTACAGTCCGAGCGCAAGGCGCTGGGCATCTACCAGCGCCCCGCCGACGACCTGGTGGCTTCCGGTCACGCCTACAAGTGCTTCGTCACTCCCGAAGGTGAGGAGGCCATGCGCGCCGCCTGGGCCGCCAAGGGCGAGCGACCTGAGCGCTTCCGCTTCCGTGGCCCCGAGCGTGACTGGACGCCCGCACAGGTGGCCGAGGCCGAGGCCAGCGGCGCACCCTTCACCATCCGCCTGAAGGTGCCCTTTGACGGCGCAACCAGCTTTCACGACTTGGTTCGTGGTGGCGATCAGATCACAATCAATAACGCGGACCTTTACGATCTTGTGCTGCTGAAGACGAGCGGCATGCCCACCTACCACCTGGCGCACTTGGTAGACGACCATATTATGGGCGTCACCCACGTGATCCGTGGCGAGGAGTGGGTTCCCAGCGCGCCCTACCACATTATGCTCTACCAGGCATTCGGCTGGCAGATGCCCACCTTCGCCCATGTGCCCAACATCCTGCGCCAAGATGGCAAGGGCAAGCTCTCGAAGCGTAAGGACGATGTCTCAACCAACCGCTTCTGGGAGCGCGGCTACCTGCCCGAGGCCATGTTCAATTACCTGTCGCTCCAGGGCTGGAGCTACGACGATAAGACCGAGATTATGAGCCGCGAGGAGATCGTCGAGCGATTCACGATTGATCGTGTGCAGGCGTCGCCGGCCCGCTGGAACCCCGACAAGCTCAAGGATATGAACGGCATCTACATCCGCAGCCTGCCTGCCACCGATGTGGCTGACCTCCTGATGCCCTACGTGGTCAGGGCGGGTATGGTTGCCGACCCGCCCCAGGCAGAGGATCGCCACTACCTGGAGCAGATGACGCCACTGATCCACGAGCGGCTAGAGGAGCTACAGCAGGCTCCTGAGTTGCTGGCTTTCTTCTTCCAGGACACGATCTCCTACGAGCCGAAACTGCTCATCCAGAAGCAGATGGATGCTACCCGTAGCGTTGATATACTCCGGGCTGCCCACGCCGCCCTGAATAGCATCGAGAACTGGACGATCAGTGAGATTGAGGAGCATCTGCGCGCCCTCGTCGAGAGCCTGGGCGTCAAGCCAGGGCAACTCTTTGGCAGCATCCGCGTCGCCGTCAGTGGGCGCACGGTTGCCCCACCGCTCTTCGACACCTTGGCTGTCCTCGGGCGTGATCGCTCGCTGACCCGGATCGCCGCCGCCGCCGCGTCGTTGGAATAGCCAACGCCCACGGCATGTATCGCGTCGCATTGACGAGGCAGCACGGCCTGTGGTAATATAGCGCCTGCTGTCTTGAAGACCATGTACCTGAGGAGTGGGTCTGTGAGCGCGAAGATGAAAGTCCTGCTCACCCACGATGTCGAGCATCTCGGCAAGGCGGGTGAGCTTAAAGATGTATCCGGTGGCTTTGGGCGCAACTACCTGCTCCCGAAGGGCTTTGCGGTGCTGGCCACACGCGGCCAGATCCGCCAGGCCGAGGAGCGTCTGTCGGCCCTGCGCCGACGCACCGATGCGGGTCGCAAGGATGCCCAGGCTCTGGCCGCTCGGATCAACGGCGTCTCCTTGCGCTTTGTCGTCAAGGTTGGTGAGCACGACCGGCTGTACGGCTCGGTGACAAACGTGGACATTGCCGAGAAGCTGAAGGCGCAGATCGGCCTTGACATTGACCGGCGCAAGATCGATCTTGAAGACCCGATCAAGCGTACCGGAACCTATGCAGTGAAGGTGCGCCTGCTGGGTGATCTTGAGCCAGCCCTGAACGTTATCGTCGAGGCTGAGGGCGGATCGTCTGTTGACGAGGGACCCTCCGATAGCGACGTACCCCAGATCTAGGCCCATTCCCCCGGTGGGGGCTGTCCTATCTGAACACACACGAACCGATGTGCCCCGGCGTATGCCGTGGCACATCGTTGTTTCTTCCCACCATGTGGATAAGGTCGGGATAAGCTGGGGAATAGTGGGGAAAGCGAAAGGCCATGATGGATCGCTCTGTCCCGTTCGATCTTCAGGCTGAACGTGCTACCCTTGGTTCGATCTTGCTTGACCGCGAGGCAGTCGTGGCTGTAGCCGGCTGGCTCTCGTCTGAGTACTTCTACCTTGAGAAGCACGCCATGGTCTACGAGGCCATGTTGGCCTGCTACAGTCGCCGCGAGCCACCTGACATCACCACGGTGTTCACCGAACTGCGCCGCCAAGGGCGTATTGATATGATCGGCGGTATGTCCTTTCTCGGTGAGCTGCTCGCCGAGGTGCCCACCGCCGTTCACGTCGAGTACTACGCCCACAGCGTTGAGCGCACCGCCGTGCTGCGCAAGCTGATCGAGGTTGGCGGTAAGATTACCGCCCTCGGCTATGACGAAACCGATACCCTGGAGGCGACCCTTGATAAGGCCGAGGCCCAGCTCTTCACGGTCTCGCAGCGGCGTGGCACCCAAGACTTTGTCCACATCGGGAAGATCGTCAACTCCCTCTTCACCCAGATCGAGTCGCTTCAGGACCGGCGTGGCGAGGTGGTTGGCGTACCCACTGGCTACACCGATCTCGACGAACTCACGGGCGGACTCCAGCCGAGCGACCTGATTATTCTGGCGGCCCGGCCAAGTGTGGGAAAGTGTGTTGCTTTCTGGACGCTTATTGACGACCCAGTGACGGGCGAGCGACTGACGATTGAGGAGGCGGTGCGCCGCCAGATGCCCTCAGTCTATGGCATCGCCGATTCCGGTGCCGTGCGACCAGCCCTGGTGTCCGAGTGGATTGATAGCGGAGTGCAGCCCTGCTTTCGTGTAAAGACACGCACCGGTCGTACGGTTGATGTAACTGGCCACCACCCTTTCCTCACGGTGAACGGCTGGACGCCGCTGCACGACATGAAAGTCGGTGACGGGATCGTGGTGCCGCGTGCGGTGCCCGCCTTCGGCAGCGATGAGAATTGGCCGATCGAACTGGTGCGGCTGCTGGCGTATTTTATCGCTGAAGGCGGGCTGACCGGTAGTAGTCCCACACTCACGAATACCGACCCGGCGATCATTGAGGACTTCCGCAAGATCATCGAGCAGTATTTCCCATCCTGTCGGCTACGCCAGGAGCGGATTACCTACAGCGTCGCTCAGGAACGTAGCCAGTGGATGGGCAAAGGCGGGGTGATGCCGCCCAACCCGGTGCGCGTGTGGCTCGATGATCTCGGGCTCTGGGGCAAACTGTCAAAGGATAAGTTCTTTCCGCCATGTGTCTGGCGCTGGAGTAGGCGCCACCTGGTCGAGTTCATCCGCGTACTGATGAGTTGCGATGGCTCAATCTACAAGATGGGTGGCCGGGTGCGGATTGAGTTCACGGTAGCGGCCCCGCAGCTCGCTGCCGATCTTCATCACGCCTTCGTACGCTTCGGGCTGATCTCCAAACACTATAAGACCTCACATGGTGCGTGGCGCATAGAGATGACCGATCCGGCATCCATCATTCGCTACCAGCGCGAGATTGGCTGGATCGGTGAAAAAACGACACGCTTTCCAGAAGATGCCTTTAGCGTACCGCCGCGAGGGAGCAACGTCGGACACATCCCACAATTGGTTTGGCCCCTTGTGCGCGCAGCTACTGAGGAGCGCGGGCTCTCGTTTATCGAACTGGGACGATTAAGCGGCGAAACCACGGCGTACGGCAAGTTTGCCGGCTATAACCCACACACGAACCGTAGCCTGCCCCAGCAGCGACTCGCACGCTATGCCTCAGTCATTGCCGACCCCTGGCTCACCACTCTCGCCAGCCCCGATCTCTACTGGGACGAGATTATTAGCATCGAACCTAGCGGCTCACATCAGGTATACGACCTGTGCGTGCCCGATGGTGCCAACTTCATCGCTCAGGATATTTGTGTCCATAACACTAGCCTCGCCCTCTCTCTGGCCTACAACGTGGCCCTCAACGCCAAGCAGACCGTCGGCATCTTTAGCCTGGAGATGAGCCGCGACCAGCTTGTGCAGCGCATGCTCTCGATGCACACCGGCATTGATATGCAGCGTTTGCGCACTGGCAACCTGCGCGGCGACGAGATGAACCTAGCCCTGGAAGGCATGGGGGTCCTCTCCGAGATTCCGATCTATATTGAAGATACTCCCGGTCTCAGCATCAACGAGGTGCGCAGCAAGGCCCGCCGCCTCCACGCCGAGGCGGGCATTGATCTGCTGGTGATTGATTACCTTCAGCTCATGTCCGGTCGCCGCAGCGACAACCGCGTCCAAGAGGTGAGCGAGATTAGCCGTGGACTCAAGGCTCTGGCCCGCGAACTCAACGTGCCGGTGATCGCCCTCTCCCAGCTCTCACGTGCCGTTGAGGGTCGCCAGAGCCACGTGCCGATGCTCTCCGATCTGAGAGAGAGCGGTAGCATTGAGCAAGATGCGGATATTGTTATGTTTATATATAGGGAAGAAATATATGATAAAGAAACTGAGAAAAAGGGTATCGCCGAGATACACATAGCCAAACACCGCAACGGCCCGCTGGGCATTGTCCCGCTGCGCTTTGAGGCCCGCACAACGCGCTTCCTGAACCTGGAACGCTACCGGGCACCGGAGGGGTACTAGTTCAGGGTTCCTGACATTCCTGAGGAGTTGTTATGAAGCGTAGCCTGTGGATCGCCGCCGCCCTGATCATCGTCGTTTTGGGAATCCGTCCCGCTGCCCGTGCCGAGCGGCTCTCCGCGCTCTACTCCATTTATTTGCCGTTCATCTCTCAGCCGGGGACACCCGTGCAGACTGTGGAGCAGCGCCAGATGGCCGACCAAGTGCTGGCCCTCGTGAACAGCGAGCGAGCCACCGCCGGCTGTGCTGCGCTCACGATGAACGATAAGCTAATTGCGGCGGCCCAGGGCCAGAGCCAGGATATGGCTGTGCAAAACTTCTTCAGCCACACTAACCCCGACCCGAACCGGGCCACGCTCAGCCAGCGAGTCAACGCCGTAGGCTACACATGGTCATCCATCGGTGAGAATATCGCCGCTGGACAAAACACCCCCGCCGATGTTATGACGAGCTGGATGAACAGTCCGGGACATAAGGCCAACATCCTCAACTGTGCCTACACAGAGATAGGTGTTGGTTATTTTTACCAGGCTGATGATCAGCCCCTCCCCGGCGATACCTGGTCACTTTATTACTACTGGACACAGGTTTTTGGGCAACCATAAAACACTGAGCCACTGAGGCGTCCCGGCGATGATGAGGCACACCGGGACGCTTCGCTTCGCTCAGCGTGACAGCATTCCTTTGAGGTATTCCTACGCAGTTGTGATCAGACGTACCTGGGCGAGGATGTCCGCCGCCGTCACCAGAGCCTCGCCAACCAACACGGCATCGGCTCCCAGGGCGCGCACCTGAGCCACGTGTTCCGGGGTGAAGATCCCGCTCTCGCTTACCAGAACCGGTCGGCTGGGGCCGACGGGGAGCAGCCGAGCTAGCCGAGCGGTAGTATCCAGGCTGATCTGAAAGCTGTGTAGATCGCGGTTGTTCACGCCTACCACTGGCGCACCGATATTCAGCGCCCGCTCTAGCTCCGCCTCGTTGTGAACCTCTACCAGCGCCTGCATGCCCAGACTGACTGTCAGGGCCAGCAGGTCGCGCAGAGATGCGTCATCCAGAGCGGCCACGATCAGCAGCAGGGCGTCGGCACCGTAGGCCCGCGCCTCGTAGATCTGGTACGGGTCAATGATAAAGTCCTTGCGCAGCAGCGGCGGTGCGGCGGGCAGGTCGCGGATGGACTCCAGGTACTTCAGGCTGCCCTGGAAGAAGCGCACGTCGGTGAGAACCGAGATAGCGGCGGCACCGCCCGCGATGTAGGTGCGGGCGAGGGCTAGGTGGTCGAACGACTCCATCAGCACGCCACGGCTAGGCGATGCCTTCTTCACCTCGGCGATCAGGGCGGTGGCGCCGGGGCGGCGCAGGGCGGCGGCGAAATCGCGCACCACTGGCGCACGCCCGATCCGCTTCTCCAACACGGCCACGGGCACCTTCACCCGCTGGCGAGTGACCTCCTCGGCCTTATGGTTAAGAATCTTGGTTAGAAACGTCTCACTCATCACACCTCCCGGTGGGGATAAAGCAGGTTTGGAGTTACTATCTTCCTTGGGGCGTAGCTAGGGCGTGCAGATCGCCCAGAACCACCACCTCATCATCGGGCTGGAGCGTGGCGCTCAGGGATGCGGGCACTAGGGCAGATCCGGCGCGGCGCAGCGCGATCACCAGCAGTCCACGCTGATCGCGCAGGTCGTCTACGCGCTGCCCGTCCAGCGAATCGCCTGCCTGCACCGTTACCGTGCGAGTGGCAAAGAGTCGCTCGCCACTATCGAAGGCGTAGCCGATGTCGTATAGCACCGCTGCGGCGGCCAGAGCGGGCGCGGCCAGGGCCGAGGTGCTGTAGGCCGTGTTGATTCCGAACAGATCTGACAATCGCTCAGCAAAAACATCGCTGAACACCCGCAGCACCAGATGGATATCGGATCGATGTCTGCGGGCCGCGAGGCCCACCTGTACATTGAGCAGGTCGTTGCTATAGAGCGAGGCCACCGTGTACGCCTGCGCCAGCCCCGCCTCCTCCAGCACCCGCACATTGCGGGCGTCGCCGCGCAGCACCCGCACGCCCAACCGGGCAATCTCTGTAATAATTGCCTGGGGCGTTTCCGGCGTACAAATAGCCACGATCTCAAATTGCGGTGCGTGTGCCAGGAGCAGGCGAATGACCTGGATGCCCATCTGGCCCATGCCGCAGACGATCATCGTGTTGTAGTGCGAGCTTGGGTGCGTGAGCTTAGTCTTGGAGACGAAGAGATTATCGCTGCGCGCACGCGCAAGGGCGTCCACACGACCAAGTAGCAGCAGCACGTCGCCAGGGACGATCCGCCGCTGCGCGGTGTCACCGCGCCGCTCGTGACCAGCCTGGTTGCGGTGGCGCAGCAGGCGAATGCCGTAGCCATCCTCAACGCTGCGAGCGAATCCGGCCAGGGCGCTCGTGGTGGTCACGGTGATTTCGGCAATACCCAGCAGATCCTCGGGCACACTGATCGCCTGCACAATGTCGTGGCAGAGGGCGGCAGAGGCAAAGGTGGGAGCGGCCAGGTTTGAGATATTAAATGCGGTGTTAGGGCCGAAGCTGCGCTCCAGGTTCGTATCCAGCTCACGGTTGTAGATGCGCAGCACCGTCTGTAGCCCGGCGCGGCGGCGACGCGCGGCAAGGACGATCTCGACATTGCGCAGATCATCGTTCACCACCGCGATCAGGCCACAGGCGCGGGCGATTCCGGCATCCGCCAGCACATCGGGGTCACGCGCATCGCCCAAGATCACCGGCACCTTTAGGCGGAGCATAGTCGAGACAAACTCACTCTCCCAGGCGGTTTCGATCACCACCACCTCGTAACCCGCGTCGAGGAGCTGGAGCACCGCTCGGTAGCCCACCCGGCCCAACCCACAGATGATCAGGTGGTCACTGAAGGTGCGGGCCAGGGAGACCTGCCATGCCTCGGGGCTGGCGCTCTTATCGAAAATGAGTCGCCCCAGGTCAATTGCGCTTTGGAGCAGGAAAAACAGGCCGAGCAGCGGAATGGCGAAGAAGAGCAGTTGACCCAGCGGATCGGCGGGAAAATCCAGGCCGCTCTGGAAGATCAGCAGCTTGATGGCCTCATACAGCGCCAGAACAAGGTCAACACCACAAAGCGGAGGCGCACAGCTCATCCTTGCAGGGAAATAATCGAGGTAGAGGTAGAGCGTGCCGCCGACCAGCACGAGCAGCAGAGCAGTCAGCGGAAACCACGCCTGGCGCAGGATGCGGGTATCATCACGCAGGTTTGCCCAGATCAGCCGCCAGAGCGGGTGGTGACGCCGCCGCTCACGCAGGCGCTCTAGGCGAACCTCATCCTCCGATGCGGTTGGCCGAGGGGGTATGGGCTTAGGCGAATATGCCATATGGTGAGATTACAGATTGCAGATTGCAGATTGCGGCACCAGATCTAAAATCAATACTGTTCGAAATAAGCAGATCTCATGCTGACCGTACCCCCTCACCCCCTACCCCTCTCCCACCAGGGGAGAGGGAAAATTCCGCATCAGAGCGCGTTCGGCTCCCCCTCTCCCGTTCTGGGAGAGGGGGCTGGGGGGTGAGGGTTGAGCGGCGATGGATCCTCTAATTTGAAAAATATTAGATCGAGAATCACGCGTTGCTCACCGCAACCAGGTGAGCCAGACGTTCGTTCGCGTGTCCAGAATCGATGCTGGCGCGGGCCATGACGAGGCCATCGGCCAGATTGTTGGCCAGGTCGCCGGCCACGAGGGCGGCGGCGGCATTAAACAGCACCACATCACGACGCGGCCCGGTCTCTGCACCGCTGAGGATGGCGCGGATGATCGCCGCATTGGTGGTCACATCGCCACCGCGTAGGGCGTCCTGGGGCGCACGGGTCAGCCCGAGATCTTCGGGGGCCACCGTCTGCACGGTAGGAATCTGGCCACCGCGCACATCATAGATCAGGTTGGGGCCGCTCAGAGTCAGTTCGTCCACTCCGCCGTCGCCATGCACCACCAGGGCGTGGATCGTGTCGAGTCGGCTAAGGGCGCGGGCCAACTTCTCGGCCAGGGCCGCGCTGGCCACACCGAGTACCTGGTGACGGGCGCGGGCCGGATTGGTGAGGGGGCCAAGGATGTTAAAGGCGGTGCGGATGCCGATCTCGCGGCGCACCGGCCCGGCAAAGCGCATCGCCGGGTGGAACTTCGGTGCGAACATAAAGCCGATCCCGGCCTCGCGCAGACAGCGCGCCACACCCTCGGCGTCAAGATCAATTTTTACGCCCAGACCCTCAAGCACATCGGCGCTGCCACAGATGCTCGACATGGCCCGGTTGCCGTGTTTGGCCACGGTAAGACCCGCGCCAACCGCCACAAAAGACGCCGCCGTGCTGATGTTGAAGGTATGCGCCCCGTCGCCGCCAGTGCCGCAGGTATCGGCCACCGGGCCGTCCACATAGACGGGCGTAGCCTTTTGGCGCATCACCTCGGCCATGCCAGCGATCTCGGCGTCAGTTTCACCCTTCAAATGCAGCGCCGTAAGGAAAGCACCCATCTGGGCCGGGGTGGCTGCGCCCGTCATAATCTCGTCCATCACCATCGCTGCCTCGGCCTGGCCCAGGTCTCGCCCGCCAGCCACAGCGATAATCGCCTCGCGGATATTCACACCGAACCCTCCCCAATCCTTAAAATGAACTATTTCTTCTCTCCAAGCCCCTCGCGAATGATCCGCAATCCCTCCAAGATCCAGGGATCCTGATCCACGCTGTAGCGGGTCCAATCTTGTGTGAGTGTCCTATCGGGCTGGACGCCGACGCCCTCCAGGTTTTGCCCGTTGCGGAGGCGAAAACCCTCCTGGGCAACCCAGAGTCGGGCACCGCCGGTCAGATCGTAGGCGTAGATCGTCTCGGTATTGCCAGCCGATGGTGTCCCAATAATGATGGCACCGGCCTCGTGCTGGAGGATACCGGCCAGCAGCTCGGCATATGATGCGGTGCCGCCATCAATCAGCACCACCAGAGGGACGCCGTGCAGGTTGGGCGCACTATCTCCCCCGATCTCTAGCGGCGCATCGCCCTGACGGCTGAAGAAATCACCCACACGACCGCGCACAAAATGAGTGAGCAACTCCGTGAGTACCTTGCGCCAGCCGCCAGGGTTGCGTCGCAGGTCAATGATCAGTCCGTTTAGCGGCCCGTCCTGGGTCATCGTGTCGAGAGATGCGGCGGCCAGGTCGGCCATATCGTTCACCCAGAGCGTTGTCACCTCTAGGTAGCCTACCCGACCGGGCAGCATGCGCGTCTCGGGCGTGATTTGGCCCTCCACCAGCCGACGGGTGATCACCATATCACGGATCTCCTCGCCCGGACGCACCACCGTCAGCCGCACCTTACTTCCCTCTGGCCCCTGGATGTCGGCCTGCGTGTAGAAGACCCCATCCACGGCCACAATCCGGTCGCGTGCCCGCAGACCAGCCCGCTCGGCGGGGCTATCGGGAAAGACATGCTGGATCAGCAGTGAGTCGGGCAGGGGCAGGGCGATCACACCGATCCCCACCTGCTCATCGCGACCGCTGCTCAGCACGTCCTCCTTCTTTGCCGCACTCGGTGCCAGCAGCCGCGAGTGATTATCGTTAAGTTGCTGGATCATTGTGCCGAGCAGTCGGTAGAACTCTTCATCACTCCTGGCCTGCGCGACGGATAACTCAAACTCCTCGCGCACCGCAGCCCAGTTCAGGCCATGAAAGTCGGCGTAGAGATAGTTTTTGTTCACAGTCGTCCAGACCTCGGCGAGGATCTGCTGGCGCATTGAGATCGGGATGCTCGTGGGTATCAGCTCTATGGGAGGCGTCGTGAGAATAGGTGTCGCTGTGGGAGGCGACGAGGTAGGAGCCGGATTCACATCCTCTGGCGGGGCGGGGATGGCCGTCGTCGCCGAGACGACAGTGATCGGAGTGATAGTTGGACGCACCGAAACCTGCGCTGCCTGTGCACTACAGCCAGACGCAAACAGCACCACAGCCATCACGGCTGCGCCGCATACCGAGAATTGCCACAAAGCCCGAGAGTCTATCATTGTCCTACAGTCTATCACCGATTCAGTGACAGGGTGATAGGGAGACGTGCAGGGCGCGTGCAATGTAGGACTCTACCCCCTCATTCGGTTGCAAAGGCCGCTGCCAGCACCTCACCGGCGAGCCGCGCACCGGCACTGCTCCCCTCGCCGCCGCTCTCGATCATCACGGCCACCGCGTAGCGCGGGCTATCGAGCGGGGCAATGGCGATAAACCAGGCGTGAGGTGGCGCATTCTGCACATGCTCGGCAGTGCCCGATTTTCCGCCTACGGCGATCCCTGGTACATACGTACTCACCACTTTACCAAAGCCGTAGCGCGCCACCGCTGACATGTTTGCGCGCATCGTTTTGGCAATATCAGCCGACATAGCCCGACGGATTGACCGCGCCGACTGCTCAACGATGAGACCACCGTCGGGCCTAGTGATCTTTTGCACCAGATAAGGCCGCATCATCACGCCATCATTGGCGACGGCTGCGGTGATCAGCGCCATCGTGAGCGGGGTGATCAGCAGTTGCCCCTGGCCGTAGCCGGTATCGGCCATGCCGCGTGGCTGATTAAGAAATCCCGGCTCCACATAGAGTAGGCTTGTCGCTGCCGGTAGGTCGCTAAACTCGCCATAGCTCGCCGGCGCCTTCTGCGGCGGATAAATGTCGAAATTGCGGGCCGTGTCACCGAAGAGTTGAGGGCCAAGGCGCACCGCATACTGGGCGAAGGCCGTGTTGCACGAGTAGGCAAAAACCTTCTCCAGGCTGGTCGGGTTACCCGTGAGCGAGGAGAGACCGTCTACCGCATTCACCACAGGTGGTGCGCTCGGGTCGGGCTGATACTCTTGCGGGCAGGTGATGGTATCGGGTTGCGCGGCACCCTGATGTTCCAGGGCCGCGATGGCCGTCAGGGTCTTAAAGGTCGATCCGGGCGGGTAGAGTCCCTGGGCGGGCCGGTTCAGCAGGGGTTGCCCCGCGCCGTCGGCGTTGATCTGCAACCAGTAACCCTCAATGCGTGCGTTTTCCGCATCCCAATCCTTCGCGCTTGGGTCGAAGCTCAGCCCACGCGGATCGAATCCGGGCTTTGAGACCATCGCCAGGATCGCACCGCTGCGCGGATCAAGCACCACCACCGAGCCAGTTCGCTCGCCAAGGGCATTGGCTGCCTGGGCCTGAAGGTCGGCGTTGAGCGTCAGCACCAGGTTGTTGCCGCGCTGCATGCCGCCGACAAACTGCTCCTGGATGCGCTGGATCTCGTTACCGCGCTCGCCGGTGAGGTAGGGCGCGTAGGTGGCCTCTAGTCCACTCTGACCGTAGCGCGTGCTGAAGAATCCGAGGATATTGCTAAACGCCGCCGGGTCGTAGTTGTTGGCCAGGGGATAGGTGCGACGGGCGAACCCGCCCACGGCCTCGCTATCGGCCAGTACGGTACCCTTCCGGTCAACGATCCGGCCACGCAACACGCGCTGCGAGTTGAGGACAGGGCGCACATTGCTGGTGGTGCTGCCATCCGCACCCACGGCCACGTACTGGTAGATCGCGTCGGCCTGGACAAACTGCTGACGTAGCAACTGGAGGCTCAGCAACCCGAACCCAATCAGCACCACCAAACCTAGGTTGTAGACGCTACGGGTGAGGCTGCGCGGGAGGGGCGGTTGGCTAATCCAGGCGATGATGCCGATCAGCGGTGCCGATAGCCACAGGCAGATCAGCCAGCGCACATCAGCATCAATCGGCTGGAAGATACCATAGCCCAACAGCGCCAGGGTCACGGACGCAAGGCCAGCGCGCAACAGTGAACGTCCCCCCATAAACTTTATACTTCTCTGTTGGCTTTGGCGTATCTGCCAGACAGCAACAAAAAGATCGCTACTCCATCGGCAGAGTGGCCCGCACTGTTACGCCACCGCTCTCACACTCAAACACGCCTAACTGCCCATCAAGCTCAGATAGCCGATAGCGCAACGCTCGCAGCGCGTGCATTCCTGGCCGCTCGTAGGTTCCATCGAGCAACCCGACACCATCATCCTGAACAGAGAGGGTCACAGCACGTGGCTCAAACGTAAGCGTGATCAGCACGGTATGGGCATGGGCGTGCTGGGAGACATTCAGGAGAGACTCTTGCGCGACACGCAGCAGTGTACTGTGTTGGGCATTCGTCAGGGGTCGCACGACACCAACCGTTGCGACACGCATCTCGACGTTACTCTGGCGGTTAAAGCTCGTGGCAAGCTGGTCAATCACCGTGGAGAAGGTGATGCTCTCGGCTGGTGCCGGATCAAAGATAGCGTGACGTGCTACGTCCGTGCGTGGGATGGACTCCAGTCGGGTTGTTGTTCGTTGCTGAGTCCCACCTACGCGATCCGTATCAGTAAATGCGCTTATATGGAGTGTTGAGTTCCCTATTGCACCTGTGGAATCAGGATCACTGCTCGTCCCAGCCAGTTGCACATCGGTTTGCTTACCGAGTTGCTCGTTGCCCATCAAAAAGTATCCCAGGGCGATCCAGCAACTCGCAAAGGCTGCCGGTAACACCACCCGCACCACCAGCAACGGGAAGTTTACCGCTTCGCCCGACGAGTTCAGCAGCATGCCGAGCAGATCGAACCCGATAAACCCAGTGCTGGCGATGACCGCACCGCCCCAACCGCCCAAGAGTGCGGGCAATATCAGGGCACTCAGGGCGTATGGCAGAAAAGGCAGCACCCCGCCACCGCTCATCCAGACAACCATCAGCCCGACAAATATATCGAGCAGCAACAGTGTCGGCTGACGGCGTGCCAGACGCACGTAGCTCTGGGCGGCTGCCGTAACCGCTACGTTAATGATTCCCAGCAGCAACAGTATCCCCGCGTCACGGGGTAGGCTTGTCGCAGTGTGGCTAGGCAACGTCAGCGTTATACCGGCGAGCGCCCACGCCAGCCAGCGGTAGCTGTAAAACGCGGTCTCGCTATTCCAGCGGGTGCGCCATTTGTCTGCCGAGAGCTTCACGAAGCGCCCTTTCACGGACGAGAGGCCGATGATCGAGGGACGACAAAACGCGATGGGCTCCTCTGGGGAACTGCTACAGTGTAGCAGAAAGGGGGGGCTACGGCAACCCTTTTAGATCACGAGGGTCGCATAAACGATCACGACAAACAGCCCTCCGCCAAGCAGCACATACTCGAGAATCATACGGCGATGAAGATTACCCACTGCGTAATGTTGGAGCAAACTCACAGCTACATAGAATGTCACTAAGAGCAATGTTCCCGCCATCAAAAAGGTTGTTGCCCAATAATTCAGTGGCCATGTCGCCTCAGCCAACGCCAGACCCACCAACATAGCGGTGAGGATATCGCCAGGCCGGGGCAGCCAGGCCAGCAGCGCATAGGCAAGCAAAGTCGCCGTGATACCAATCAAGGTTGCCGAGTAGAGTGTGCGGTATCGCGTGTAATAGACGGCACTGAAACATCCAAAGGCGAGCAAGTAGGCAACCACCTGGAGCAGCATTTGTGCCGTCCGACTCACCTGCGGTCGGCGATCTAGGGCAAAGTGCTGTCCCAATAGCACCGCTAGGAGCGAACTGCCCGCTGCGATGAGGGCCAGGACAAATGCCGTCCCCTGGAGCGATCCGCTGAACAGACGAAAAAAGGCGAACGAGCCGACGACGCTGAAAGAGGGCAGAATCCAGAAGGCTGGTGCGACTTCAAAACGAGCAAATCCCAGATTAATGATTGGGAGCGAGCGTGCCTGGATCTGCGGGTGTAATCGAGCCAGCAGATCAGATCCCGCACAGGTGATCACCACGAGCGAGGCAATCAGAAACCACGAGAGCGTGATCGTCGGCAGATCGCCGCCGAGGACGATTCGCAGCGTGTTCGGGTTGCCATCAACCAAGAAGATTACCGCTAGGCCAAACAGGATGACGAAGACGAGCGAGACGATCCGGTCGTAGCGAGGTACGGGTGATGACGGTATCATGGCCTAGCTTTCCTCGCGTCGCTGAAGCTGTTCTGCACTCTGGCGCTGCACATAGAGGGGCGGTACCGCGTAGAGCGCCCGATCCAGATCCGACACCCTCGGGTCAACTTCACCGAGAGACCAGCGACCATCCTGCTTAATAATCTGCGTGCCGAACCGTTGCGGGTGACCATTCTTCACAAGCCAACGATCCCACGACATCGCCCGCAATGTCCACGCCCGCTCCTCACCTAGTTCGGTAGCCCGCCGCGCAAGCATACGGGCCATACTGTAGTGGCCCTGGGACTCGCCGCACAGCATCACCCACGCCGCGTGGAAGTGATCGCGGCCATCGCGGATCAGCCCCTTGCTATACATGTCAATTACCCGCTGGCAGCGTCGTCGCGCCCCGGCCATATCTATCGATCCGGTCTGCGCCTCTATCGCCTCTCGGGCAAGGCGAGCAAGCTCCTCGCTCGATCCCTCGCGCTCTGGGAAGGTGACATCTTCGTCATCCATATGTACACCACGCTTTCTCCTAAGGGATGAGACCAGTGTTTTAGTGTACCACAGCGTGTTGCCCTGCTACCTGTGGGCACATCTCGCGTGCGCTGATCTCCAAACATCGCCGACAGAAGGTGTGCAGTCTAGGATCGGCCCATGCGCGATTCCCGTATATTGTCAGCCTGCGGTCGGATCGTCCGCAACGTTCACAACGTCTCCCAGCCCGCCAGAATGCCAGCGTGTAGCGTGGCCACCAGATGTAGTCGAGTACCATGTGCAGCGTCACGCCGATGGACACGGGACGCAGGGTCGGGTGGCGGGCCGTAGCTACCCACAGTGGCAGAAGCAGTAGCGGGTTGTGGAGCCACGAGCGCAGGGGGGCATAGCGAGGGCGCGTATCGCCGATAATGCCGACCTTGTGGCGGTAGCGGTCATAGGCCAGAGCCCCTGTCACGCTCCAGTCGCCGGTCTGGAGCGTATAGATGACAAGGTGGTCTACATCAATCAGCGTACCGCTCAGCAGCACTGCCGCCGCCTGTAGAGGGGAGCGCGGGTAGAGAATGATCCCGATCAGCGCAGAGGCGAGTGCATGTGTCCGAAAGCGCATATGGTTATGGAGTGACGCAGCCTATTTGTGGCCCAGAAAAACCGGCCCGTGTCCGTCATGCCGCTCAGTGTACCACAGCGCATAAGGCGACTGAAGTCGCGTTGGGGGGCACCAGGGCTGTTGCAAAGTCCCTGCACCATTTACCGCTCAATCAGTGGTAGGAAGACATGTTCAATGCGCCCCCACACGCCTAGCACTCCGCTCATATCTGCGGCCACAACCTCCAGGGCCGGGTCTGTGTCGAGATTGGCGAGGGCCGGTGCCCCCTTCACCGAGTAGCTCACCGCCTGCGGCCAGCCAGTCACAAGTGTGCCGTCGTGATGCCAGGCGTAAACGTGGGCGTCGTCGCTGCCAACGAGGATCTCCGGTTGTCCGTCACCATCAATATCGCCGACCGCCGGTGCGCCAAAGATAGCCGCGTTGGTCGTCTGTGGCCAGCCCATTAGGCGCGACCCGTCGTGGTGCCAGATCCAGAGCTTGTGGTCGTCGCTACCAACCAGAATTTCTAGGCTGCCATCGCCATCCACATCGGTGGCAATCGGCGAGGAGCGCACCGTCCACCCGGTGGTGCGCCGCCAGATCTGGGCACCGTTGGCGTCGAGCAGGTAGACGTAGCCGTCGCCGGAGCCGACCACCACTTCAAGCCCGGCATGATTGGTGTCAATGTCGGCGATAGCTGGGGTTGAGAGGATCATGTCGCCCGTTGCGAATGTCCAGCGGCTGCTGCCGTCGGCGTTGAAGGCGTAGAGGGTGCCGTTGGTCGAGCCGACGACGATCTCAGGGCTACCGTTGCTATCGAGGTCGGTGATGCGTGGCGAGCTGTTGAGGATCTGGCTGTCGTAGGTATCGTGTAGCTCACCGATGCTCACTGGCCAGCCCGGTCGCGGCGTGCCATCGGCGTTGAAGGCGTAGAGGCGTCCGTCGGCCAGGGGCACCACCACCTCCGGCTTCCCGTCGCCATCCAGGTCGCCCACGGCGGGGGTCGCCAGGATACGATACGTTGTGTCGGCCTCGACGCCGACACTCACCGGCCAGCCGGCGAGGGCTGTGCCGTCGGCGTGCCAGGCGTAGAGCTTGCCGTCAGCCGCACCGACGATCACCTCCGGCTTCCCGTCGCCATCCATGTCGGCCACCGCCGCCGCTGCGCGAACCCCGCCCCCGACCGTCTGCGGCCACCCGCTGAGTGGGTGCAGATCAGTATCGTAAACCTCAACCCGGTTCGCGAGCAGGTTGCCGATGATCAGCTCGGACTTCCCGTCGCCGGTGAGGTCGGCGGCGATGATCGGGGCGAAGTAGCGCGACGCTGGTGCGGTTTCGCTTGCGTTGATCGTCACCAGGCTTGGCGCGGGGATCGCTCCACCCCAAAGCCAGGCGACGTTGGCATTGGCGAGATCAGACCAATTCAGTGACTGGGAGCCTCCACTCTGGATGTACTGCACATAGGCCGGGTAGCCACGCCAGATGCCGGCGAACTCTTGGAGCCAGCGCCAGCCCTCGGGGAAGACGTGGGCTAACGGCAGGTCGTAGCCGATCAGGGGCGCAGTGCTATCAAAACGGCTGGTCACCGTTTGCGTGTTGTCGAGATGGCCCGGCTGTACCAGATGGATGTCTTGGCCGGTCTCGACAACGTGCAGGTAGGGATCCCAGGGCAGCGGCCGCAAGCTATCCAGCGGGTTCGCTGATGGGTCGCTCAGCACAACCGTCAGCGTCGCCTGCTGTCCGGCGATCACGCCCTGCTGATCAACGCGGGTGTTGGTCTGCTCCATTGTCGCTGTCGGCTGCGGCAGCGCCTCGCGGGTGCGACTGAAGATCGTGACCATCGGATCTCCAATGCGAAAGCCAGTGCGTTCGGCGCGCACTTGCGTACCGAGCGGATTGGTCACGCTCAGCGCGTACCAGCCGTCGCCAGTCAGTGGCAACTGGTGGCGGAATACGTGGTTGAGGAATCCGGCACCACGGGCCAGGGACTCGTAGTGAATCTCCACCGCCGCGAGGTCGCCCGAGATCCGTGCGCCGCGCTTGATGGTGATGCGCGCCAAAAAGTCGTTGTAGTCCCAGTCCGACCAGTTGTACTTTTTAAGATCCTCGAAGGCGACGATGCTGCGGTCGGTACTCCAGACGAGTGGGCCGTAGACCGCCGCGATGGCCTGGTCGTCCGGGTCGTTGTCGGCCACCACGCGGGCGCTATTGTTTGTCGGGATGGGCTGAGCGCGGATGTCGCGACCGGCGGCGGTGAAGGTCGCCGGATAGCTCCCGTCAGCCTCTGCGCTGTTGACGCGAGCCTTAAAGCTGATGCTCATGGACGCGCCGCCCGGCAGTGCGGGCAGATTCCAGGGCGCACCTGTCAGGTCGGCCAGGGGCGCGCCGTTAACCTGCGCAGATCCCGCCACAAAGCTGCTGTTTGTCGGCAGTATTGCGGCGAGGGTCATGCTCTCGGCGCGCCCGCTGCCCACATTAGCAATGGTGACGAGATAGTCCACGAGGTCGCCGACATGAACCTCGGCGCGGTCGGCGGCGGCGGTGATGGTCAGTGCGGGATCCATCACGTTGTTCGCCACGGGGTTGCTCGTGCGTGTGGAGAGATTGGATGTGGTGTAGCTGGCCTGGTTCGCCACAACCTCGCCGTCACGCGCCGGGCTGGTCGCAGGTAGCTGGGCACTGACGGTCACGCTGCGTTGCTGGCCCGGCGGGATCGTGCCAAGCGGCACGCTCAGGCTGCCCGCATTGACTGTTCCTGCGCTCACGCCGGTGACGGTGAGGCGGGCGCTGATTGGGTCGCTCAGGGTGACGTTGTAGAGCGTGGCGTTGATCGGCGTGGTCGGGACAGTGATCGTGTAGCTGAGCGTGCCGCCGTGGGTGAACTCGCTATCGGTGATTTTCACCTCTTTGTGCAGCGCCGATTGCGGGGTCGTCAGGGCAACAGTGGCTGTCGGGCCGCTGTAGGTGCGCTCGTCGGCTCGTCCATCGTTATCAACATCGCCAGGTATTCCGGGCTGTGAGCTGTAGACCGGCACGCTCGCTGAACTGCTCATCTTCAGATCGGCGGCGATCCCGGCGTCGGCCTGTACGCTTAGTAGGACGACCCAGGCTGCGCCGTTCGGCAGCACATCAAGGCCGTAGTGTGTCGTCGTTGCCCCCGCCACACTCGTATCGCTGGGGATCGGAGCTGGGCCAGTCCAACTCGTCGGCAGGCTAACCTGCGATGACTGGGTGGCGACAAAGCTCAGTCCAGCGGGAAGAATCTGCTCCAGGGTTATGTCGTAGGCCGGGCTGTAGCCCTGGTTCTGCACCTGGAGCCGTACAGTCAGGTTCTCGCTCGCGCCGATGACAGTCCTGTCGGTGCTGGCGCTCAGCGCCAGGTAAGGCTGGATGATCGTCACGGTTGCCTGGGCGCGTGGGCTGCGGCGCGTGGTCTTACTGGTGTCAAGGCCATCGAAGGCCGCGTCCGTCGTCTGGTAACCGGCAGTGCTGTCGTACCAGCCAACGTAGACGCTGGTGCTGGCCGAACTGCGCACGGCGTTATTGGTGTAGTACCGCGTGGTGGGGCTGCCGGGCTTGTAGCCGGTGAACAGGGTGTCAAAGTGGATCGTGAACGTCGCAGCGGTTGTCCCTGCGCTGTTGTCGAGCGTGTTGAGAAACCACCGTAGCTCACGCTGACCATCGGAAAGCGGGTTTTGCAGGTGGTGCCCTGCCGTGTCGTCAAGAGTCGCGCCAGTAACTGAGGTGGTGCGCAGGTAGGCGAAGCCCTGGGGCAGACTGTTGGCCTGGATAACCGGCCAGTAGGCCACCACGCCGGTCGGGACGCTGCCGGTGATCGTCCAGGCTACCGTGTCACCCGGCGTCGCGCTGGTTGGGCTGGCGCTCAACGTCAGCGTGACTCCGCGCAGATAGACGGTTGTGCTATTGGTGTTCAGGTCGTCGGTGTTGGTTGTCGCGGCCCACTGGTGACCGAGGCTATCGGCGCGGCTGTTGTAGGCCACGCTGGCGAGATTGGTCATCTGGGCACCGGCGGCCAGGCCAGTGGGCACGGTTGCGCTATAGCTGAATCTCTGGGTAGCCCCCGGCGCGAGGCTAGGCACCGTTGCCCACGTGAGTATGCCACCCTGCCCAGTGGCCGGGTCACCGCTGGTGGTCGTGTAGCTGCTTGGTGTCGGGGTGGCGCTCCCACCGCTGGCGGGGATGATCAGATCTTTCGGCACCGTGTCGCTGACCACGAGGTTGTATGCCGTCGCAGGCCCGTTGTTGGTCACGCTGATCGTAAAGTTCACATGACTCCCGCCAACAAGGTTCGTGGCCGGGTTGGCACTCTTAGTCAGGGTCAGTTCTGGCGCAACGTAGGCAACATCTGTGCTGCCACGTAGGCTGTAGACCGTTGCTCTGGTGCCCTGGCCGGTGAGCTTGCCGAAGTTAGCGACCAGCCAACCCGGCTGTATATCTGGAATATCGCCGAGCCGTGCATCAATGGTTACCTGCCAGGTTGCGCCACGGGCCGCGTTGCAGAGCCGCCACTCCAGGTACTCCAGGCCGCCGAGTGCGCCGACAACGGGAATCGTCGGGGCGCTGACACAATCGCTGCCGCTGGCGAACGTCCCGGCGGTTGTGTGGCTCGCGCTGCCGGCCACATAGTGCATGCCGCGTGGCAGAAAGTCGCGGATGATGATCGCCCGCGCATCCACATCGACGGCACTGGCATAGCTCAGCCGGAAGCGCAGCGTGTCACCTGTGAATCCCTTGGCGCTGTTTGACCATGCGTTCAGGTCGGTGCGCCAGATCTCCTTGGTGAAGGTCGGCATACGGGTGGTCACGCTTGCGGCGGACTGGTCGGGCGAGGACGCCCCCGTTCGACTCGGTTTGCTCAGATCCGTCCAGGTGCCATTGAGGATGACGCTGTTGGTGAGGCGGTCAGACGACACCACCGGCTGCCCGGTGTAGGGTGCAGCATCATAGACCGGGTCTACCTTGGCGGTGAAGCTAACCTGGCTCGTGGTACCCGCCCCAGTCGTTGCCGGGTCAAGCGCCCAGATCAGAGTTGTGAGGCCCGCGCTGGGTGTGTTCGCCTGCACCTCACGCGGCGACACTGATGCGCTGCCCTCGACATAGCTCATCCCGTCGGGAAGCACATCGGTGAGGATTACATTGGTTGCCGTATAATACTCCGCGACATACACGCTCAGGTGGAAGTTCACCGAGGTGCCGATTCCAACCGTGTCCGGCTGGGCGCTCTTGTGGACGGTCATGTAGTCGGCGGTGATCGTGATGGGCGCGTCATCCGCTGGCGTAGACTGGGTACCGTCAGCGGTGGCGAGGCCAGCGTAGACCCCGCCGGCCTCGTAGGTCAGATTGATCAGCGTATCCTCAGGGATGGGCGCGCCGTGCATCGGGCCAGCGAACGGTCCCGCCGCCGCCGATATATCTGCGGCAGTGCGGTAGCTGTAGGGCACGGCCGCATCAAAGCTGATCACAATTGGTGCATCATACTGGGCCGGGGTCAGCGTGCCGATCCCCCAGCGCAGCGTGAGCGAACCATCGCTCTGGAGGGCCAGCGTCGGGCTAATGGCAGCGTTAGTCGGGTTAGGGCTGATGGTGGGAGTGCCAAGGTAGGCCGCGCCGGGTGGCAGGGTCGCCGTCACCGTGACTATTGCGGTGTTGCCGACCCGATTGTTGCGCAGGGTTAGCCGGTAGCGGTAGGGCCAGTCGGCCCCGGCCCGCACACCCGGTGCGCTGCTCATCTCACCGGCACCGCTGGCCTGGTGGCCCTGGGTGGACTGCGCGACCGTCGCCTCCAGATCAATGGCCTGGGGGCGAGCCGTGAGGCTATGCGTCGCACTGACCGAAGCTCCGCTGTTGTCGGGCATCGTGTTGACCGCAGCGGTAGCGGTCGTGCTAAACGTCGCACCAATGCCCAGGCTCGCATCCAGGCTGGCGCTGAGCGTCAGGGATAGAGACTCGCCCGCCTCCAGGTCGGCGATGTTATCCCAGTTAACGAGGGTGCTACCGTCGGCCTGAGCTGCGATCAGCGAGGGCGGCGGGTCTGCACTGACGACATGCAGCCCAAGTGGGATGGTATCGCTTATCGTGAGATTGTAACCTCTGCCGATCACCGGCGTGGATGCCGTGTTGCGAACCAGGATTGTGTAGGTCACGCCTCCGCCGAGCGTGGGCTCTGCGCTGACTGACTGGTTGAGGGTGAGGACAGGTGTGGACGGAGTGGCCGAGGACTGAGCGGCACGGACGTGGCTGATAGGCAGCAGCGCAACAAGTGCGACAAGTGCCAGCACAAGACGAGACATGGACGAGATTTGCATAGGAACCTCGATGATGGTTCCGAGGAATCTTATCTACGTAAACAGCACCGCCACATCGTCGCGGGTGAGGGACTTGAAGACACCGCCTTCGGTGGCGATCAGTTGCTCGACCAGGGCGCGTTTCTGGTCTTGGAGCAGCAATATCTTCTCCTCCACCGTCTCGCGGGTGATCAGCTTATAAACAAAGACCGGGCGGGTCTGGCCGATGCGGTGGGTGCGGTCGGTGGCCTGCATCTCGATAGCTGGGTTCCACCAGGGGTCTACGTGAATAACATAGTCGGCGGCGGTAAGGTTAAGGCCGACGCCCCCGGCCTTGAGGCTGATCAGGAAGAAGGGCAGTTCCGGCGTGTTCTGGAAGCGATCAACTTCCTGCTCACGGTTGCGGGTGGAGCCGTCAAGGTAGGCGTAGGGAATCTTGCGGGCATCGAGCGCCTCGCGGATGATCGTGAGCATCTGCACGAACTGCGAGAAGATCAGCGCCTTGTGGCCCTCGGATCGCAGGGTATCGAGCGTCTCTAGGAGCAGGTCGAACTTGCCAGAGCTGCCACGAAACTTCTCGTCCACCAACCGGGGGTGGTTGCAGATCTGACGTAGGCGCAGCAGACCCTCCAGGATCTTCATGCGCGCATCATTCAGTCCCTCTTCCTCAATAATGCCCAGAAGCAGGTTGCGGTAATAGTCGCGGGTCTTGATGTAGAGCTTGCGCTGGGCCGGCTCCATCTCCACCACCAGCAGCTCCTCACTGCGCGGCGGCAGATCCAGGGCCACCTGCTCTTTGGTGCGGCGCAAAATGAAGGGATAGACCATCTTGCGCAAGAACTGGGCGCTATCGGCGTCCTGCTTGCGCTCAATCGGGTTGACGAACTCCTCGCGGTAGTAGTCGAGGTTGCCGAGCAGGCCGGGGTTGAGGTAAGCAAACTGTGACCAGAGTTCCAGGGCACTATTCTCAACGGGGGTGCCGGTGAGGGCGAAGCGCCGGTCGGCATTGAGCGTGCGAGCAGCCCGCGAGGTTTCGCCGAGCGGGTTCTTAATCGCCTGAGACTCATCGAGAATGGCGCAGTCGAAGCGGTACTGACGCAGCAGCTCGATGTCGCGCAGCATAATCCCATACGTGGTAAGGACGAGATCGTACTTCCCGAAGTCAGCGGCGTCCTTGGTGCGAGTTGCTTCGGCGTGAACATAGACGCGCATGCCAGGAGCGAACTGGGTGGCCTCACGCTCCCAGTTGAAGAGCAGCGAGCGCGGCATGACGATCAGGGTAGACGGGCCATCGGGGCGAGATTCGCGCAGAGACTGGAGAAAAGCCAGGGCCACCACCGTCTTCCCCATACCCATATCGTCGGCGAGGCAGCCGCCGAAACCGTAGCTATGCAGGAAGTGCAGCCAATCGAAGGCGGCCTTCTGGTAGGGGCGCAGGGTGCCGGTAAAGCCAGTAGGCAGGGGCCGCTGCTCGATCTGCTCAAAATCACGCAGACGGTCGCGGCGGGCCTGGAACTCGGGGTCGGACTGGGCACGGTCGGCCTCGGCGAGAGCCTGGTCAATCAGGCCGACGTGGTGTTCGGAGAGGCGCAGGGTTCCCTCATGTTCCTCGGCCATAGCGAACATGTGGCGATAACGCTCGATCCACTCGTCGGGAATGGCCCCGATGGAGCCATCGGCCAGCTTAACGTACCTATCGCGCTTCTTAATGGCTTTACGCAGATCCTTCATGGCGACCTCTTGGTCGCCAAAATTCACCACCGCTTCGACATCGAACCAATCAATGCCAGAACTGACGCGGAACGAGATGCTGGGCGTGCTGCGGTTGACGCGGGCCATTGTCAGGGCTTCTTCGCCAAAAATAGCAAAGCCCGCCTGCACCAGCTTGGGCACCTCGCGCAGAAGGAAATCAATCGGCTGAAGATTACGGCGTAAGGTGAACTCGCTCGGAGTATCGCTGCGCTTGAGGCCGAAGGTACTCAGCTCCTGCCACGTATTCTGCTCGATCTCGGGGCGACGAGCAATGCGGGCCAAGATGGTCGAATCGGGGATGCGGCGAGTAGAAGCCGAGGGCAGGTGTTTCTCGTAGACCAGCTCGTAATTGGCGTAGCCGAAACGTAGATTCGCCACCAACTGACGCTCGCGCTCGCTGAGGTAGAGCCGAGGTTCGGGCGGCGCATCCACCTGCTGCCACTGAACCATGTCGCCGTGGACAGGGATACTCTCGGCGAGGGGCAGCAGGTAGCGCTCCATAAACTCGACCTGATCCTTGCCGGGAATGCGCAGGCGCGGGTAGTTGATCAGAGTCTCAGCGGCTACGGGGATGTCGGCCACGGAGATCAGGCGGTCGTTGACCAGCATCCAAAGCGGGTCACGGTCAATAATCTCGACGTGGCCGGGGGTCATCGCGATCCGTTCCTCGCCCGTGGTAACGGTGAAGCTGACATCGAGGTCATCGCCGGCCTTGCTCAGATCCATCTCGATAGCGCCGGGTTGCGCGCTGATCAAAAGCCGCTCCTTGATCGGTTCGTGTTCATCACCACGAAAGATCAGACCCTTATAGAGCATGCCGAAGACGGCGGTGAGCGCCTTGTGGTTGGTGTACCAGTAGCCATAGGCTGCGCCAGAGGAGATAGCCGTGTTGGCAGCGGCGAGCAGTTCCACCGGCATGCTCGGATAGAGGTCGGGGCTCACTTGGCTGCGCAGAGCCTTGGCATTGGCATAGAGGACGCGGGTCTTGATCGCCTCCGCAAGCACATCCGGGTCGCCGTGATGATCAACGGGCAGATGTTTACCAGCGATGCTATAGGGCAAGATTGACCACGCCGCCCCGCGCTTCTGGAGGCTGAAGATCAGAGCAGCGCCAGAGGTAGAGACGTGGGTGACACGGCGGGCGCTGGGCTGAATGGCCTGATCAAGAACAGCGCGCCAGAGGCTTGGCGGATGCATCCTGAGGTGATCGCGGAGTTGGAGCAGAGCGGCGACGCGATGCTGGCAGAGACCCCAGGCATAGCCGTAGCGACACGAACAGGTGACGCTCACTTGGTTGCCGGCAAGACGCACCACTGCCTGGACAGCGGGACCGGTCAATTCCTCTATTGTGATCGTCGCCGTGGTCGGCTCGCACTGTTCAATTCTGGCTCGGCCCTTTTGATAGATTTCCTGACCCTGCTGCACGATCTTCGGCATTGCGGTATTGAGCAGTTGGTCAACCGGGAGAGTCTCCGCTGTTAGGAGATAAAGCATCCTCGTAACCTGATTTATACTGTACGGCAAGGTTTCAGTCGCCAGGTTTCAGGTTTCAGGCCGAACGCATCATAGCCTGATACGCCCACCACAACGTGAAAGCTGATCTAAGCCTTGCCTAAGCGATATGTTCGCTGATGGCGTCATAGTAGTATACCGGGGAGTGATAGCTTGGTCAAACATTGGGTGCACACATCGCGCATCATCCATATCTTGGTCGCCCTGCTCTGCCTTTCCGCGTGCCAGGTTGAGGGAGGGGTAACGCGGCTCACACAGACTCCGATGGCAAGTCCTACGAGTGCTGATCCAAGCGCGGTGGCCGCACCGACAACCGGCGTCGCGGCTGTCACCGTACCGGCAGCACCCGACGGCAGCCTGCGAATTGGCCTGATGGCAGAGCCGAACGACCTATTGCCCTACCACAACGACAGCGCCGATGAGCGTGGCAGTGCGGCGATCAGCCAACTGCTCTTTCCGGCACCGCTGCTGGCTCTGAACTACAACTACACAACCACCGGAGTGCTGGATCGTGTGCCGAGCGTGGAGAATGGCGATGTACAGATGGCAAAGACCGACGCCTTCCTCGACTCGTCCGGCGTCATCACCACGACGAACACCGGAGTAATCACCCAGGTGCAGCAACTCCGTGTGACCTACCACTGGAACCCGAAACTGTACTGGGCCGACGGCACACCCGTAACCGCCGACGACTCGCTGTTCGCTTACGAGATGGCCAAGCGCGTGAGTCTCGGCCAGGAGGCCGACAGCCGTCTTTCGTTGCTCGCCACCTACGAGAAGGTGGATGATCACACCACGCGGGCGGTGCTGAAGCCAGACTTTACAGACCCGGCGTACATTACAAGCTATTGGACTCCACTGCCACGCCATCTGCTGAAGAATGCCGATCCGCGCACCTTCACTACGAGTGAGTTTGCGCTGGCACCGATGGGCTATGGGCCATACACGACAGAGCAGCGGGAGCCGGGCAGCCTGCGGCTGGCCCGTAATACGCACTGGTCGGGCGCAACATCGGCAGCAACGGTGAGCTTTATCTTTCGTAACGACATTGATCTGCTGCGGGCATCGGTGACGGGTGGGAGCTTGGATGTGGCGAGCTTCGAGCTACCTGCGTCCAATCAGATCAGCACGCTAAAGGCCGATGCGGCGACTGGCGCGCTCAATCTGGCCACCGTGCGCAGCCCGATCTGGGAACACCTGGACTTTAACCTGGATGTGCCGCTGCTCCAGGATATTCGTGTACGGCGGGCGATTGCCCATGCGATCAACCGACAGGGGATGGTAGACACGTTGTTGGGCGGCTACAGCAGCGTGCTGGAGAGCTGGATTGTGCCCGACCAGTGGGCGGCGGCCCCGCTCGATCAGCTCACACGCTACCCCTATAACCTCGACGAGTCGCGGCGGTTGCTGGATGAAGCGGGCTACCCGGACAGCAACGGCGACGGCTTGCGTGAACTGAATGGCCATCCGCTCACACTGGGACTAGTAACGACATCTGGCTCGCCGCTACGCCAGACGATAGCCGATAGGATCAAAGCCGACCTCGCGGCGGTCGGGGTGACGCTCGAAATCAATGCGTTACCGGCCAGCGATCTTTACGGCAACAACGGGCCACTCTACCGGCGAAACTTTGATCTCGCCCTGTTCGCATGGATCGCCAGCCCCGACCCACGCGGGTGGGAGCGCTGGAGCTGTGCGGGGGTGCCGAAGGAAGCGAACCACTGGACGGGGAATAATTTTCCTGGCTGGTGCTTTTTTGATGCCGACAAAGCTATCCGCGTTGCCACCACCGCCATCAACACGAGTGAGCGCAGGGCGGCATACCTGCGTCAGCAGCAACTCTTCTCACAGGAACTGCCAGTGCTACCTCTGTTCCAGCGCGTAGATCTGACCATCAGCAACCCGACAATGGTGGGCGTGAAGCCCGATGCAACGGCTCCGTTCACATGGAACGTGGCCTCTTGGGTGCGAAAGT